>Ga0247815_10003747_pt1 | contig 10829 bp, 8 predicted proteins | sample UWRJL194509B1_FD_181014 | JGI IMG/M metagenome (GOLD analysis project Ga0247815, IMG submission 181014) | Plant litter microbial communities from Arlington Agricultural Research Station in Wisconsin, United States - UWRJ-L194-509B-1 | ecosystem: Environmental > Terrestrial > Plant litter >... | reverse complement strand
AACGCCTGAGCACCAAGTTCTTCGTCCTGAGGAGCCTTCTTGTACGCATCGTCGAAGAGGGCGACCGCGTCGAATGCTGTGGCGCGCACACGAGGGAAGATCAGCCCTTGCAAGGAAACACGCGTCCCGAGACAAGACCTTACGTCTGTTGAGGGTACGAATTGCATGGCTGAGCGGTCCAAGGATCTGTTGGTCCGTAGGGCGGGTCGCAACCATCTCGTCGAGCAGGGCATGTGCTTCGATCTCGTCGTCTTGACGGCCCGTGCGGCTGAGGGCGAGACACTTGAGCGACTGTAAAGTGGGTAAACATGTGCGATGTGAAAGACTCGAGGCGCGAACGCGAGGCAATCGCGTGAATCACGACCCACCTTGTAGAGTGCGTGGTTTGGCTGTTTCTTCAGGAACTTGTTGCACTGCTGGAGTGCCGACTTGTACGAGCCGCTGTCCATCGCCTCTGGATGCCGAGACGCCAGTTGCGTGATCATCGAGGGTCCGATTCGCAAATCAGGGGTGCACGTCGATCAAGCGGGGCAGCGTCAAAGACAAGGGGAAGATTTCCCAGCGCATGCAGCGATGCAAGGGTAAGCGCATGTCGTGAATGTAGGCAGACATCGCGTAGGTTGCCGGACGATGAATAGGGGTAGCCATCGCGAGAACACCCAGATCGACCGAAAACCGAAACCGACACAAAAAAGCGTGGCGAACAACAGGCACGTATAATTTACCAATGTCGATGTGGAAATTGATCAAGAAAACGCGTCGAAGCAGTCGCGTCAGCGTTCGCAGTTTGGAGGGATCTGTAGTCAGCCACACGCACCGTAAATCGCACGAATCTGGCGTTCTTCTACGACGCGTGACATATTAGAACCAGTACTAGATGTCTTTTGGAGTGGTAGGCGTGTTTCGTGTGCGCGGGTAATGAGCAGAGGGAAAGAGACGGAGAGGCGCCGGAAAATTTCGAGCGACCCGTAATGGCCCGTCGCGTCCTGGCAGCGCGACACGGGCGCTTTTTCGCGCCGCCGGATGAACCCGCGATCTCACCTGGTAATGTGCGACGCGTTTACCACGCGAGGAACGCAGTAAAATTACATGATAAGCCTTTCGGACGCGATCAATGCGCTTCCATGGTGATCTATCACCGATATCGATGTCCCTGGGGCGTCAGGTTCGTTACCAACGAGACGCGGCGACTTGCACTGCTACTCCGAGTTGGGGCATCGGAATTTCCCCGCGTATCCAGCTAATTCAGAGCCTCTCGAACCCATGCCTGAAATTTGGAAGTATTGGGCCCAGCCCACAGGCCATATGAACCGCGGAAGGACAGTGGCACTACATCATCTTACTGAATTCTTCCGACCGGCTCACATTCAATGTGTTGCCCCAGCTACAGCTTGTTACGATGGATTGGCAGGACGCCGGAGCTGGAATCCAGCCGGCCCGTTTGTCTCTGACACCCTTCGCTCGCTCCGGTCTACCTCACAAAGGTACGCCGGTCTCGAATCGCTGTCATAGCGCGACTACATCGATTTTCACGCCACTGGTCCATATATTCAACACCATAGTCCTCAATCTTTAGCGGCTACCACACTACATCAAGCACGCCGGCCCAACAATGTTGATCGGCAGCAACGTGTCGACAGTACTGCACTGAACGTGGCTCTAGTCAACCTCAACCATAACAACCTCCATGAGCAGCATGAAAACAATGATGGCCCAGATTCGGAGCCCAGCGTTGGTGTCCGGCAAAGAGAATGCGACGATGCAGCCAAGATGATCAACCTGCGAGAGTTCGAAGGCGATCATGACGCGACGAGTTTTTCTTCCTATGACAGTCCAACCGGGTCGGCGAGGAGCGTCACACATCGCGATCACGCGGCTGCGAGATTGAACCTCGTTGTCCGGTCGTTCCATGCTCTGCTCATTCGACGCTTCCACTACCGGAGGCGACTGGCCCAGAGAATTGATGCGATGCTACGAACGCGCGTCGCGCTTGACCACCTCCACTTTCAAGTGCAGGCCCAAATGTACGAGTACGGACATGTAACAGTGTTTTCAAGCGTATAATTCACTGCCCAAATGAACGCAGGCGGTGCGGAGGTGTTTCCAAACATGCGGCGAACGGGTTGCCTTCATTCTCCGTTGCAAGCTCCAGATAGATGCGGTCGAGCTTCCGAACAACGACTCGGATATCCCCGACGCTGCGATTCGAGCACGTAGCTCAGAACCAACAATGGCTCTGGAATTGTCTCCACTAGCAGTCCGAACCTCAACCTCATCATCAATCCTGACGCAAGGCGGACCTAGAAGCCAAACCACTCGCACTCGACGAACTATTGGCAGCTGCGAATGCCCCCCACCGCTGCACGTCTCGCGACACGCTCATAGCATCGCCCCTACCCTGGATGCACAAACTGAAGCCGGTCTGGGGCTTCATTACGGGAGACCATCTCTCGGGCCTCATATCACCCCTACGATGACCGCGGTTTGCTAGTCTCAGCTTACTCGTCGCTCAGAGCCTACCACAGAGCTATCTTCCCTCGGTCATCCCATATGCATCATCATTATTGACCTCTTCGACAAGGAAGCTTCAATACCACTATCAGAGACAACCTCGTCTGCGGTACTTCGTCACTGCTTGCTTCTATTTACTATTGCCGAGCGGCTTCACCGTGCCATCTTGACGGTAAATCAGTCCATGTTCTGATTCGGCACATCGAGGCGGCACCCGGATCGGTGGCCAAGCATGAACACCTTGATGGGACAAAGCAATCGCGCTGGTCGGCGGGACCAGCCGTGGCAGTTCGTCCTATCCAGCGTGTTTTTGGCACCAGTTCCACCGGCGGGCACTCGAATGGTCAGTACAGTTTACGGACGTGACGTGTCGCGCATGCTATCTCCACCTTTCCATAGCCCGGAATGTCGGTCTATAGTTCATGTCCATTGAGGATGAAGACGACGGTGATATGGCGTCTGAGAGTCCATCCGAGTCTGATACTAAATATCATCGGAACAACGAGACAGTCACGCGGGGTGTTGAGACGTGCTTGAACGGGCGGTCCGTCTCTGCCGTCGACGCCTCAGCCATTCACGTTCGCGCCTCTGACGTGACGTTGCAGCAGCAGAAATGCACATCCCCAAGACTGTCGCATCGATGCAGCCGTTTAGTGGAGAACGACCGACACCCAGATGGACGCTTGACGAGAACCACGAAGATGTTCCGTAATCAGACTTAAGCCTAACCAGAGGCCAAAATTTTTGGTAACAGAATCATCTGCAACATTCAAACGCGGTGTCTAGAAGTCTAGTGAGCTACTGTCGCTCAAGCGGCTCAGCAGCCGGTAATAGAGCGCTGTAGCGCTCCTGACCGCGCCAATACGGTTGCCAGTCCCCTGACCGCGCCGACGTGTTGTGTGACCGCTACCATCCCTCCTGTCGCGTCCAGTCCTGCCATGACGTACCCCTTTGGGGTCATATTCTGAGTTGTCAGATTGCACGTGCTTGCTCTCCCTCTCCCCTCAGTCTGTCCCTCATCCAAAATGTTCCTCTGCCCTCAGTTTAGCACATTCCCATCTCGTACCTTCGCTCCAACTCGCTGCAAACAGACTGATTAGCTCAGTATCTGGATGCCGACGATTCCAATACCCGCTGCGCTATGCCCGCTGTTCATAGGTCGGCCGCACTCTGGTGCGTCATGCACATCCATACGATTATGCGGTCAACGTGTGCAACACTGACTTACTCCTACACCCTGCATTCTTCGAGAGTTGTTTTCCTGTGGCTGCGGCGCGCTATCGGTGATGCTATGACGGCTTGGGGCCTTCGAGGCGATTCTGCGCGCTACGAGGGCCCGGTTTCGTGCTTCGAGGGCTATCTCTCACGAGTTATCAAATGCTGGGGAGAAGGGGAACACGTAGCTGAGAGGAATGCTGCAGCTACACAGCTTTGGAGGACTCTGCAATGACCCTTACTCCTGATTTTAGGTTTCGGTCGTTGTTTTCCATGTGCATCTTGTAGACTTTATCCTGCACAACCATATATTATCATTCGATAACATTATGTCGGGCTGAGGGCTCACCTGAAATAGACAACGCTAGCATGATGTTTCATTCGAAGCCATCGAGAAGCCCCGGCCCAGACAAAGTCCTCGAAGCTCACTGAACCGCAAAAGCACCATGCACCCATTATTAAGCCATATATCAACCGCACAGAGATATTGACCTGTAAAAGGGACTCGTTCGTGGGTACAAATGTTGCAGAATCGTACTTTGCAGGGCAGCGTAGCTGGCTGGTCAACAGCCGGTACGATGATCCTATACACACGCTGACGAACCGCAATAGCACTCCAAGACCAATATGAGCATACCTGTCTAGCATGAGTGGTTGCGATCAGGCGGGTTACGAGCTGCGGCTACCGCAGAAGGGCGGGGACCGGAAAGCGAGGGAGTAAGAGGAAGAGGCGCGCAAACACGCATAATTGAACCGCAGCACGAAACTGGCAATCAAGCCACGAAACCAGCAGCAGGGTAGTAATGGCAGGGTCCGAGTAGCGTCAAGAAGGATGCGAGTGACGGTAGCGGTCGCAGCCGCATCAGCCCAGTCTATAGCGCTACTGAGGGCTACTTGAGCATTTTATCAGCTCTGTACCCACATGAGGCGTAATAGTCGTACGAGTACCTTTTTAGCACTCCGTGAGCATGCGCTGAGCTACATAGAACTCTGCATTTTGCAGATGTGGACTCCAGAATGATGAGTGATCCAGCCATTATTCAACAAACCGTCGACTGCCACTGCTCGTGCAATAAGTCGATGTCGCTACCATAGACTCTTAAAGTAGATTTAATCGGACTTTGCGTACATAAAATGCTCAAACTAAGGATAGAAAAGCTTGCAACGAAGCTAGGGAATAGTGCTCTTCGAACGCCAGCTTGAGCTAGCTCTCTAGCCTCGTTCGACACCCCGGGAAAAGTGGTGTACTTTCAGTAATCACCGGTTGATGGTGACTGGACATGTGCATTGCTGCTGCCTGAACAACGTGTTTCCTTGTGGTCACGACCATCGAGAAGAAGAGCATGAACGGTAGCTAGGCACCTTTGTGCTCAGACAAGTAGTCTGAATCATCTCCCCTATTATACCCAGTGTATCAGAATTCGAGCTCACGAAACGTGACGAGACCAGTGTCGGTGACCTTTAGGTATGCAAAGAGACAAAGGGGCACGATGGCGAATGCCGCACTCGGATGCTATTATCTAGGCTCACGTATAATTCTCGCGCGGATCCAGGGATGCGGCATCACCTGTGACGTGTGTTCATGATCCTTCAATCGAGCACAAGGGTTCATTGCATGCGCGACCACAGCACCGGCGATGGACACGGGCACCCATGACTGGTGAGGTGCGGCGCGAGCGTGTACATGGTGTAACGGTTAAGGATCAATCTTAGTAGATCTAGAAACAAGTTATATTTATCACGTATCAAGTGTTTAGAGGTTTCGAATGCGCGCAGAGTCAATGTGGCAACAGTTCCCAATCAAGACTTGCAAATTCCGTCAACAGTGAAAACTCCCGCCCTTCCAAATTTCATCTTAAGACAGCCTAACTTGACCATCTTCATACGCGTCCTCGTCAGCTCAGGTGTAGTTCAAACGTGAAGCGAGGAGACAAGCTTAGTCGCTACACCAAACGGCGACCTGGCCTGGTACCAAACGACCAAAGTGTGCGCTTTCACTGTTCACCGGATCATTGATGAAAGCGTCGTGGATAGCAGCCATCACATATCTTCAGCTATCTAAACTTGAATGTGACTGATGTACAACCAAGACTACGACCGCCACGCGTAGTTAATTTCGGGTTACAAGACGGTCTGGCCCAATAGCTGACTCCACAGAGCAACACCGATAAGCCTCTCAATCTTGAGCAGCAAGCCCGCTACCCCACCACATCAACGCGGCGCCGCACGCTGGGACCACAACATTGCTCAGCAAAAACGTGTCAACAATGCCAAACCATGTGTGGTTATAGTAGACCTCGCGCGTGACGACCACAATGAGAGGCGTGAAGAAGACAATGGCGCCAATTTCAGAGCCGAATGTCCCGAGGGTACCGAGGGTGGTGGTGGGAGATGATGGAAATGAGGTGATCCGGGCCAGAAGAACAGCCTGCGATAGTAAGAATACAACCGTAAGTCTACATTTCCGATAAACACGCATGGATTTTGCTTACAGAAAGCAAGCCTATTGAGACGTGTGCGATCCAGAAGGAGAGCAGGTGGCGGGTAACCCAGCCAATATTCACCAACCCATCGTACATCACTATTAGAGCGATAACCCGTGGTGTTTAGCCACATGTCTTACCGTATCTCTAGTATAAAACCACTCACAGAAAACGCTCACGCCGAGAGCAACAGAACTGGCGACGAGGCCCGTGAATAGCGCCTTACGAACGCCATCCGCAGCTCCGTCCGCAGCTCCGTCCGCCGTGCTTGGTAGGAGTGGCGCTCGCTCTCCGCCCGCAGTTGGCGCATGACTGAATATATGGGTTGCTGCTGCTCGAGAGATATGCTTCCGCGTGGCGACGACAAGGATGAAAAGCAAAACGAACGCGAGCTCGGCGCCGCTTTGCTCAGACGATCGACCTGGATGGCGGATGACAACACCACCAAGCATATCCAGCGTATCAGATGGCATCGGTCTCTGAATGAGGAATGAGCACGACGGCGGTGTGGCTTTGGTACGCTCGAAAGACGAAACGCGCGGGCAGAAAGAGAGACGGTAGGAAGCAGAATGCAAAAGTTGCACCTGACTTACCTTATATCTAAGCGCAAGGGGTGATTGTCATGCAAATCCAGTGGTGCAAATTGCGTGTATGGTTTATTTCAGGACTCGCCCGATCGGGGTGGGTGGATTGCCCGCGCAGCCGCAGCACCGGCGACGGCTGCGGGCGCAGTGACTGGCGAGAAGCGGCACCAAACTACCGGCGTCTCAGACCTGTTGATACTACCAAGCCGCGAACAAAGATTGAGATAAGCCGCATGATGTTCTGACTTCAGAATACAACTTCCGAGGCTTTCGTGAAGGTTACCTGAGGCGAATGGACATCGAGGCAACCAGATCACAGCTGAGATATTCCTACACTGGACCACATACCATGTCATCATCGCTCCTGGACCAAGATGATCGCCGAGACTGACGGAAAGGATGGTGACTGAGCCCGTGGAGAATGTAGACTGGAAGAAGATACCTGGGGAGCCATTTGATGCTTCCCAAGCCATGCACATAAAAAGGTTACTACCTCCCTGAACCACACAAGATTCGACGTGCATACTGAGCCCAATACGAGTGCAACACCGCTAGCAAGTATGCCAGGTAGCAGCGCAGAATGCAAGCCGGTAAATGTGAGTTCCGCACCGCCGTCGATTTGACCAAGGAACAAAAGTCTATTTTCAGAGTCTGTAGCGTCTCTACGCTGACGATGTCCTTGAACTTTTGAATATAACGAGCAAGAAGAGTGATACATACGCAAACTCCGCGTTAGTGAGGTCGCCTGGGTACGCAAGCATCGCTACACCGAGATCAACTTGCAATGGGGAAGCTGTGGAAATCGACGGAGGTTCAGAGGTTGCAATGGAGGAGGGGACCTTTAACGCACCAGAAACCGAGCACAGGGACCGGAACCGCATGGAAATGCGAACCAGATTTACACCCTGCGTACTCGCTACTGACTAAATGCTCGAAGGAATGCTAAGAGTATCAGAAAGCATGCCAGTTGAAATGAGTGGGAATAGTCAGTATGGGGGCGTGCTTGACGGCTGCGGCCATAGCAGCTGGCCCGGCGGCGTACCCTCAACGTGGAAAGCTCCGAACGGTGAACTATGACGATTGAAGGTAAGATTAGATCTATCCGACAAGCCTGAGCCGTCCTCACACGACAATTAGGTTGATGGGACACGTGAAACGCGTCCGGCGTCGGTGGTAACGAGCTCATCACCGAAGCGCACTCACAATCGCGAAGGCATGCAATTATGACCCAGAGTGTAGCAGTCTAACCAGAAGTACACCAATGAAGTCACACTACAGATGTCTCAATAGACTCTGCCTCAGGGGTGAAAGAATGGAAACGGTCGTTTGCGGTCCAGCCCTGCACAATCGGCCCGAGATCTGACCAGTAGCTTTTCCCACCGTCACATCTCATAGGGTCTCGAGATTCTCTACCGAGAGCGGCTTGCACCAGATCAACGAGGTCACGGTTGCACAGTTCGGTCGTCCAGAGTAGAGTACATAGCGTACCTGACTTGCAGTCTACCTGTCCGGGCGACGCATCGAGATCCAATCAAAGTTGCTCGGGCCGGTATGAAGTTAATAAAGAAAGTACTTTGTCGTACTGACTCGTGCTTCAGAGTTGTAACAATCATGGGGCGAGCGGGGACAGGAGCTTCCTAGAGAGCGGTTCAGCGACCACTTCTCCATCGTTCGTAGGTCCGGACTAGCTTAATGAACTGTCCGAGCACGGAGTAACAGAGCCGGTCACAGGCTTCGTTAGTCTTACTCGAACGCAAAATGGCCCAGCACGTGGGACCCAGAAGGCGCGGCAAAGGCAAAATCGCAAACGAAAAGCTCGTCTAGGGCCTGGTTACGGAGACTCCACAGCATCACACGCATGGCTCCTGAGTCTGCAAAGAGCTAGCAGACTTGAGACGTAAGACAGGTCGCCAGCTCGGCGTCTCTACGCAGTGACCCCTGATCAGGATCCACTAAGCCGCGCAAGGACCTCTCAGAAGGTAACAGCACGTAAGAGAGCATGCATCGTGGCTTTTGTAGCGGTTAATGCGCAGAAAGACGCGAAGAGGACCCGAGGCTTCGCGTGCTTGGCGAACGCAATACGCCGGACGTGGAACGTGGCACTGTCTGCAACGTCAGCACCGGTGTGCGGGGCGTTTTGAGTGGAAACAAAAAGACCAGGCGATACAAGTGGCGCCAAAGCTCCCCCCGCGTAGTCGTAAGGCACAAACCCAAACGACGTGAAAATGCCTTGAACTGCCCGGTATCCTTTCTTTCCCCGCACAATGATCAAAGTCTGATACATCTTCCAACGATTCTGATCTGGAAACAGTTACACCATCAGTCCCGTACAAAGTGAACAGCGAATCGCTTATCAATGCTGATATATAGATATCTCCGCTCGGGAGATAATATCTAGTGTATAAGCTCCAGCCAACCTGAGGCTACACGGGTCGTCCAGGCACGACGCCGACCGCGACGAGCGTTCTGAGATTTGTCCGGCTCAGCTCCACGCATGCAAACAGTATATTCCTGACTCATCCAGACGATGATACGGATGCAAAGACACCGGCGAAAGCGACAACACGCGGAACATTAGAAAACGAGCCGAGCTAACGACCAAGAAGATTTGTACGACCGCGGGATCCGCCGCCGTGATCTAGTTGCCTGGGTACAGTTCGGATAGTTGCGATGCGCAAGGAAGTCGCGAGTGTCCGGGTAGAGAGAGAGTCATAACGATGTGGTCTTTACTCAAACGAGGCGTACTGGCTGCTGGCTACGTGCGCAGACTACAATGAATCGCGTTTGAAAAGGATCTTCAGCGTAGCGGAAAGCAGGCGCAGTCACGCAACCTATACTCGACGTATATATATGTAGATCCGAGGGACCTGCCGAACGCCTAGTCAGGTGCTCTTCATAGTTTCCGCGAGAAGTTGTGGGTCACAATTCCACAAACAATGTAGCACGGGTTGACCTGTCGATTCGCCAGATGCATTCCACCCGAGAGAAACAAGGTTACGGTACGGCACGCAGTTCGGCCCGGCGCAGTCTATTTCTTTGAAATGCACAAGAGATGGTCCGGGTCCGGGTCCGGGTCCGGGTCCCGTCCGCACCAGGGCCGTCAAAGCAGTCAAGCTCCGAGGTCTTGAGCAAAGATACGAGGGAAGCGCGACCCAGAACGCACGATGAAGTCGCTAGAGATTGTAGGCCAGGTGGAATCGATGAGTCAAGCCACCCAGCAGACAGAACCGCCTGAGAGAGCAAATGCCAGTCTCTGCCTCCTGCGAGGTTCTGGATACAGACTACTATAGGTCGAGCTGGGCCGATGTGCCGCACTCGCAAAGACATCATCCGACTCTGAAAATGCACATGCGGAACGTACGCCGAGCTCAGAGTCGCCGGTCGGGAGTCCAAATGCACCGAGACGGATAAAAAGGCGACTTGGCGCGGCCCGTAAGCTAACAACACGATTCGTACCTCTTGCACTCTCATCATCTTCTACATGGACGTCCGAGTCCCGCTCGAAGCAGTCTGGTTCGCAACAAGCATCATCGGCCCATGCAATGAGCATGTGGCGCGCGAGAGTCTCACCGAGGTCGGGCCTTTCAGTGTCACCCCCATTTGCTTTACGGCAAACATCAAGCAACGCATGAGGTGTGGTCAGGCAAGGTCTGGGTGTGCTATGGTGCCACAGAGCATTTAGACTCGAGTGCTGATGCAGGGAGGTACGCACGAGCGGACTTGCAGGAATGGGTGACGCAGATTATCGGGGTGCAAACAGGACCAGCAAAGGCAAAACCACATGCAGTGTGTTGACCCCCCGACCGTCGATGTCGAAATCAACCCATTCGAATGCGGACAAAAGCGACGCGCTGGGTTGTGTACTCACACGGGAGCGTGATAAGAACACAAACGGGCAACTGGATCCCTTACATCGCGAGACAAGACCCAAAAATGGAGAAATGTGCTATAAACACAAAACCAAAACCAAAACCAAAACCAAAACCAAAACCAAAACCAAAACCAAAACCAAAACCAAAACCAAAACCAAAACCAA
>Ga0247815_10003744_pt1 | contig 10833 bp, 14 predicted proteins | sample UWRJL194509B1_FD_181014 | JGI IMG/M metagenome (GOLD analysis project Ga0247815, IMG submission 181014) | Plant litter microbial communities from Arlington Agricultural Research Station in Wisconsin, United States - UWRJ-L194-509B-1 | ecosystem: Environmental > Terrestrial > Plant litter >... | reverse complement strand
TCGCATCCAACTCCATCACTCTCTCCCTCTTCTCAACCATCCTTCCACCGTGGATATAGCCGCGCTCAACCATGTACGCTGTGCAACCAGACGCAAAACCTAACTACACGGGTTGACTTCCGTCGATGGACGGATTAGTCGCCTTGGCGATGTTTGGCCCTCATGCAATTCCGCAAGACAGATCAAGCCTTCTCAGATTTCTCTCGTGGAAAAACAATGCCATAGTTCAAACTGTGGGCAGGTGTTCAGCGTCTGGTGTGGGAGTGACAGCCGCAGCACGTCCGCACGTAGCCGCGAACGACCTCCTCTTTCCAATTGTGGCGTTTGCCCGACTGCAATATCGCCTTCTAACGATCTCAGTCTTCTCATCTCACTCATTGACCATGACTCGAGATGATCTTCTCCGCTCAGCAAAACTTGTTCATATGATATTTGACTATCTCTCAACCATAGACATTGTCCAAGCTTCACACGTCTCGCAACGTTGGCGGGCCATCGCGCGCTCAAACAACAACTATTGCTGGACCCTCGAGCTTCGTCAAGAGCAAGCCCTGACCACTTGTTGTCGAAGAGGTGTCTTCTTAGCGCAATGGCCAGCCCGTATCGCATCAGCACCACTGGCAGGACCACTTGACCTCGACGTCAATGCAAGCACACTGTTCTGCAAGCCTATTGTAGAAGATCCTCTCTCCGCTCTCGACACAGTAAAGCCTGAGGGTGTCGATGCTATATCAGCCTGGGTCGAGTTCAGCTGCACGCTCCGTAGCCAAATGCAGAGGCTCAGGCGGCTCTCCCTTGCCAGGCCACGCGGCCCATGGATTCAACACACTATGGGTCTTCTCGAAAGCACACCTGCCCCTAACCTTGTCACGCTCGCTCTCTGCGAAGGTGGTAATGACTTTCTAGAAACAACGAGCTGGGTACGGCGTGACATGTTTGCCGGTTATGCTCCGAAACTGCGCACGGTCACGTTTCTTGGTGTCCCGATGCCGCGTCCAGGGATACTGCGTTCCGTCAGCCAACTCGATCTTGAGGACTGCCGCTTCGACGTAGCAGATCTTTACAATTCGAATATGAACGCCCTGCGTAAGCTCTCATTAATTCGATGCACGTTATATCTATCCCAAGCAACGGAGGGAGCAACGCAAATCGAAACGTTTAACTTGGTTCATCCAACAATCACTACTCCCGACGGTCAGCACACAGAGAAGGTCACCCAGCAAGCACTTCTGATCGCAATGCAACTCAACGTCATCCAAAACGTGGCATTCGAGATGCGCTTGCCACTGACAAACACACTCACCACAACGCTTGTTGCCGGTGTGTCCAGACGGAACCTTGAGATGAGCATCACGGACTTGTACAGCCATTACGAGGTCGACATTAAACAGGCAACGGCTGTTCCAGAACCACAATGGATGCGCAGGTTGTATTTCCAACGGACTGCAGGTTTCTACAAATCACTGTGGCCGCTCATCGCAGACTGTCTCACAAAACTTAGGATGCCTCGCTCTCATCTCAAAGAAATGCTTGCGGGAATACCAGAGTCTGGCCTTCCAGTTCTTCAGCGTCTTGAGCTGGACTGCGACCGCAACATCGATACAAACGGAGTTCGTCTGTGGGCAGACCCCCCTACCGGTGGGCCATTGGCACGGCAGCTCACGGAGCTCACGCTGGGCTCTCAAAGAGTTGTATCAGTGTCGACTAGCTTTGGTCAGACTGCCAAAGTAAGAACGGTTCCCAGTCAGCAGATTGCCATATTTGCGAGTAGCGTGCTCGGTTTGTCGGTGCTGCGCGAGGGTCATGCTGCGGCCCACCGTCGGTCATTACGACTTGTCAACGTGAGTCTCACTGCTGGTAGCAGCGAGAAAAATTTGTCCAAGATTTTTGGAGATATCATCCGGTATTCGGCATAGGATCACGGGGCGAAGTGGCCGCCAGATTGTAAATATGGAGGTCAGGAAAATTGGAGTAACCTATGCTCATTTCATTTATATCCTCAGGTAACAAATGCAAGTGAGTGACCCGTAATCCAACCATTGAGCTACAAGCCGTCATTCTGGATTTTTTCGGCGCTGAATTCAAGTGCGACCGCAGTGTCTCTGCCAGTGCACCAGGTCTCATCTTCATTTGAAAAAGAACCAGATATCGCGACGGATTTAGGCTTCGCAGAGATAAAGAGCCTGGCTGTTAACCTAATTGTTACACCGAGCTTGATTTTGGCCATGAATCGTTGGTACAATAATGGCGTAATTTTCGATGATAACAGTTACGCGACGGGAATGGCGACTCAAGCCACAGTGTAGACGACGCCGAGCTTGTTGAACGCGTACTGCCAGTTAACGAGCGACTGTTTCAGACAATTGTCAGTGTGAATCTGTAATCCGACGTTTACGGAACAAAACAAACCAAAAACTTTCCCCGGGAGTGAACTGCGCCGTGACCGAGAGATCGAGGTTCTTTGAGCCGTTTGGGACGGCCGCGACCCACGATACAGTGTTACTGGTGACAGTATTTCCCGAGCTGGGAGTTCCCTGCTCCGGTAGGTGCACAAATTCGCGATCAAAAGCTGAACCGGAGAGCGTTTCGAGCGCGACGTCGGTGCCAGTGTATGGAGTGCAAGTTGCAATATCCTGTGTGAGAATCGTCAGAACAGCAGTGTAAAATACGTTGAGTTACTGTGACTTACTACGACAGTGGCTGTGAGAGTTTGTCCGAGCCCGGCCTTGAGACCGCTGGCAGTGACTCTTACGTAGCTCTTTCGCAGGGAGTAGTGACCGCTGCTGAACCCGGTAGGGTTGCATGCGCTCTGCCAGTGCAGCAGGGGCGGCGGAAACGAAAGGAAGCACCGCAACTGCGAGGGCGATAGCAATGTTTATCATCGTTCTGAATTGAGGAGAAAATGGAATGTCGACAAATGAACCTTAGAGAGGGCACAATGAACCAATGATCAGTTGTAACCAAACTTTATATGAGCACCCGATCTTTCGAATGTCACTTTTCATGACTGAGAGCTTGTCTCCTGAGCTCCGGACCCGTGGCCCGGGGGTCGCTTCTTGGAAGACATGAAGCACATGTCCGCGAAGTTGCGATAGGCGCTGTACGTGCCAACCCATGTGAAAATTCAAATTAGTCGGTCTGCTCGGCCAGAACTGCTGGGTCACGGGTTCAGGTAGCGGCTGCGACGCATGCTCATGTTTTATGAGTGTATATCCAACCTGTACAGGAAGTGCGGCCGGTACAGGCCCGTGGGATGTAGATTGGAAGTAGTCAAGGGAGCAAATTGGTACCAGCCTTCGGCAATCAGCCGAGTGCATTGGCTTGTAGGTGAGTTTGGGTCATGCGTTCGGTGTCCCAGCTGACATTGCACTCGTGGTGGATCACCTGGTTGATTCGTGACGGGACATCAGATGGTCTACAAGAAATCTCCCAAACTGTTTTAACTCGCGAGGACAGTGAGCGAAGTGACTCTCTGTTGAAAACAGGTACTTGCTAATTTCTCCAAGCAGCTTTAACGACCATCTTCCCTTCCCACTTAACATTCTCTAATAGCCACGTTGATGCCTCAAGATATCAGCCTGGAAATAACATGCCATTAAACCCTGAAGGTGGTGAAAGGACAGGGTTGTGCTCTTCCTTTCCGATTCCGCTCGTCACGGCGCGCCTATTCATCATCCAGCGTCATTATTAGATCAAGTCGCAGCAGGCATGCTTGAATCGGCAGCGGCGGCTATATGGCACTCCAGCCTTGACTTCGATCAACCGGCATTATCCGATAGTTCTCTTCGAGTGTCAAGATATCCGAGATGAAGTCCAAGATCGTCGGATATAGGACACATAATCATATCACCGCCTCAAAATCTGCCTCTTGGCTTGCTACACATCAGCAACGTCTGATCACTGCGTCTCGTCTCATGTTCCTCAGGCTGGATATCACCGTCGACCAGTTCGTGTCTGTCAAAGTCGTCCACAGCTTCGAACCTCATCTCAGTCGTTTCACTTGTGATCATTGTCTGTGGCGGGCGAACCGGCTTCAATATACAGCCTCGTGCTCAACTCTACTAACCCGAACGTAGAACGCGGGTGATTGCTCGTAACGCATCCGGTCATGAAGTCCCATAGTGACTCGGCATGGCACGCTTCAATTTTATTTATTTCTGATGATACTCTGCGGTAGGGCAATGACCTAACTCTGAGTACTGGGCATAACTATGCCGTTCGCCTTCATGGCGTCTCTCATCTTCGTCACGTAGAACCCATCAAGGAACTGTTTGAACGATGAGATCCTCAGCTTGCCGTCACTTTCGGTGCTGAAGGTCGCGAGAATGACGAGATCCGTTTCAAAGGTCTCGCCCCAGACTGTGGTGCAAGTTTCATGGACCTGCATCCCGAATTCAGCGACTCATAGACCAGGAGGGTACTATGTCCTGAGACAGATCGAAACATACAAAAGCCATAAGACTCCCTGGTTGTTCGACGTACTCCTTCACTTCCATCTGCGCTGGATGTCAGCCTTTGTTCCAATGTCGACCAGCGACGGTCAGCACTGACCTTGAAGGGGTCTTTGAAGATCATCTGGCGGGCCCCCTCCATTGAGGTGAGAAATTCGGTCTTTGATCTCTCATTTCCCATTGGAATACCACGGGGAAGCGTCTCCCTGTGGAAGTCCTGTTGCAATGTCGCAATGTCAATGGCACATCAGCAGCCTGCTCGTGAGGCACGGACCTCTGCGAAACTATCTCTGAACGTTGCAAAGTCCGACTTGGAGAAGCTGTCGAGAGACTGGTGGAGAACCTTGAGCTGCTCGGAAGACGACATGGTGTGTAGTGGTGGCGAGTTCCTGCTGGGTGGCTTTGTCGAGGCCTCCTATATATACGGCTGAACGCGTGGGTTACTGCGATCGAAGATATGATTGGTCATTTGACGGCGTGAAATTCCGGTGAAATTGTGCTTTGAATCGATGAACGAGATGGATCTGACGTGCCACATGCCACGGCGATTCGGAGCAGCGAAATCGAAGCAGATTAGCGGTCATGTGTCTTTTGCCAATTGAAATGGCGCAGGCCTGATGACCTCAACGAGATTTGCATTTCATGTATCCATGGAGCCGATGGAAACTACAGCTGCGCAACAGCGCATGATATGGATTTCAAGCGCCCGGAGCTGGGAAGCCGTTTGCCTTCAGCGACTCGGCCATTTTCGTCAAGTAGAATCCGTCCATGAATTGCTTGTGGTACGAGATCCTGAGCTTGCCGTCTTCGCCATTCACAAAGTTGGCCAGAATGACCAGATCGGTTTCGAATGGCTCGTTCCAGACCGTCGTACATGTTGCATGAATCTACATCTCGTGTTTAGAGAGTGAATGACAACCCAGAGAGATAACTCACGAAAGCCATGGAACTTCCGGGCTGCTCGACATAATTCGTAATTTCCATCTAACGCGGGAGATCAGTCAAAATATGCATAGTGACAAACGACAGACCTTGAAAGCGGTGGTGAATATGCTGCGGAAATTTTGCATCGAAGTGAGAAGCTCGGCCCTAGAGTTCTCATTGTATTGGGGAACTTTGCCTTCTGGGATCGTCTCCCGACGGAAGTCCTGCCATACGGTGAGATAAAGTCTGTAGCGGCGCAGCCCGACGAACCTCGGTGAACCTGTCCGCATATGAGACAAAGTCCGCCTTGCAGAAGTCATCAAAAGACTGCTGGAGAAGCTGGCGCTGTTCGGAAGATGACATGGTGTCGAGGTGACGAGCTGATGTTCGACCTCATCCCCTCCACCTCTGGTATATATACGGTCATCCGCACGCGCAGACAAAGATCGTTTCAATTTACGTGGGGTAACTCCAATCGACAGTGTCATGATGTAGGAGATAGGGTCATTTGCGCCACTCTGATGTGGGATCTGTCGTTTGTCTTGCGGAGCGCTTGTCGGTGGAGTTGAGTGACATTACTGGCGCTTCAGTTGGCCAAGTGGGTGAAATTCGACGGAGATTTTACACCAAAACGGTAGGCGACTTGTACAGCGAGATAAATGCCTCAAAAAAGGCCTATCTGCTGTGCAGGCGCCTGGAACCGCAGGACGACGCGCCGCCAAAGCTCGTGCGCATGGCGCTGTGCCATTACCTTCTTGTCAAGAATGGTATGCACAGAAAGTCTCTCACCCGCGTACTTACTTGATCCCCTCAGCTTGCATACGAAAGACTGAGTTGGGGTGACAGATACTGCGGACCTGAGCACAGGCTATGCAGGCTGTGCAGGAGCGCGCCGGAAACACCGCATCACGTCTTCTTACTGTGTACAGATGAGACGCTCTCGGCTGCAAGGACAGCTCACTGGATACAGCTCACACGCAATCGCGAGGATCTGCCAGCCGACATCACTGCGGTGGAGCCTGTGGAGCTGCTGAAGCGTATCCTCTGCCACAAGCGCACGATAGACAGTACGGCTGCCTATGTGCACAATGTAATACGAATTCTCGAGAGGACTCCAATGTATAGTTACGGACATTAATAGCACCTGTTGCCTCTACTACGGATAGGACTTGAGGTGGCGCACACCACACACCCGGCCCTCGCTAACTGTCCAACGGACCATTCCCGGCTGGCTGACAACTCTATTGAGCCCCACCGGCAGTCGAAGGATGTGCCCGTTCGAAGGGGCCTGACAGTAGGGCAGTCAGGCTCGGCCTTCGGCGTTCAGAAATGGACCGTGCCGCTCAAATTCCTTCCTTCCTTCCTGGGCGTTCTTGTGTCTTACCCCTGTGCTAACTCCAAAGGACCCAAACATCACACGTACCACACAGGTTGTTGATTCATACGTTGACGAGATTCATTGCTGGGCAGCATCACAAACTATACTTTAAGCCCCAGGAACAGGGAAACCGTTCGCTTTGAGCGACTCGGTCATTTTCATCAGGTAGAATCCATCGAGGAACTGCTTGAGGAAGGAGATCTTGAGTTTACCATCCTCGCCGGTTGTGAAGTTAGCGAGGATGACCATATCCGTGTCGAACTTCTCGTCCCATACGGTCGTCAGAGCCGCACGGACCTTTGCCACATGATGAGCGAGAGTGTGAAAAGGGGAAAGAATATGAGCTCACAAAAGTCATGAGACCACCGGGCTGCTCGACATACTCCTTGACGTCCATCTGTGCTTGAGATCAGCCACTTCTCAGAAGCGTCAACATCGGTCTGATACAGCAACACTAACCGTGAAGCCTTCCGGTTTGCAGAGACCACGACGGAACTTCTGCATCGAGCTGAGGTAGTCAGCCTTGGAGTTCTCGTTGGCCTGTGGGGCCTTGCCACGTGGGAACGACTCCCTGCGGAAGTCCTGAAGGTGGCGGTCATAATGAGCGAGCGTTCAGTTAGCTCGCGCATTACGAACCTCTGAGAACTTGTCGGCATAAGCGGTAAAGTCGGCGTTGCAGAGGTCCTCCAAGGACTGCTTGAAGAGTTTGAGCTGCTCAGAGGACGACATGGAGTGGAAACGTTGAACCAACTAGGGAGTTGTGGGAGGTCCGCTACAGACCTTCGTCTGTATTTAAGGTCACCGGAGTGAACACGCGTGTCGCCGAATTTTATTTGTCATCTGTAAATGCCGGTGACATGAAGGGGTAAAATACAATTCACCGTATGGGGCGGCGATTTCAGATGAAATAGGCTAGGATAACCGGTGGGGTCCCCTTCTGAACGCTGGATTGACGGCCCTTCAGATGCGTCACGGCTCTGCAGCGCCACCCCCGGCGCAGCAGCGATGACGATACATAGGCATGTCAAACATTTTCAGAAAAAGTCTACATTAGTCGCGAACGGCGCGACATCTCCATTGCACACGTCATGATAAGTCTAGAGATACACGAATTGAGTGACCGCAGGTCGATTGTCCGCTGCAGGCTCACTCCTCCACGTCTTCCTCGGCGGCGGCAACGGGCTTGGGTGCGGCAGCCTTCTTCGACTTGCCCCAGCGTACGCCAACGCGTTCGCCGGCGATCTCGAGTCCGTTCGCCCAGGCTTCCGCTGCGCGCTCTGCGGATATCCGAGAGGTAAAGTTGACAAATGCACATCTGGAAGATTACACGAATCATGTCAGCACGAGCGGCAGAGATGAAGCGGACATGCAATTGACACCAGACGAACCTTGTCTTAGCGACATGGACAACGTTTCGGATAGCAGACGGTTCCAGGAAGGGTAGCGAGTTGACTGCAGCCACGCGCACGGACTCTTGCGTCGAGGTCTCCGGAAGGGATGTCAAGAATAGAGAGGTCTGTTCACCAGGAAGATGTAAGTTCAACACTCGAAATAATGAACCAAGTGAGGAGCTGACGTACAATGCTCGAATCTTCTGGTGGCTTCAGCCCCTGCGTTTCTGCGTACTGGCCCAGAATCTTGCGCGCTACCGGGTCGCTTTTGCCGTGATACCGGTCTTGAATGTTTTGTTTTGCCAGTGGACCGTCACTCGGCATCTCGTGTCTTGAGACGGGTGTGAGACGTCAGCAAGGTTGAGCAACGCAAAATTCTTCCCTGCTGACCTGTATGGACACTCATCGCCACGGGTACACTATCCCTTGACGTAGAAGGAGCATATTTGAGGGCGGTTGCGTTTGTAGTACGGGTCGGTGCGCGCCAATTGCTTGAGCATCTCCTTGCCCGCGCTCGCAGCTCTCCGCGTGTCTTCCACGCCTGCTTCCTGCACGCGCGTCCATAAACCATTAGTGAAAGCTCTAATAATTAGAATATGTGCTTACCTTTCCGTCGTGGTTTTGCGCAAAGTACTCCCGATTGACCGCGCTGGTCGGCGCGCTGCTCTTCATGCCCAGCGCAGTGTCGCGCACTTGAACGGGCAAGCCATATTCGAGGTCAAGCAGACACGTCTGGCAGATATTCTTGACTTTGGCGCATGTTTGACAGACGACGGTGGTCTTGAAGCGCGAGCCGGACGCTTGACCAGGGTTCCAGCGAAACACGGTGTACGGGCGCGCACAGGTTCCGCACGTTTTGCCATATTCCTGTTTTGACTATAATCATAAAACGTCAATATTTCAAGTCTAAAGAAGTATTGCGCGTGTTGCGCACCATGCGGATGTATGGGTTATCTCCTAGACCTGGTGCAGGTGAATGCGAGTCAGTTGAGCCGTTGTAAAGCGACTATTAGAATTAGAATGCCGCGCACATGTTTCACAAAGAATAGGGAAGTCGCTCTGCTCCCAGCCAGCCTTGTTGATATCACGTTTTACAGAGGTCATGCTTGCGAGAGGCGTACGTGCGGAGTCAAGAGCAGAAGAAACCCCGGCGCTCGCCGATGCTCTAGCTTGGACTCTCGTTCCCTCGCGAGCTCGTGAGCCGCTGCTGTGCGCGGCAGGTTACGGCCAAAAATATCACGTCTCTGAGCTTTATCAGCTTTTACGGTTACAAGTTTTTGCGTATTTTCAATCACCGAGACTCCTCAACAGCTGGTCCGAGTTTCCTTTTCCTGTCTTTCAATGAGCCACGCCACACTCGAATTCTCAACCCATCTCATAGTGCAGAAGTAACAAGCGGTACGGTCTTATCACACTCGACACGTCAAGACATTTCAGTTTATTCAAGTACCCAATCACAGACAAACTGTTTAGGCCAAGCACGGGGAAGGAACTACGACGCGTCACACAAATGTCCAGGTTACTTTGTCAAAACAGCACCAAAAGCCGTTGAAATCAAATCGGACCGCTGGAGACTGTTATCGTCGTTAAGCTGTTACAGCGGTCAGTCACATTGCTAAACGCGCGACGGCGAGATCAAAACACACCTCGGACTGAAGTTTCATCTGGCAGACATTGCCGATCCTTCCAACCTTGCCTTTTAGCTCTGTGAAGACAACCGATGGAATACCGATGCAGACGACCAAGACGAGAAGGATAGGAAGTAAGATCGCTCCAGCGCCGAAGGCAGCCTGCTTCCAAGCCGACGTGCGCCTCTTGGCCACTGGGTCCGGCCAGAAGGTCATCCGCCAGCACGTCCACATCATGCCACTGATGACTGCGACGATCTGAAGCTTGGAGAGGTCGTTGGACGAAGAAGCTTCGTTGGCTGTGACTATGGTGACTGGCGCGGTGGCTGGGCTGGGCTGAACACATGCAACCTCGGCGGGCAAGGTGACGTTAATGGGGACACGAGTAGTCTGGGTAGTCCGGATGTCCTCAATGGGCTTAAGCTCGATGGCTTGAGCGGTGGTCGTAACTTGAAGGGAACCGTGGCTCGGGAACTGACTGACCCGCTCGAGGGCTACGACAGCAGGAACGACATGCGCGTCCTTGACCGCGACCTCAACTTGAACCTCTACGGTGGTGCCCGTGAGAGATTGGTTCTTCCTCTCAGAAGACGTGAGCCGAGCTGCTGTGTCACTAGCCGGAGAGGTATTGCTGACGGCGATGCGGACGGACGTAGAGGAGCAGTCGGTGTTGCGTCCCAGGCCGGGGAGAACTTTATCGTACGTGCTCGACTCAGCACCGCAGGCTGTCGTTTGGCCCACAATCTTTCATATCAAGGTTGAATTAGCGAAGTGTCCCATCGCTGGGGAACGGCAGCAGACGCACCTTTGACTGACTGTCTTCAGCAGCGACCTCAGAGACGGTCGGCATTTGGGCAGCGGCATCATGAGTCACATGTGACACAGTAGCAGAGGTGACATTGATGCGGTTTGTGCTGGTGTTCTGTTGTAATGCGAGAGGTTCATCAGCGGTAATTTGCATACAGCCGAACTGAGACATACCGCGTGCGATGCAGACAGGCTGTTGCTCTTCTTACCGCTGGCCTTAATGTTGAGCTTGGCGATAGCCTTCATCTTGGGCA
>Ga0247815_10003740_pt1 | contig 10846 bp, 13 predicted proteins | sample UWRJL194509B1_FD_181014 | JGI IMG/M metagenome (GOLD analysis project Ga0247815, IMG submission 181014) | Plant litter microbial communities from Arlington Agricultural Research Station in Wisconsin, United States - UWRJ-L194-509B-1 | ecosystem: Environmental > Terrestrial > Plant litter >... | reverse complement strand
TTTAAGCTTTGCGGCGGCGGGCGACCAAGCCGATCGCCGCCAGGCCCACCAGCATCATGCCGTAGGTTTCCGGTTCCGGCACGGCGGTCGTCAGCGAGACGTTGTCCAGCGACGTGCCCAGGCCGTCGCTGTAGCCGGCGGCGCTGAAGGTCAACGCTTTTTCCGTGCCGTCGCCGATCAGCGTGAAGCTGCGGGTTTCCCAGCCGCCCAGGTACGAGTTGTTCACCAGCGGCGTGACGACGCTGTTACCCCAGCTGATGCTCAGTCCCTGCGAGGCGCTCGCCACGTTGACGCGGTCCTGGAACTGGAAGGTCAGCGTGTACGTCCGGTTCGCCACCGTCTGGATCAGCTGGGTCATCGAGCTGTTGCTGCTCGTGTCCAGCTCGACGAAATTGTGGCCACCCGCCGCCACGCCTTCGACGCTGTTGCGCAGCTCGATGCCGGCGACACCGCCGGTCCAGCCGGTCAGGTCCCTGTAGATGTCCCAGCTGTTGTAACCCTGCGGGTCGATTTCGAAGCCGCCGTTGTGGATCAGTTCAACAACCGGCGCGGCGTAGGCGCTGCCGGCGGCCAACAGGGCGGCGGCGATAACGGATTTCATCATTTTCGTGGTGTTCATCTTGGCATCCCTGCGGTGTTGTTGTTTGGTAAATTGCATTTCTAAAAAGACATGCAAATTGTATATTGGACACAAACAGTCAGCCAGAGACATTTGTCACGATTTTAACGAATGTGGTTTAAAAGGCATAAGTCACGCCCGCGCTCCAGCGCTTGGACGGATGCACCGGATAGTACATATAGCGCTTGCCGTCGTCCTGGCCCTGCTCGCGCGCCAGTTGCAGCGTCCAGTCGCCGAAGGGGATGCTGACGCCGAGCCGGGCGTCGTAGCGTGAATTGGCGGGGATGCCCGGCCAAGTGCCGTTGCTCAGATTGTGCAACAGCCCAGCGTGCGCGATCAGGTTCAGGCGCGGATGCAGCGGATAAAACACGCCGATCTCGCCGTACAATGTACGCGCCGGGTAGCCGAGGTAGCGCGGCGCGTAGTACAGGCGGGTGCTGAAGCGCTCGCCCGACAGGCCGCCGTAGCACTCCTGGAAATCGTTGACATGCAGCTTGGTGTAGCCGATGTGGCTGCATCCGGCCTCCCAGCTCCAGCCCGAGCGCATGCGCTGCGCGTAGCCGGCGTAGGCTTGCACTTTGTAGCCTCTGACGGCGCCGACCTTGACGCCGCTGGCGTAGCCGCCCAGATACCATCCGCCGGCGCCGTCCAGGTTCAAGGTCAGCTGCGGCGACAGGCCGCCGTCGCCCGGCGTCTGTCCGCGATACCGGTATTCCGATTGCAGCGCCACGCTGCCGCTCAGGTCGACTTGCGCGCGGGCGCTCGCCGGCGTCAGCAACGCCAACAGCAGGCAGGCCAACGCGCGCACCGGTCGCATCACGGTCGGACGCTGCGTTGGGTCAGGATGCCGGCGGGGCAGGCGCAACTGCAGTTGCGGACGAGGCGGGAGATGGCGGCGCATGCGTCGATATTACCCGCGATCAGCGATGCGGGTTGCAGCAGCGCGCGCAATTGTGCCGGGGTGGCGCCGGGCTGCAATTCGTCGAGCAGGGCCAGCATGCCGGACACGTGGGCCGCCGCGTAGGAGCTGCCGCTGACGAAGGACCAGCGTCCGCCGGGCGCGGTGGCGGGGATGTCGTTGCCCGGCGCCAGCAGCGCGCGGGATGGCGGCGCGGCCTGGACCGCCGTCGCCTGCGCCGCCGCCGCGCCGGCCTTGGCCCCGTCCCCCTGCGACGCCACCGCCAGCACGCCGCGATGGCTGGCCGGGAAGGACGGGCCGGATGCGCGCGCATCGACCGCGCCGACCACGCTGATGCCGCGCTCCAGCGCGATGTCCAGCAGACGGTCCAACAGCCTGTCGGGCGGGCCGGACAGGCTGAGGTTGATGACCTTGGCGCCGTTCAGGATCGCGTAGTTGATGGCCTTGGCGAGCGTGAAGCTGTTACATCGGGTCGCCAGGTCGGGCAGTTGCCAGCAGGCCCGCAAGCCCATCAGCCGCGCACCCGGCGCGACGCCGACGATGCCGCCGTTGCCGGCGCGCGCGCCGATGATGCCGGCCACCGCCGTGCCGTGGTTTTCCGCCGGCGCCGGCCCGGCGTCGACGAAGTTGGCGTTGTCGGCCAACTGCCCCAGCAGATCGGGATGGCCAGCGTCGACGCCGCTATCGATGACGGCGACCTTGATCTCGCGGCCGGTGGTGTAGCGGTGCAGCTCGGCCACATGCCAGTAGCGCGCCGCCGGTTGCACCGGATACAGCGCGTCGGAGGCGGCGGTGGCCGTTGTGGCTGTCGTGGCCGTTGCGGTCGTGGCGGCCGGCGGGGCTGTCGGGATCTGGGCTGCTGCGGCCGGCGTGGCCTCGGCCATGCCCATGCCGCTGAAGCGCGCCACCGGCTGCGCCCATTCCACCTGCGGATCGCGGGTCAGCAGGGTGATGATGCGCTCGGCGTTGTCGCTGTCGGCGTAGCGCATCACGTAGCAGTCCAGGCCCAGCAAGGGCATCGGCCAATCGTCGACCAGCGTCAGGCCATGCTGCCGGGCCAGCGCTTCGGCGCGGCGGTGGCGCGCACCGCGGCCGCTGTCGTTGATGTAGCGGCCGCCGTAGCTGGCGTCGGGCCGGTAGTGCGCGGCGGGCAGGCGCAGCATGACCAGCACCTGGTGTTCGCCGCCATCGTAGGCCGCCGTGTTGGTCATCGTGGCCGGCTCGGTCGCCTGCGCCTGCGCCGGGCCGCACGCCAGCGCCGCCACGCAGGCCAGCAGCGCGGCGAGGCGGATGTAAAACGGGTTCACGGCGTGCCGCCGGCGTCGAGCGGCTCGGCCAGTTTGACGGCCGCCTCGGCGCGCAGCGCCCGCAACGCTTGCTCGCGGTTGGCGGCCGGCACGTTGATCAGATAGGCGTCGGTGACGGTTGGGCCGTCGACCACGCGCGCGTTCTGGGCTTGCAGGATATGGCGCAGTTCGCGCTCGCTGGTGTTGGGCTGGAACACCACCACCAGGTTGCCGCCGGCCGCCACGCCCGAACCGAGCACGTGATAAGCGTCCGCCTCCTCGGCCGGCCGCACCAGCAGCCCGACCAGGCCGACGATCAGCACCCATTGCGCGGCAACCGCCCAGCGCAGCCATGACGGCTGGTTGGCGGCCGCCGTGCGCCACCATGGCAGGCGTGCGGTGGTGGAGGGCGCAAGCGCGTCGCCGCGTTCCTGCGGCCCCAGCATCGGCAGCAGCCGGGCCAGCGACGCCTCCATGTCGACGCCTTCCGGCAGCGCGTCCGCCTCCGCGATCGACTTGGCCGCGTCGGCGTACATATCGTGCTCCCATTCCAGGTCCTCGCGGCACTGCGCGCAGCCGCGCAAATGCTCGTGCACCCGCCGCACCTCGTCCGGGGCCAATTGTCCGCTGGCGTACCAAGGCAGCAACTCCTGCACCGCCTGATGCGCCGGGATATCGATTCTGAAAACGCGCCCGCTCATCGACTGCTCTCTCTTTCGTTCCACAACAAATCCTTCAACCTGTGCCGCGCATGAAACATGCGGGTCTTGACCGTGTTCAGCGGGCACTCGACGATGTCAGCGATATCGCCGTAAGCCATGTCATGATAATAGGTCAGCACCATCACCGCGCGCTGCGCCAACGGCAGCCGCTCCAGCGCCATGGCGACGGTGTGCTGCAGTTGCTGGCGGCTGAACGCCTGCTCCGGCTGGTTGCCGGCTTCGTCCTCGTACAGCGCGGCGTCCGACTCGACCGGCTCGTCGCTGGCCCTCAGGCCCTTCAACGTCTTGCGGTAGGCGATCGCGAAGATCCACGTGGACGGCTTGCAACTGCCGTCGAAGCTGGCCGCCTTTTGCCAGACCACCAACATGGTGTCGTTGACCACTTCCTCGATCAGCGGCGCGCTGCGCGCCATGCGGCCGACAAAACGCGATAAACGCGGAAAATACGCCCGGTACAGCGCCTCGAAGGCGAGTTTGTCCCCGGCAGCGATTCTGCCCAACAGGTGCACCTCATCGGTATCCGAGGCTACTAAAGCCATCCACATCCTCCATTGTTCACCGTTAATACCTTGCCGGCCGCAAACGGTTCTACAAAACGGGAAATTATTTTACGCCCGCATGCTAACACCGGGATTCGGCTACCATGCACACCATGAACCTGAACCAGCAACTAGACCAACTCCATACCTTCCTGCAACGCCACCAGCGCATACTGGTGCTCACCGGCGCCGGGCTGAGCACCGCGTCCGGCATTCCGGACTATCGCGACAAGGAGGGCGTCCGGCGCGGCCGCACGCCGATCCAGGGGCCGGACTTCCGCAAATCCGAGGCGGTGCGGCGCCGCTACTGGGCGCGCAGCATGGCCGGCTGGCCGACGCTGGCCCAGGCCGCGCCCAACGTCGGCCACCGCGCGCTGGCCGAACTGGAGTCGTCCGGCCGCATCGCGGCGTTGATCACGCAAAACGTCGACGGCCTGCACCAGCGCGCCGGCAGCCGCAACTTGATCGAGCTGCACGGCAACATCCACGGCGTCATCTGCCTGGATTGCCGCGCCCGTTACGAGCGCGCCGCGATTCAGCGATGGCTGGTGGCGGCCAATCCGGCGCTGGCGCCGAGCGACGGCGCCGCCGGGGAAATTGTCCCCGAAGCCCGTCCCGACGGCGACGCCGAAATCGAACTGGACGCGCTGCAGGACTTCCACATGCCGTCCTGCGACGCTTGCGGCGGCACTTTGCAGCCGGACGTTATCTTCTTCGGCGACAACATCCCGGTCGAGCGCACCGCCGCCGCGCTGCGCATGCAGGAGCAGGCCGACGCCTTGTTGGTGGTCGGCTCGTCGTTGATGGTGTTTTCGGGCTATCGCTTCTGCAAGCTGGCGGCGCAGGCGGGCAAGCCGATCGCCGCCATCAACCTGGGCAAAACCCGGGCGGACGATCTGATCGGCTTGAAGGTGGAGGCATCGGCGACGGAAGTGTTGCCGTTGCTGCTTTAATTCCGCTGCAGCATCGAGCGGACGATGGACTCTTTCGCCAGCACATAATCCTGGCCGGCCATGACGAAGTTGGTGTTCGGCTGGATCACCTTGATGTTGATGAACACCATGTCGCTGGTTTCCGCATAGGAGCCGACCACGATCGCCTGCGCGTTGTGGGTGGTGGCGACTTCGCCGATCTCGCGGGTCAGCATCAGCTCGCCCTGGTTGCGCTTCAGGTAGACGCTGTTGCGCAGCTTCATCTCCAGCATGTTCAAGCCGCCTTGCGACAGGCGCGTCGACAACTGCTCCGACACCAGCCGGCCCAGGGTGGTGGTCTGCTCCAGCGCGTCGATGTTGACGATGGTGGCCATGATCAGCGGCTTGTCGCTCTGCAGCTTGCCGCTCAATTGATGGATCAGCGAATCGGCCGCCTTGTAGTTGGCTTCGATGAACTGGTTGGAGGAAATGGTTGCGTAATTGCCTTCTTCACTCTTCGGCGTCGAGGAACAGGCCGCCAGCAGCAGCGGCAATGCCAGCAGGGAAACGCGGGCCAGGGATTTGATCATTTACAGGTCTCCACGGACTTTGAAGTTCCGCGTAAATTGGGGTTCTTGCGGTAGCGGATCGACGATGCCGTACAGCACGCGGTCGGTATCGGCCACGTAATAGGCGGAAGTGTTGCGCGCCATGTAGCGGTATTGGTCCGACACCGACACGGTGACGATGATCTCGGTCTTCGGCGTCTGGCCGGGGGCGAACTGGGCGTTCATGGTGTCGCGCATGTCGAGCGCGCCGCCGGCGGCCGCGATCTCCAGTTCCACCGGCGCGTCGGTCTTGCGCATCGCCCAGACGCCGGCGGCCAGCGCCGTGAACTGGCCGTGGTAGCGGTATTGCTGGCGGTCCTCGCCGAAGGTCAGCGTCTGCACGTCGAGGTCGACCTTGAGCGAGCCGGCCGGGGTGCGCGACACCGTGTGGCCGTCGTTGACCAGCGAAGTGGTCAGCTGGGTCGCCAGCGCGCGCTGGAATGGGCTAGGATCCTTGGCCTCGGCGATGAACACCGGGCGCGGCGGGCTCTTCTTGAGCTCGGCCACGACGCGCTTCTCGATATCGTCGGCGATGACGCCCCAGTGCCCGGCGGCCTGCAGCTTGGCCTGCTTGACGACGGGGAAATTGGCCGGCAGCGGCGTCGGCGAGTAGCGCGAAGCGCATCCCGCCAGCAGTATTCCGGTCACCAGGACCGTTGCAGTTTTCAGCGCCATCATTGCCTCGTCATCAAAAGTCGCTATTCGTTCCGCGCCCATGGCAGGGCCGCGAATGTAAAATCATCCTGTTCCCAGTTTAGCATGGATGTTTCTACTTAGAAATTCGACGGGGCATAAAAAACCCGGCGCGGGGCCGGGTTGTGTACAGCGCGCGCAACAGTTCGCAGTGGATTGCTAGCGGGCGTTGGTTTTCATGGCGGCGGCGACCTCGCGCTTGCCGTCGCGATCTTTCTCTGTGGCACGTTTATCGTGCATCTTTTTACCTTTGGCCAGGCCGATCTCGCATTTGACGCGGCCGCCCTTGTAATGCAGGTTCAGCGGCACCAGCGTGTAGCCGGAGCGGGTCACCTTGCCGATCAGCTTGTCGATCTCGTTGCGGTGCAGCAGCAGCTTGCGGGTGCGCACCGCCTCCGGGCTGATGTGGGTGGACGCGGTCGGCAGGGCGCTGATGTGGGCGCCGAACAAGTACAGCTCGTCGCCCTTGATGGTGACGTAGGCTTCCTTGATTTGCACCCGGGCGTCGCGGATGGCCTTGACTTCCCACCCTTCGAGCGCGATGCCCGCCTCGTAGCGGTCTTCGATGAAGTAGTCAAAAAAGGCTTTTTTGTTGTCGGCTATGGTCATGTGTTGGTATCGGTTAAACTACTGCTGCGCGCCCTGGCGCGCGAATAATCCCACATCATAGCAAATGGTTAGACAATGGCAGTAGTGCACAAATCAGTTTTCCTTGGATATAGCGCGCAACAGATGTTCGATCTGGTCGCGCGGGTCGAGGACTATCCCAAATTCCTGCCCTGGTGCGGCGGGGTCGACATCCGCGAACGGGGCGAAAACACGGTGGTGGCCAGTGTCGGCATCAATTATCACGGCGTCAAGCAAAGCTTCACCACGGCCAACGAAAACACCCCGTCGACCTTGATCAAGATGAAGCTGGTCGACGGTCCTTTCAAGACCCTGGACGGGGTCTGGACCTTCAAGCCGCTGCGCGAGGACGCCTGCAAGATCGAGCTGGACCTGCGTTACGAGTTTTCCAACATGCTGCTGGAGCAACTGGTCGGGCCGGTGTTCGGCATGATCGCCAACAGCATGGTCGATTCCTTCTGCAAGCGCGCGGAAACCGTGTATGGAAGCTGAGACCCTCAACGTCGAGGTGTGCTACGCCAGCGACGCGGCGCAATTCCTGCGCGCGCTGCGGGTGCCGGCCGGCACCACGATAGAGCAGGCGATCGCCCTCAGCGGCGTGCTGCAAGAAGTGCCGGCGATCGATTTGGCGTTGATGCAGGTCGGCATCTACGCCAAGAAGAAGACGCTGGACACGGTGCTGCGCGAACACGACCGCGTGGAAATCTACCGCCCCCTGATCGCCGATCCCAAGAACGCCCGCCGCCGCCGCAAGCCTAGCCCAGATGCCGCAGCAGGAAGCGCCGCATCGCCGGCTGCCTGAAAAACTCGGTGTGCCAGATCTCGCTTTGTTTGCGCTCGGGTGTGCCGAAGTTGAGCACGCGGTCGGCGCCGGCTTGCGCGCCGGGTAGCAGCACGCTGTCGTAGGGCACCACCACATCGTTGTCCGTCGCCGCCATCAGCAGGCGGTTGATCAGCGCCCCGGTGCGCTCCAGCGCCGACTCGCCGTAGTCGAAATTGGCCCGCGCATACCAGGTGTCGGCGTCGTCCAGCAATGTGCCGCCGCGGTTCAAACTGTCCACCAGCGCCGACCCGGTCGCCAGCGCCCGCACGCTCGGCCGCTCGAACCCCAGCGATACCACCGCCCGCGCGAGTCCGATCACCACATCCAGCGCCATGCCGCCGCTGAACGAGGCCAGCATCGCCGCCACGTTGAGGAACTGCCGCAGCTCGTCCTGCGCCGCCAGCGGCGATCCCTGGTTGGCCGCCGCCACGAACACCACCTGGCCGACCCCGGCGATGCGCCCCGGCCGCAGCCGCGCGATCGCCGCCAGCACCGCGTCGTCCGCCGCGTCGGCCAGCAGCGAGCGCACCACCAGCCCGCCACGGCTGTGACAAACGATGTCGAGCTCCCAGTCGGCGTCGGCCGGTATGCGCGCCAGCAGGTCCAGCGCGTTTTGTTGCGGCGTCTTGGCGATGGTCCAATGATCGTAGCCGAACACCAGGCCGTTGTAGCGGTCCAGCAACTGCCGCATGCCCGCCTCGCCGGCCAGATCGGCGAATCCGCCCTCGACCGAACTGAACACGCCGTGCACCAGCAACAGCACCTTGCGGCCGCGCGCCGCCGCCAGTTCGATCGGGGTGGCCGGCTGGGCCCAGCCATAGCCCAGGCTGACTAGCCCCTCCGGCTTGCTGTGCGCCTCGACGATCTCGATGGCCGCTTGCGTGACGCGCTCGCCGGCGCGCAACGCCGCCTTGATCGCCCATTCGGCGCCGCGCCACGCTTCGGGCAGCAGCAACTGGCCGGGGGAGGGGAACATGAACTGGATGCAGCCGCTGTCGCGGTGCTGCACGATTTTAAGATCGGCGCCGGGGGCGGGCGCGACCAGCGTCCGCCCCAACTCCGGCGCGGGCGGCCGCGCCACGACGTCGCCGCCGGCGTCGGCCAGCGCGCGTTGCAGTTCAAGTTGCTTCGCCGGAGTCAGTTCCATGGTCGTCTCCCGTCAGTGGCTGATGGCAGTTTACATTGTGCCGCCGCCACGCCGCGCCGCCTTGCATTGTTGCAAAGTGATCGTGCAGCCATGCCGCTTCCTCGCCCTAAGCTATCAACCTAAGATACACTCATTCCTAACGGCATCTAGAGGTAATAATGAGACGCAGCCAGCGCACAGATATATACACGATTGCCGGTTTATGGATCGGGCTGTCCGCCGCGTCGGCGGCTGCCGCCTGTCCGCCCGTGACCCGCGTCGGCCTGAGCGACCTGGGCTACACGGCCTTCCGCGACGGCGTCAAGATCGGCGGCATTTCGGTCGACGTGGTCAATGAGATCGCTCGCCGCACCGGCTGCAAGTTCGAGTTCCTGTGGTATCCGCGCCAGCGCCTGTTCGTCGAATTGGAGGCCGGCCGCATCGACATGACGATGGGCGCACTGCGCACGCCGGAGCGCGACGTCTACGCCCGCTACCTGCCGTACGCCTATCTGCAATATGACCTGATCCTCGCCGAGACGCCCGGCAAGCAGTACACCGGCCTGGCCGATTTCGTCGCGCGCGGTAGCGGACGGCTCAACGTCACGCGCGGCATGAACTACGACGCCGCCGTCGAAACCCAGCTGGCGCTGCTGGCCGCCGGCGGCCGGTTGGAAGTGGTCAATGATTTCGAAACGGTGTTCGGCAAGCTGGAGATGGGCCGTGCCGTCGGCACGCTGGCGACCCCGCCGATCTACACCAGGTATTTGAAAAGCCCGGCTTTGAAAGGCCGGGTCTCGGTGATCCCGATGCCGGAAGCGACGCCGCGTTTCACCGGCGTCTACCTATCGAAGAAAACCATGTCGCCCGAGGTGCGCCAGCGCTACGCGATGGCCTTGAAGACGATGGTGACGGACCAGGTGTTGCCCGGCCTGTACGCCAGATACTTCGACGACGCCACCGTCAAGCGCACCTTCAAGCAGGGCAACGGGCCGCTGCTCGCGGCCCTGTCGGCACCGGATTAACGGCCGTTGACGTTGACCGTCTTCGCGTCCAGCTTCAGCTTGACGCTGGCGGCCGGCGTCGCGCCCGCCGATTCGGCCAGCGTGACGACGTAGTCGCCGCCGGCGATCTTCCAGGTCTTGCTGGCGCTGTCGTACACGCCCAGCAAACGCGGATCGATGCGCACCGTCGACTTGCCGCTGGCGCCGGCTTTCAGCGCGACCTTGTCCCAGCCGGCCAAACGCTTAGGCGCTTCCCAGCCGCCGCCCACCTTGGACACGTAGACCTGGCCGACCGCCTTGCCGTCGACCTTGCCGGTGTTCTTGCTGGTGAAGCTGACTTCGACGCCGTCCGCGCCGGACTTGGCGCTCAGGTCCGAGTAGGCGAAGCTGGTGTACGACAAGCCGTAGCCGAACGGGAACAGCGGCTTGTGGCCCTTCAGGTCGAACCACTTGTAGCCGACCGCAGCGCCCTCGATGTTGTAGTCGGTGGTGACTTTTTCCAGGATGTTTTCATCCTTGGTCTTGCCGTCGCCGTCGATCACCTGGCGCGGCAGCTGAGCCACCGACGCCGGGAAGGTGGCCGGCAGGCGGCCGGACGGATTGACTTCGCCGCTCAGCACACGTGCGATCGCCGCGCCGCCGCTGGTGCCGGAGTACCACGCCTCGACCACCGCGCCGACGTTGTTCAGCCAAGGCATGACGACCGGGCCGCCGGTCTGCAGCACCACCACGGTTTTCGGATTGGCCTTGGCCACGGCGGCGATCAGCGCGTCCTGTTGGCCCGGCAGGTTCAGGTCCGGCGCGTCGAAGCTCTCGGCCAGCCACTGGTTGCCGAACACGATGACGACATCGCTGGACGCCGCCAGCTTGGCCGCCGCCTTCACATCCTTGCCGTCGTTGTAGCTGACCTTGGCCTTGGTGCGCGAGGCCAGTTCGCCCATCGGCGACGAGCGGTGATAAATGATAGGG
>Ga0247815_10003739_pt1 | contig 10848 bp, 14 predicted proteins | sample UWRJL194509B1_FD_181014 | JGI IMG/M metagenome (GOLD analysis project Ga0247815, IMG submission 181014) | Plant litter microbial communities from Arlington Agricultural Research Station in Wisconsin, United States - UWRJ-L194-509B-1 | ecosystem: Environmental > Terrestrial > Plant litter >... | reverse complement strand
CTCCGTGACTCTGACTCTGACGGGACCGCCACGCCAGGAGAGATCGATATCGAAGATGCAGCCGCCGAAGACAACGGCGTAACATCAAAGGCGCTCCTCGCCCGCACGTCAACAGGCGCGAGCATCACCAGCGCCAAGATGCAACTTCAAGAAACCGACCGGGATGCACAGAAGCACGCCAACTACACGGTGTATAACCTGTTCAAACGGATGGGTTCGATCAACAAAGCACAGTGGAAACGGTACATCTATGCGACTGTGGCTTCTATCATCTCTGGTGCCGTCCACCCGGCCTTTGGCATCGTCTACGGCAAGTTGTACTCTTGCGATTGGAACCGCACACTGATTTGCTCCCACCTCTAGGCTACACCGTCAACAGCTACGCGCAGACCGATCGGGCAGCTATTCGTCGGGAGGGAGATCGTAACGCGTTATGGTAAGTTTGCCGGAAGTCAGCTGCGACTTCTGTTGACGGTATTCTAGGTTCTTCGTCATCGCAGTCGGATCCACTATTGCGGTGGCGTTCCAGAACTATGGCTTTGCAACAGCCGCCGCGACGCTTACAGGACGCCTTCGTCAGCTGAGCTTCAAGTCGTTGCTCCGTCATGACAGTACGTTCATCGTCATCGAGACCTCCGCTAGCCCAAGTCTCACACGCCTTAGTTCAATTCTTCGATCGTGACGAAAACAGTGTGAGTTCGCCTTGCGCGCCAATTTCAATGCCCTACTAACGAGCAACCGAACGCAGACGGGCATGCTCACATCATCGCTAAGCGAGGATCCTCAGAAGGTCAACGGTCTCGCGGGCATTACTTTGGGCACCATCATACAGTCGATCAGCACTGTCTGTATTGGCATTATTGTCGGTGTAGCCTACGGCTGGAAACTTGCGCTCGTGGCTGTTGGTGAGCAATAGTCTGTGTTCCGGCACGGGAGTGCATGTCTGATACATCTTCATGCAGCGTGCATTCCGTTTGTCGTCGTCAGCGGCTATATTCAACTAGTAGGCCTACATCTAGCAGCACAGTTCTGTATTCTAACCTTGGGTTCAGCGTGTGGTCGTACTGAAGGATCAGGTCAACAAAGAGCTACACGAACACTCGGCTCAGGTTGCATGCGAGGCCGCAGCTTCCATCCGGACGGTAGCCTCACTCGTTCGAGAGGAAGACTGCACCCGTGCTTTCAGCAAGAGTCTCGACGAGGCGCTGCAGAGGTCCAACCGCTCAATGATCCCTCGCGTCGCCATGTTTGCTCTCAGTCAGGCTGCCTCGTTCTGGGTCATCTCCCTCGTACGTTGCTCTCACCTCTTGGAGTATTTCATTCTGAAACAACCCACAGATCTTCTGGTACGGTTCGCGTCTCGTCGCCTCGCTCGAGTACAACATTACATCCTTTTTCGTCGTCTTGATGGTGCGTCGTCCGACACATTTTATCATCATTTGATCTCAATGTCCATTTGTAGGGCACGACTTTCAGCGCCATAGAGGTCTGTTTTTGCTTCTGCTTGTTGGTCAACTATGCTGATGCAGTCCTATAGGCTGGAAACGTGTTCATCTGGGCACCCGACATGTCTGCGGCCAAGGGCTCGGCAACTACACTGATCAAACTTCTGGACGACAAGCCAGACGTGGACTCCGAATCAACGGACGGTACCATTTTGAAGCAAGTTGACGGCCGAATCGTTTTTGAAGATGTGCACTTCCGCTACCCAACGCGTCCAGCCGTCCGCGTCCTACGTGGCCTCAACCTGACTATCGAGCCGGGAACATTCGTCGCACTCGTCGGAGCAAGCGGCTGCGGCAAATCCACTGTGTTCGTCAAATGAGCTTCGTGCTAGGCACCCACTCATTTCCGTGACAGAATCCAGCTCACCGAGCGCTTCTATGACCCCATCGCCGGCCGCGTCACCATCGACGGCACGGACGTCTCAGAACTCAACGTGCAGGAATATCGCAAGAACATTGCCCTCGTGTCGCAAGAGCCAACGCTCTATGCGGGGACGATCAAGTTCAATATCCTCCTCGGGGCTGTGAAGCCTCACGACGAAGTAACACAGGAAGAGATTGAGCAGGCCTGCCGGGACGCGAATATCCTGGAATTCATCCAGTCGCTTCCGGACGGATTTGAAACTGATGTCGGCTCAAAAGGCTCTGCCTTGAGTGGTGGGCAGAAACAACGAATTGCCATTGCCCGGGCGTTGATTCGCAACCCGAAGGTTCGTAACTCATCATCATTTCGAAAGTCACACCGGACTTAAGCTTACATTCAACAGGTTCTACTGCTCGACGAAGCAACTTCTGCACTAGACTCGTCGTCAGAGCGCGTTGTACAGGAAGCCTTGGATAAAGCTGCGAAAGGTCGGACGACAATTGCCATCGCTCATCGTCTATCCACCATCCAGAACGCCGACTGCATCTACTTCGTCAAGGATGGCCGTGTTGTCGAAGCGGGCACTCACGGACAGCTCATCTCGCGTGGGGGCGAGTACGCATCCTACGTCCAGCTGCAGGTTCTTGGTCGCTCAGAGGACTAAGCGCCAGGTTGTCGCGTTTTTGTACTGAAATTTTAGACATGCTCTTACTTTGCAACCCCACACTGGTCAATTATAATCACAAGTCAATCGTCCATTTAGCTCCGTGCCGGTCTGGGATGCGAGTACGCGCTCATTGTGAAGCCGTCATCAGGACCTCAGGCAGGCGCACGCCCACTCTGAGCAACATCTATCGACATCTTTCGCTCATTCTCCTGGAAGCTCGCCCGAAATAGTCTGGTAATTCGACTAGCTGCGCGATTGGTGTGTGTGCGCATCCAGTAGCGGAATGGGTGCTAGCGTCGCGATCACCACCACCCCGAATTTTCGAACGTTCCCCGCCCGCGCCCACTTTAGCTCTAGATTCGACTATATAAACCCGGGCACATCTGCTGGAGTTTATAGTACACTCTTCCTCATCCCCCCAACAATCCAACCACCAAATGCGTCCTCTCCCGAACCCATCCACCATTCCAACCCGCCAAGCACGGGCCCCATGCTCCATCAAAGTCTGCCCTAAAGTACACGGTGGTCCAAGGGCTGTTGACGGTTTGCCAGTTGTGCGCAACGAGGTGTCGGCGACGGTGCGCCGAATCGACGGCCTGCCCATCCGCCAGCCCGCACCCGCCAAAACCAAAACCAGCTCGCATGCGCTGCCTGTCAATAGCAACTGGTATGCACTCAACCTAGCAGAGAAAGCGGCATTGTACGACGTCCTCGGGGAGGTTGGCAACGCCAGCGGCAGTGTCGTGAAGGACCCGCCCGCATTCACCATCCGACGGCTTCTAGTGCTATCCTCAGTGGGTCTCGTCGCCTAAAACCAGCTTCGACGTACTCATTCGTTTTCTTGCACAGATTATCATTCTGGCGTATGTCATTTGGATCGTTGCGGTCTTCGCCCGTCACCCAATTCGCTATGTCGCCACCAGATCGAATACAAGCAATATTATCTTCCACCCAGCCATGCACATCGATGGGTGGATCTTTATCTTGTTTCTCTTGCCACCGCTTTCACTTTTTCTCGACTTTGTCATCCGATACACGCCTCTCAAGCATGATGACCTAGAGCGGAGACAAGTCATTATCTTTGGAGGTGGGGCGTGGAGGTGGTGGCGGCCGTGCGCGGTCTGTACCCTCTGGATAGTGACACTTACCTTCACAATCTTCGCGACGACTTGCAGTATTGTGTGGCACATTGTCAAACAAGGCGAGCAGGGTGTACATTCGTAGAGCGCTTTAGTCGATAATCTTAAATCGTTTGTCCAAATTGCAAGATCTCACGCATACGTTAGGGATGCCAGGCAGCGCTTGCAGCGCCCGGACAATGTCACGATTGTGCACGGAATAATGACTTTTTGAACCTGCACACTACGACATTCATATTCTGAGCCTCAAGTAGGAGAATCTCAGAGACTGAAGCTGTACTGAAGGATCGGCCTTCGTGCAAAGTTTGTCCTGAAATTGGACTTTCTCACCAGGTTATGCTTTGTTGCCGATGACCAGGCCCGACCAGACCAAAAAATGCTCAATTTGTTTTGAGGCAGGCTTTGCGCACAGGATCACTATTCTTGGCAGGTTTGACAAATTCACCAATTGGAAATAACAAGCCTCGTGTCGACAGCTTGCGGTGACAGACAGCGACGCCGGCGATTCACGGCACTCAAGTTTGATTAAAATACCGAGCTTGACGTCCTTCATTCCTTGCCCTCTTACACCCTCCTGGAACTAGCCCTGTGCTTCAATGCCTCTGTGGGGATCTTCGTTCACTCCGCAGCCGACAAATGTGGATGTTCTCACTTGCAGCGCATCGGATTGCCTAGCGGTCAACCTAACCACGACCTACGCCCTCTTTATTCCTGGGCCGCCACTGGATGTTGAGAGGCTCCGTGACTCACTGGAGCGTGTCGTCAGCGAGAAGTTTCCTCGTGCTGGTGCACGCCTTGCCCGTCGTAACGGGGTGAGTTTTCGGTGTGGCGTCTGCAGCCGGCGCTCAACTGAAGATCCTGCACAGCTACTCGAATTTCAGATCCCAAAGGTGTTTGACGAGGTCAACCCGCCATTTGTGTTAACGACCGTTCACAACGATGGCCCCTACCCAAAGGATTCGTTCAACTTCCCACCGACGTTGCCGGAGGGTTTCGGTCCGCACCCAGGTGTTCTGCCACCCAAGTCACCAGCAGTACATGGCCTCTTTCGCGATTCAAAGGTTCCACGACAGCTCGAAGACTTTCTCGTTCCGGGTACCCCCTCTCTTCACATCCACGTCGTGACCTACCAGGACCACACACTCATTGGGCTCACTTGCCCGCACTCCCTCTTCGACGGCGAGGCCGCCGGGATCCTATTCAGAGCATGGACCGCCGCCCTCAACGGACAATTCGATACTATCTCCGCATCTCCGCGAGACTATTCACCTCTGGACACCGTCCAGTCAACTGCCGATGAGGTTCAAGGACAGCTCCCGGATGGTCAATGGCAAGGCTGGCACTTCCTCTCCATCTTCGGGACAGTGTATTGGATCGTTATGTTCTTGCTCAGGCTCTTCCGCGAGGGCAAAGAGTCGGACTCTTGGATGTTCTTCCCAAAGCAATGGCTTGTGAAGACGAAAGCGGAGTGCATGGCCGAACTTCACGACCGAGGTTCAAAGGAATGGGTTGGAACCAACGACATCGTCATGGCGGCCTACTACAAGGTATTGTCTTCGTTTCCTTTTCATGGCGATGGCTTATGCTTGTGATGCAGGCCATGTATGCAGGTCGCCAGGATAACACTCCAGTCACTCTGTTCACCGTCGTCGATTTGCGCCGCAACCTCCTCGAAGGCCTGTTTTCAGGAACCCCATACCTAAACAACGCCGTTTCTCCTTGCAATCTCAGCCAGATGCCCGCTTCTCAGCTTGGCTCCCAGTCTATCCTCGACACAGCCTTGTCCATTCGACGCTCGATCCTCGCATTCAGAGCAGACGCAGACGACACCGTTCGTTCCCAGCTCGCGCTGATTCTCCGTCAATACCGAGGCAAAGCACCTCCAATGATTCCAGGTGCTCCAGGGACAGAATACGGTCTGACGACCAACTGGCTGACGATGAAGCTCGGCGATTTGGACTTCAGCGGGGCGCGACCGAATGGCGCAGCAGACGGACCCGCCCGACCCAGTTTCGTCTTCGGTCGAGTGCCAGAAGGGTTCAAAGATCCACTCCGGGGAACTTCAAGCATTGCCTGTGAGACGGAAGATGGTGTCTGGGTGGCCATGACTTTGGGCGAGACCGTGTGGCAACGGGTAAAGAGCAGCGGCATCTTCACTTTTGTTTAGATGGAGATAGCAGGGTGAAAGAAGAGCATATAATTGTCGCAGAATGATAATTTAAGACTTGAAGTTGCTCCAGCTCATAAACTAATGGATCGTGGTCCGCCGAGACAAGCTGAATGATGTGCATAGAACGCATCTCATTACGAATCGCTTCCGTTATGATAGTTATCGCGCGAGAGTCCGTGTGGGAGCATCAAGGGGATACAACTGGGCCAACACCTGCAATGTCCGAATTCATCGCACAAGAAAGTTTGAGCGTCCATAGGCATCCTCATACTTTGACCAAGTCCATTACGTTTGCAGTCGACCCATCGCGTCGACGACGTCTTCAAACCCACCCAAGCTCGCGCGTCGCTGTTCCTTCTGCGCCTGACTTCGTCCCGGGGTTCGACCTACTGTCGCGGGTTGCGGTCGTCCAGGGCTTCTCGACCTTCCATTGGGAGATGGCCCGTGCTCTGTATGACCTCGAGCGTGGACTTGTCCATTTGGTGGAGTGCGGTCTCGTCCAGTCATGTTCAACTGCGAAGTGGAGCCTCCCGCTGCTGAAGCGTACAGTTGCGTAGGCTGCGCCCGTCGCGGTGATGGTGGGCCATTTTGCAGAGCAGCACCACGAAAGTGACCTGGTGATGTGTTACCGGGGGTGGCAGGCGGAACGGCGAGCATCGATCGTTGGCCGACAATAGGCATGCCAGGGTGAAGCATTTGGTGCATGTTCGGGCTCGAGTGCGATGTCTGATTGAAGCGAGGACGAGCTGGAGTGGGAAGTGATACTGGTGCATCACCCATGAGAGTCTGCAAGGCGAGGAGCGCAGAGAGGGCATCATTCCCGGCAACACCATGTGGGGCACCTCGTGAGGAGAGGTCTGCGTCCAGACTGCGCATGATGGTGGGCAACGAGAGCGTCGTCGCTAGAGGGGTACGTCAATAACCAGTCGATCACAACGAAAATGCACGTACATGGTTGTCTTGAAGACATGGTGCCCCGCATGCCCGCTGTATACATGTGTCGCTCGAGCACGCCAACGTCAACTACGAACGCATTATTTGGCAGTTCTGTTGCGCGTCAGAATCGTATAGTGGACGTAAAGGAAAGTGTTACGCACTGACTTTGAGTTCAGCGAACCCGCTAGAATCACCATGCGTAACTAAAACCAGCGGATTGGGCTGGCTCTCGCTTTCAGGCCCCGCAAGCGAGCTCACGATAGCCAAGACGATTTCGCTTAGCTTGGCGCGAGGTACAAGATTGGCTTCTGCCCACACGAACTAGAAGCAGTGTTTGAGCGACGAGCCGACAGTCGGAGGTCGGCGCACGCACATCCCGGGGAGAGAACTGCAGGGTTTTGCGTTCATATGCTTCCGCAGCGACGTAGTACCCCTTGCGGTAGTTATCGACAGGGTTCGGAGGCCAAATTCCGCTCCTGGGAGTGGCGTTGGTCAGCACGCGGCGGACAAATGTTAAATAGCGTGGTCAGTAATTTGAACGTACGCCTCGAGGTGGGGGGCCCGCAGGACCGAATATCCCCATGCATGAAGGTTGCCCGTCCGTTCAGAGACTTCACACGAGACAGAAAGCCAGATGCTCTCCCGAGCAGTCCACAGCTTGCGAATGGCCACAACATCGCCTTGACGCACGCGGACCCGACGAGCAGAAAGAACCGCGGCCGGCAATGTCGCGAATAGTTTCTTGTACGCAGCAGCGTCCGAGATCGTCCGAAGGTGCCGCTGCGAGGTCTCAAATGCTTGGACCATTGTCTAGACCACAGTTAAAGATAAATTAGCTTTAAATAGACCGGCAAGACTTACGATGTTGTTCAACGGCGGCAGAACCTCTCCAAACCGAGTCTTCACCATCTTGACAAAAGCTCCGACACTGGTCAATCGTGTGACAATGTGTGGCCGACCAGTGCGCGCATCAGTGACAACCACAGTAGGCCATCCAAAGGCGAGAAACGCGTCGAATGATGTGAAGAGTGAAGCCCATGAACGGTCGTACCAAGCCATGTTGTGAAGCTGAAAGTGCCTGGGCTTGACTCGTCAAACGGCTTCAAAGCAAACCCCAGGTACAAATTCACCCCATGTACGCGCTATAGACGCTGTGGAGGTCCAGCTCCCAGCCGGAGGGATCAACAAGTGTAAAGTCGGAAGCCATTGGAGAAAACGGGACGGCAAGAGCGAGCCGGAAAGAAGGCCGCCGAACTGTCCAAGCTTACGGCACCGCAAGCAGATAGGGGTCGGGAGATCGATCCAATAACTTGTTGTCCACGTGCGCGCGGCTTGTCCAACAACGCTCAAAGATAGAACATCATATTTGAAACAGGAGAGTGAGCAGTCGGGCATGACCCGACACGGTGGTTCACGCAGACCTTGGTAGTGCGTCATTCAATTCTTCACTTGCCAAGACTACGATGCTCGTAATGATCAGGTATCATCATTTACTATTCAAACGAACGGTCATAAAAAGACGAACGGTCCGTTCTTCTTCGTACGTTGCCACACCTGCTCGCCGAGACCGATCATACTCCAAATGCCTTCTTCAGTCTCGCTACAAACGGCCAGCGAGCCTCTCATAGGCAATTTCGCTCCTTCTTGAGGCGATGCAAACGCCATGGTCGGTAGCAGAGGTCCTGCTGCAATGGCTTCTGCGGATCCAGCGTTGATTCGGGCTCCGGCAAAGTTCAATGCTCCAAGCTTTCCGGACCTCCAGTTGCTCGTTACAGCGTACTCGCCATAAGGCGCATTGGGGAATACCGGGGGACGACGACCATTGTATGATTTTAGCAGCGACGCGTGTTGTTCGCGGAGTCGATCCTTGTTGGTCGTGTAGTCTTTCAGTGTCCGACGGATCACCAGCGCGGTTTCGAGAACCGATTGGGAGCCGAGCTGCGACGCTGGTATCGGTTTTGAAATGCAATGCGATACTGCGTTGTGCGGGTAAGGATTTTGGGAGAAGTATTCGGGTAGCAGAGGCCGGAGATTGACCACGTTGTGGATGTTGACAGGCATTGCATCGGTACGGCCCTGATACATGGCCTGAAAGACAGGTCAGATAGAGGCAAACCAAAGGGTTTGACGCACTTTGTAGCAGACAGCAGACAAGACGTCGTTGCTTCCTACCCACTCGCTGGAGCCCTGCTCCTTCAGCTCAGCCATACACTTCTCCTTCTCCTGGGCCAACCAGTCCTTCGGAATCCACACCCAGCTCCCAATCTCCGAGCCCTCCCAAAACAATCTCGCGAGAAACATCACCACCCAATAGACAATGGCGAAGGGCGACAGAAAGTACCAGCCGCCCCAAACCCTTGACGACGTCGAAAGCTTCGACGCGTCAACTGAGGCAACAAGTTCATCAAACGGTCTATATCCCCGTGGAGACGTCTGAACATCATCCGGTCGACCATTTAGACACGCTGTCCAGGCTTCGAAGAGAGCCGCGGAGCCATGTAGGTCAAAGAGAATGTGCGGTGCAGTTACACCGACCAGTGTCACATCTGTGTAGGATACGATGTGCAGTTGCAGCGCTGGTGTGCCAGGGACGAAGAATTCCTCGAGATGCTTCGGCGCCGTAGGGTGGCGAAAAAGTCCGAAGAGTTTGAAAGGGTTGGCATCAACGGACACGATGCAGGGTTGGTCACGGACTTCAGCAGGCACAATCGGAGGGAAGTTGTACGCTGTACTGGAGAACGCTGTGTCGTGGGTCTCGCTCGTAAATGAGAACGGCGGCGTCTTCTCGCTGAATTCTTTCGGGATGTGCAGTTCCAGCAGCTGCGCCTGAGCTCAGCAACTTGCAACGCCAACGCAAGATGGGTTGCATACCCCATTTCGACGAGCAACTCGCGCACCAGCGCTCGGCAGCTTTTCTACAACGGCAGTCCAGAGGGCCATGCGCAGCTTCTCCATATCTAACCGCGGGTCGTTCAAGACAAACGAGTAGGTCAAGGTCATCTGTTCGGTCATGCAGTCGATGGGTGTACACGCGAAGACGTCCATGTCTGACGGCGCAGGTACGGGCGGGGAGCTCCAGAACAGCATGTTGAGAGAAGGTAGAGATGTAAGGGAGAGACAGGTCAGACGACACGAGCGCTATGCTCTGCAGCAGCGGCAGTGCAACCATGACATTCGCCGGACGCTTGATATCTCCGGCTTCACACGTGTCAATGAATTGGAATTGGAAACGATCTGGCTGCGAGATGTGTGGGCTTGTGCGGGCGGTAGCGTCGTCTGACTGAGTAAATTTCAGCATATCCATGGTGGGAGCGGTATGGATGCAAAATGGAGAGTCGATCGAGCACTCCAAGTCGAATTGGCATGCGCCAACTATCTGTAGCACAATAAAGAAAATACAAAGACAACTGCGTGTCATCGCAGAACAGTCGACTAGAGCGAGAACGCAGGCTGCTTCGACTCCTTGCGCCGGGGACCCGTGAGCTCGATGTCGCCCAAAATGTCGATGCCTTCCGCCGACGCTTTCCTCGCCCGATCTGCCGCACGCTCCAGGATACGCTTACGCGCAGTCTCAGGAGACTCTTCAGGCGACTTCTGCAATGCCGCGTCGATCGTCTCCTTCATCAGCTTGGGCCACTTGTACGGTGCAGTGTACGGCTCTGGGTTGAGTGCGAAGTACTCCCATGCGTTGACGCCACCGAATTCGTCGCCGTAGACCGAGATCAGGTCCTTGATGCTTTGGACGACGTTTCCTGGCGCGGTGTAGCCGGATCCAAGACTGGGGTTGCCGAGGATGCTGGCGACGACCTTGTGCGGCGGGAAGATGCCGTTGGCGTGCTCGACAATACGAACGTACTGGTCGTCGGGGAAGAAGCTGCCGAAGCCAGAGTAGAACTGCGCGCTGTAGACACTGTGGAGAGCGAAAAGACAGCGTTAGCTGCCTCCTGATAGAGCTGTAAGAACGCAAGACACGCAGACTCACGTGATGTTCGCGCCAACCTGCTGCTCCAGCTGGCGATAATTAAACCCAGAAAGGTTCGCACCCTCCGTCAACGCGCTCGCCACCG
>Ga0247815_10003738_pt1 | contig 10849 bp, 11 predicted proteins | sample UWRJL194509B1_FD_181014 | JGI IMG/M metagenome (GOLD analysis project Ga0247815, IMG submission 181014) | Plant litter microbial communities from Arlington Agricultural Research Station in Wisconsin, United States - UWRJ-L194-509B-1 | ecosystem: Environmental > Terrestrial > Plant litter >... | reverse complement strand
CACCCGTTCGCCACTAATCCACCCAGCAAGCTGGGCTTCATCGTTCGACTTGCATGTGTTAAGCACGCCGCCAGCGTTCATCCTGAGCCAGGATCAAACTCTCCATAAATGTTTGATTGCTCAAACAACCCGAAAGCTGCTTGGCACATCTAGCGCCACCCGCATCCGGAATGGGATGTCGAGGCGACAAGTTTGACACTGACAGAACAAATCAAAACTGACTTGCTTCCATCTGTTATATCTATTTCCAAAGGAATCCGTTCATGACCGAAATCACGACGGGTTTTGGCATTTGACATTGTGCACGCTGTTGAGTTCTCAAGGAACGGACGCACCCGACTCCACCACCGCAAACACGGGGCTTCACACCGGGACAACCATCTAGCCACCCCCCACAACCGCAGAAGGCAACCTGTCTAACTTAGCACTCCTTCAGGCCCTGTCAAAACCGTGTCATCCCGGGCGTTTCGCCGAGTGAATCAGTGTTGTGAAGGCCACCGGAGTGGGCTTTCAATCCTATGCCCAAACCATCCACACCGTAAAGGGTGAGATTCGAACCGGATCTGGTCCCTCTTGAGGCCGGTGAGCTTCGCAATTCTTTACCAGAACCGCGGCTCTTTCCGAACCTTTGGGGTGACAAGAAAGAACAATACGTGGCTGCTGGGATGCGTGCAAATCACGCCCGCACGCCGGGCGTGTCGCCCGGAAACACGGGGATCAGCCCGGAATATGCCGAGCGCGGGAGTCACCGACAGTAGGTCGTCACCCAGGCGGGGAGCGTGCTGACCGATGCCACCGATTTCGCGTCCGCGTAATCACGGTCGTGATCGACCACACGCGAGGTGACCATGCGCTCGCTCGCGGCATGTGCGGCCGTGACCACTTTCTGCGCCTGCGCCGTCATCTGCTTCGGTGCGGATGCGGCGACGCTCGTCCACCACGTCTCGTAGTCGGCGACGGCGGCGACATAGGCCGGGATGGTCGAGTCCACCGCGGGCCAGCCGAACGCGGCATCCGTCAGCACTCCCGGCTTCTGCTCGATGATCGTGCACATGGCGGCACTGCTCGAACGCAGCCCGTCTTCGCGAGCCTGCCGTTGCAGAGAGACGCCGGCGACCACTCCCCCGGCGGCGCCGATGAGCGACAGGATGAGCGAGACGACGATGGCCGCTTTGGCCAGACCGTCGACGTAACCCCGGCTGCGGAAACTGAGGATGGCCGCAACGATGCCCGTGACAAATCCCAGCGGAGCGATCAGCACAGCGAGAACGAGGGCGACGACGTCGAGCGCCGAGTGCGCTCTCTGCTGTTTCGGCGCGATCAGCCCCGTCAGCCCGAGCGGGGTAGGAACGCCGTCGGGGAACATCGGCGCGCCGCCGGTACTGGCGTCATCGTGCGCAGGATCGTTCGGCTGCTCACGCGTGGCCGTCTGCTCTAGCGGTTCCATGTTCCCCCGTCCACGCCAGAGCGTAGCGAGGGAACGTCACGACCGTGTTTCGGCGCGAAGCCCCAGTTCGGGGGCTACTCGACGAAGATGCCCGCGAGAGTCTTCTTACCGCGACGCAGGACCGCCATGCCCCCCGGCAGAACGCTTCCCTCGATCGTCATGGCGGCATCCTCCACCTTGGCGTTGTTCACGTACACCCCGCCTTGGGCTACCGCACGCCGAGACTCCCCGATGCTCGAGGTGAGTCCGGTGTCGACGAGGAGTTGCACCACCTGCGCATCACTCCCGGTGGTCGTGTGCGGCAGCTCACGCAGCGCCGCCTCGAGAGTCGCGCTGTCGAGCAGCGCGAGGTCGCCCTGACCGAACAGCGCCTCGGCCGCGGCGATCGCGGCAGCCGTCGCGGCCTCACCGTGCACGAGTGTCGTCACCTCGAACGCCAGCGTGCGCTGCGCTTCGCGGCGGAAGGGTGCGGCCTCCACCGCATCGGCGAGTCGCTCGATCTCGGAGCGATCGAGGAAGGTGAAGATCTTGAGTCGCTCGATCACGTCGGCATCGTCGGTATTGAGCCAGAACTGGTAAAACGCGTATGGACTCGTGAGTGTGGGGTCGAGCCAGACCGCATTGCCCTCGCTCTTGCCGAACTTGGTGCCGTCACTGTTGGTGATCAGCGGAGTGCCGATCGCGTGGGCGCTCGCTCCTTCCGCCTTGCGGATCAGGTCTGTGCCGCTCGTGAGGTTGCCCCACTGGTCGCTTCCGCCGGTCTGGAGCACGCACCCCTCGGTGCGGTAGAGCTCCAAGAAGTCCATACCCTGCAGGATCTGATAGCTGAACTCGGTGTAGCTGATGCCGGCATCGCTGTTGAGACGCGCGCTGACGGCATCCTTCTTGATCATCGTGCCGACCCGGAAGTGTTTGCCGATGTCGCGGAGGAAGTCGATCGCACTCATCGGGGCGGTCCAGTCGAGGTTGTTGACCAACCGCGCCGCGTTGTCACCCTCGAAACTGAGGAACTTCGTCACCTGCGCCTGGAGGTAGCCGACGAACTGCGCAACCGTCTCCTTGGAGTTGAGGACTCGCTCCGCAGTGGGCTTCGGGTCGCCGATGAGTCCGGTCGACCCGCCGACGAGGCCCAGGGGACGGTGACCCGCGAGCTGGAGCCGGCGCATCAGCAGGAGCTGCACCAGATTGCCGAGATGCAGGCTCGTGGCCGTCGGGTCGAAGCCGCAGTAGTAGGTGATGGGGGGTCCGGCGAGCAGTTCTTTGAGCTCCGTCGCGTCGGTGGAGACGTGAACGAGACCCCGCCAGAGCAGTTCTTCCCAGACGTCGTCGAAGCTCGGATCGTTCTTCTGCCCGGCGAGGGCCTCGGATGCTGACACCGGGCAAGAATACCGTGCCGCATGTCGCCTGCCGCCCCTATCCTGAGCAAGCCCCACGGGCATCAGAGCGACCGTCCTTGCGGGGAATCAAGCGTGAAGGGTTGTTTTGGTTTATATCAACCGTATAGGGTTGATCTTGAGTGGATCAGCCTTGAGGACTTGATTCGCAAGACCTGTTCACCTCACCGGTCAACGAAAGGGCGAAGAAGCGTGTTCGTGATCACCGCAGACCAGGTCGACAGCAGGCATCGGGCGGACATCGCCTCCGAAGCCATGCTCGAGATCACTGCGGGCTGGCGTGACCGCCTCGTGCTGCCCGTCGACCGCACCGCTGGAGACGAGATCCAGCTGATGCCCGTCGACGGCGCGGCGGCGCTCGAGATCGTGCTGCACCTCACTCGCCGCGATGCGTGGAGCGTGGGCCTCGCCCTCGGCTCGGTGCTGACACCGCTGCCACAGAACACCCGGGAGGCGACCGGACCGGCCTTCATCGATGCCCGAGACGCCGTAGAGGCGGCCAAGAAACGCGACACCCGATTCGCGCTCCGAGGCCCGGGCGCCGAACTTGAGCCGCTGATCGATCTCGTCCTGCTGCTCCGTGCGCGACGAAGCGCCGAAGGGTGGGAGCTCTACGACCGTCTCATCGACGGCATGACTCAGACCGACGCCGCCGCCGCGCTCGGAATCACCCCTCAGGCAGCGAGCAAACGCACTCGCGCCGCCAGCATCAGGGCCGAGCTCGCCGCGACCGTGACGCTCGCCAGCCTTCTCGACGGCGTGAACGACGCCGAAACCGACCCAACGACCCCGGAGGTTGCCTCGTGAACGGCCTCAGCATCCTGACCTGGATTCTCGCCCTCGCCGCTCTGCTCACAGCGATCGCGGTGTGCGTCGCCGCACTGCGCCTGCGCCGTCCGCAGCTCGCACTGCTCGCGGTGATCCCCGTCGCCCTCGGCCTTGCCGGCATCGTCTTCGACGTTGACATCCCCGCGCCGACCCACCTGGCGCTCGTGCTCTGCGGTCTGGCTGCCGCCGCGCTCGGAGTGATCGGCGGCAACCCGATCACGGTGGCGGTGCTCGAGTTCGCCGACAACCGGTCGGGAGGAGAGAAGACCACCCTGGGCAGCAACGGCGGGATCCTCCAGCGCGTCGAGCACGAGGGCGGACGACCGGAACAGCGTGAGGTGCTGCGCGGCGGCACCACCATCGGCTACCTGGAACGCATCGTCGTCATCGCGGCAATCGCCACCGCGCACTGGGAGATCGTCGCCGTGCTCGTCGCGATCAAAGGACTCGGCCGATTCGGCGAACTCGACAGTCCGCAGACGCGGGAACGATTCATCATCGGCACGCTGGTGAGCATGGTCTGGGCCGGAGCCTGCGCCGCGCTGTTCGCGCTCTGAGGCGAGCGAGCGGCCGTCAGCTCGGCCGCTTCTTCGGCACGCTCACCTTGTACGGCGACACCGAGCGCTCCCCGGGGGTCCAGAACCGCCACGGGAATTGCGCCGTGCCCCCCGCGCCCGAGACCCCGGTGCGTGGACCCGACTCGGACGGTTGAACGGATGCCGGCAGCCGCAGGTCGAACGGAGGCTCGGCGAGGTCCGCTCCCCCGTCGCTCAACGCGATTCCCAGGGCGACGACCAGGCGGGCGGGGCCGCGCGCGAGGTCGGCATCCGTCTTGCTCGTGTGACGCCGCTGGCGCGCCAGCTCGATGCCCTCGATCACCTCGCCCGCACGCAGCAGCACTGCGGACGCGACGCCGCTCGGCGAGCAGACGACGTTCGCGCAGACGTGCATGCCGTAGGTGAAGTAGGTGTACAGCGTCCCCGGCCGGCCGAACATCACGCTGTTGCGCGCGGTGTGCCCTCGGAAAGCGTGGGAACCGGGGTCCACCTCACCGAGGTACGCCTCCACCTCGGTGAGCCGCACCGCTACGGTTCCCTCGTCGGTCGTCTTGCTGATCACCGCGCCCAGGAGCAGCGGGGCGACCTCGGTCGCCGGCGCCTCGAGGATTCTGCGGTCGAACACGGAAACGCGCCGTTAGAAGAGCGAGACGCCGTTCACGACCAGCAGCACGATCGCGATGACGAGCAGCACAGCGGCGACGCCGAAGATGCTCCACATCACGATGCGCTGCGTGCGGTTCTGCTCGTACCGCTGGCGCCGCCGTTCGTCCTGATTGCGCTTGTCGCTATTCAAACTCATGACGACGCCTCTCTCATGACCATGCTTCGGTGATCGCTCGAACCCGAGCGGTGAGCGTGCTGATCTGCTCAGCCACGCGCTCGGGAGCTGTTCCTCCGGCGCCGGTTCGACTGGCGATCGACCCTGCGACGGTGAGCACCTCGCGCACGCCGGGCGTGAGTGTGGGCGAAATGCTCTGGTAGTCGGCATCCGTCGGCTCATCGAGCTCGAGGCCACGCTGCTCGCAGAAGCTGACCAGGGCACCGCTGATCTCGTGCGCCTCGCGGAACGGGACCTTCTGGGTGACGAGCCACTCGGCGACGTCGGTGGCGAGGGAGAAACCCTGCGGCGCGAGCTCTGCCATTCGCGCCGTGTCGAACGTGAGGGTGCTGACCATGCCCGTGAAGGCGGGAAGCAGCACCTCCAGAGTCTCGACCGAGTCGAAGACCGGCTCCTTGTCTTCCTGCAGGTCACGGTTGTAGGCCAGCGGCAGGCCCTTGAGCGTGGCAAGCAAGCCCGTGAGGTTGCCGATCAGCCGGCCGGATTTGCCGCGCGCGAGCTCGGCGATATCGGGATTCTTCTTCTGCGGCATGATCGACGACCCCGTCGAGAACGCGTCGTGCAGGCGCACGAAACCGAACTCGCGGGTATTCCAGATGATGATCTCCTCGGCGAAGCGGGAGAGATCGATGCCGATCAGCGAGGCGATGAAAGCGAACTCGGCCACGACGTCGCGGCTGGCGGTCGCGTCGATCGAATTCTCGGTCGGGCCCGCGAGCCCGAGTTCGCGCGCCACCAACTCGCCGTCGAGACCCAGCGAGCTGCCGGCCAAGGCGCCGGAGCCGTAGGGCGAGAACGATGCGCGAGCAGACCAGTCACGCAGCCGCTCCAGATCGCGCACCAGCGGCCAGGCGTGCGCGAGCAACTGGTGCGAGAGCAGAACCGGTTGGGCGTGCTGCAGATGGGTGCGGCCCGGCATCGATGCATCCGGATGCGCTCCGGCCTGGCCGGCGATCGCATCGATCAGCTGGATGACCAGATTCGTCAGCACGCGGGCGTGGTCGAGCAGGTACAGCCGGATGAGGGTGGCGATCTGGTCGTTGCGGCTGCGGCCGGCGCGAAGCTTGCCGCCGAGCTCGGCACCGGCGATATCGATGAGCCCACGCTCGAGGGCGCCGTGCACGTCCTCGTCGGAGTCGAGCGCGGCAAAGGAGCCGTCGCTCCACGCCTCGAGCAGCCGGTCGAGTGCCGTCAGCATGGCGTCCAACTCGTCCGCGGTCAGGTATCCGCCAGCGGCAAGCGCCTTGGCGTGCGCCCTGGAACCGGCGATGTCGTACGGCGCAAGCTGCCAGTCGAACTGCGTCGACTTGCTCAACCGTGCCAGTTCGGCCGACGGCCCCGAGGCGAACCGGGCGCCCCAGAGGGCACCCTCGGTCGTCTGACCGGTGCTGTCCTCTGGGTCTGCGTGCGTCATCCGTTACCTAGCTCTTGGCGTCGCGTCGGGCGCTGATCTTGCTCGGCAGCGACCAGAGCTCGATGAAGCCCTTCGATAGCGACTGGTCGAAGGTGTCACCGGTGTCGTAGGTGGCGAGATCGAAGTCGTACAGGCTCTCTGCGCTCTTCTGCCCGGTCACCACGGCACGCCCGCCCTGGAGCTTGAGACGGATGTCGCCGCTCACGTAGCGCTGCGTGTCATCGATGAAGACATCGAGCGAGCGCTTGAGGCTGGAGTACCACAGACCGTCGTAGACGAGGTTCGACCACTCGGCCTCGACGCCGCGCTTGTAGCGGTTCAGGTCGCGCTCGAGAGTGAGGCTCTCGAGCGCTTCGTGGGCCTCGATCAAGGCCATCGCGGCCGGGGCCTCGTACACCTCGCGGCTCTTGATGCCGACCAGTCGGTCTTCGACCACGTCGATGCGGCCGATGCCGTGCTTGCCGGCCAGCTCGTTGAGCTTCTCGACGATGGCCAGGGCGCTGTACGAGACGCCGTCGATCGCGGTCGGGATACCGGCAGTGAACGTGATGGTGACCTCGTCGGCGGGCTTCGCCACGGACGGGTCCTGGGTGTACTCGTACAGGTCCTCGATCGGCGCGTTCCACGGGTCTTCGAGGAATCCGGTCTCGACCGCACGGCCCCAGACATTCTTGTCGATCGAGTACGGGTTCGCCGCGCTCTGGCGAATCGGCAGGTTGTGCTCGTTGGCGTAGACGATCGCCTTGTCTCGCGTGAGGGCGAGGTCACGGACGGGCGCGATGCTCGTCAGTTCCGGGGCGAGAGCGGCGACGGCCGCCTCGAAGCGCACCTGGTCGTTTCCCTTACCGGTGCAGCCGTGCGCCACGCTGTCTGCGCCGAGCTCGCGAGCCACGCGGGCGAGGTGCTTGGAGATCACGGGGCGGCTGAGGGCGGAGACCAGCGGGTAGCGCTTCTGGTACAGCGCGTTCGCCTTGAGAGCGGGCATCAGGAAGTCGTCGGCGAACTCCTCTTTCGCATCGACGACGATCGCCTCGACGGCGCCACAGTCGAGCGCGCGCTGGCGGATGTCCTCCATGTTCTCGCCGCCTTGGCCGACGTCGACGGCGAGGGCCACGACCTCCTTGCCTGTCGCATCCTTCAGCCAGCCGATGCCGACGGAGGTGTCGAGTCCGCCCGAGTATGCGAGGACGACGCGTTCTGCCATGTGGTGTGCTCCTTGTGTTGTGTGAAGTTTAGGTGTGGTGAGGTCTACTGCTGCTGGAGCAGCCAGACCATGAGGGCCTTCTGGGCGTGCAGCCGGTTCTCGGCTTCGTCCCAGATGACGCTCTGCGGGCCGTCGATGACCTCGGCGGTGACCTCGTAGCCGCGGTCCGCCGGGAGACAGTGGAGGAACAGCGCGTCGGGCTTGGCCAGTGCCATCAGGTCGGTGTCGACCCGATACTGGGCGAGGTCGACCAGGCGTTTCGCCTTCTCTTCCTCCTTGCCCATCGACACCCAGGTGTCAGTGACGACGACGTCCGCACCGGCGACGGCTTCGATCGGGTCGGTGTAGATGGTGATCGAGCCGCCGGTGGTCGCGGCGATCGCATCGGCGTCGGCCACGACATCCTCGTTCGGCAGGTAGCCCTCCGGACAGGCGATGCGCACGTGCATTCCGGCCGTTGCGCCAGCGAGCAGATAGGAGTGGACCATGTTGTCCGCGCCGTCGCCGACGAAGGTGACGGTCAGGCCGGCGAGGTGGCCCCGATGTTCACGGATCGTGAGCAGGTCGGCGAGGAGCTGGCAGGGGTGGAACTCATCGGACAGCGCATTGACGACGGGCACGGTGGTGCCTGCCGCCATCTCCTCGAGGCCCGACTGCGCATAGGTGCGCCAGACGATGGCGGCAACCTGGCGCTCGAGTACGCGGGCGGTATCGGTCGGACTCTCCTTGCCACCCAACTGGCTGTTGGCCGTGGAGATGATCAGCGGCACACCCCCGAGGTCGGCGATGCCGACAGCGAAGGAGACCCTGGTGCGGGTGGACGACTTGTCGAAGATGACCGCAACGGTCTCCGGACCCGCGAGGGGTTTCACCGCGAAGCGATCCTTCTTGAGATCGACCGCGAGATCGAGCACCGCGGCCTGCTCGGCCGGGCTCAGATCGTCGTCGCGCAGAAAGTGACGGGTCATGCGACGGCCTCCAGTGCCTTGGTGAACAGGGTGCGGAACTCGGCCAGCTCTGCGTCGCCGACGATGAGCGGCGGGGCGATGCGGATGCTGTGGTCGTTGGGCGCGTTGACGATCAGCCCCAGCGCCAAAGCCGCGGTCGCGATCTCGTGGCCGACCGGGCGGGTGAGTCCGACACCGACGAGCACGCCCTGACCGCGGACCTCGTCGATCAACGGCGAGTCGATGCCGGACACGATGGCGCGCAACTGCTCGCCGCGCTGCTGGGCGTTCTCGATCAGCCCGGCACGCTCGATCTCGCCCAGCACCGCATTGCCGGCGGCGGTGGCCAGCGGGTTGCCTCCGAAGGTGCTGCCGTGCTGGCCCGGGCGGAACAGGTCGGAGGCCGCACCGAAGGTGACGAGAGCCCCGATGGGCACCCCGCCCGCGATGCCCTTGGCGAGGCAGAGCGCGTCGGGGACGACATCCGTCTGCTGGAAGGCGAACCAGGTACCCGAGCGGCCGACGCCGGTCTGGATCTCATCGAGGATGAGCAGCGCGCCGTGTTCTGTGGCGAGTTCGCGAGCGCGCTCGAGGAAACCGGCGGGCAGGTCGATGACTCCGGCCTCCCCCTTGATCGGCTCGACGAAGATCGCGGCGACGGTGTCGTCCATCGCCTTCTCGAGTGCCTCGATAGTGGTCTCGATGTGCTCGATGCCGGGCAGGAGCGGCTCGAAGTCCTCCCGCAGCGCAGCCTTGCCCGTGAGCGACAGCGATCCCATGGTGCGCCCGTGGAAGGAGTTGACCAGGGAGATGATGCGGCGGCGCCGGCCGTCCTCTCCACGGTTGAGGCGCGCCAGCTTGATCGCGGCCTCGATCGCCTCGGCACCCGAGTTGGAGAAGAACACGCGGCCGCGGTCGCCGGCGCCGGTGATGCGGCGGAGTCGCTCGGCCAGCTCCAGCTGCGGCGGAGATGCGAAGTAGTTGGAGACGTGGGCGAGCGTGCCGACCTGGCGGCTGACCGCGTCGACGAGCACCGGATGCGCGTGACCGAGAGCGTTCACCGCGATACCGGCGAGGAAGTCGAGGTAGCGATTGCCGTCGACATCCCAGACGTAGCAGCCCTCACCGCGCTCGAGCATGAGCAGCGGCGGTGCGAAGGAGCCCATCATGGCGTCGGCGAATCGCCCGCGCCAGTTCTCGGTACCGGGGGTCGGGGTGGGGATGGTGGTCTCAGCGGTCATGATCTCTCCGGGGTCGGAACGACGGTGGTGCCGGACGGAGCGAACGCCCCCAGCAGCACGGAGTGCGGGACGCGGCCGTCGATGATGGTCGCGACGGGAACTCCCCCGTCGACGGCCTCGAGGCACGCGGTCATCTTGGGAATCATTCCCGACTCGAGCGAGGGCAGCAGGGCCGCCAGCTCGGCGGAATCGATGGTGGAGACGAGCGAGTCGCGGTCCGGCCACTCGCGATAGAGGCCGGCGACGTCGGTGAGGATGACGAGCTTCTCGGCACCGAGCGCGACCGCGAGCGAGGCCGCGGCCGAGTCGGCGTTGACGTTGAGCGCTTGCCCGTGCGCGTCAGGGGCGATCGATGACACCACCGGGATCTGGCCCGCATCGAGAAGGGCCCGCACCACGACCGGGTCGACGGCGGTGACGTCGCCGACGAAACCCAGGTCGACATCCTCGCCGTCCACGACGGTGCCACGGCGGGTGCCGACGAACAGGCCGTCGGTCTCCCCCGATACGGGCTGCGCCGAACCGCCACTCGCCGAGATGAGGGCGGCGAGCTCGGGACCGACCTCGCCAGCCAGCACGTCACGCACGACGCTGATCGCCTCAGCGGTGGTGACACGAAGCCCCCCGCGGAACTCGCTCGGGATTCCGCGTGCCGCCAGCGCGGCAGAGATCTGCGGGCCGCCGCCGTGAACGACGACCGGCAGGATGCCCACCTCCCGCAGGTAGACCATATCCGCGGCGAAGTCGCGCTTCAGGTCGTCGTCGACCATGGCGTTACCGCCGAACTTCACGACGACGATGCGTCCGCGCAGGGAACGCAACCAGGGTAGGGACTCGACCAGCGCCGCGGCCTTGGCCACGGCATCCGTCTCGGGGATCTCGGCCATCAGCTCGAGTACGCGCTGTTCTCGTGCACGTAGTCGTGCGTGAGGTCGTTGGTCCAGATCGTCGCGGTCGTGTCCCCGGCGTGGAGGTC
>Ga0247815_10003737_pt1 | contig 10850 bp, 14 predicted proteins | sample UWRJL194509B1_FD_181014 | JGI IMG/M metagenome (GOLD analysis project Ga0247815, IMG submission 181014) | Plant litter microbial communities from Arlington Agricultural Research Station in Wisconsin, United States - UWRJ-L194-509B-1 | ecosystem: Environmental > Terrestrial > Plant litter >... | reverse complement strand
GCTGTCATCCTCCTCGCTAGCCGTCGACGACTCATAAAAGGCATCTGCACCCGACGAGGCGCTGGCCTGGTAACTAGTACTCCAATCCAGAGCGATCCCTGTTGACGAAGAGCTAGGGGCACCGTTTCGCGACGTCACCACCAGGGACGAGCGCACAGGCCGGGCGTTACGGGCGGAGTGAGAAAGCCGCCGTGATGCAGGCGGCGGAGATGGCGAAGATCGCGCCAGCGTGGCGTTTGGGTGCGCGAGCGGCGCGTCTGGATACACGAGAGGGATAGTCGCACTGTCACGCCCGACTGCATCCGGGCTTGTGCGCAACGTAAACTCCCGCAAGGATCAACATCGTGATTCAGAGTGTACGATCCCGCCGCGAATGTACCGAGCGTGATCAAACAGCATTCGCCTCAAATTCTCTGGCTAGCTGCCTCTTGAGAGGAGCTCGAAATAAGCAAGGGACACGCCGTACATCAGAGTACCTGTCCGTGGGTGCACAACGGTCAAGACCACCTGTTGGTATCAAGTGAGGACTTGCAGCTATGTTCTTGCAAGGCAACCAACGCGCCGATTGAGGCTGCTACGTCATAAAAGATGCAGCCTTAATGATCTGGATGCACTAGTTGAAGTGTATCTGAACTGAGGTTTTTCTACTTTCCTATGCTTTGGTTTCCCATTATTGGTTTGAGGAGGAGAGTCTCCATTATGTTGGTTCGATGAAGAGCGTCGGACTTTCAAACCGTGATTTGCTTCCGATGCCTCCACCTTCCTTCCGTAGAGGTGGAGAAAGTTTTGAAAATGGTTTAGCTAGGAGACAGATCTCAGCGCCGAGCCACAAACAGCCCACTCAAGTCTGCAGTTTGAGAGAGTTGATCCACCGCCGCTGCAAGCTGCTGGTCCTCGTCACTCCAAGCTTGTGACTTTGCAATGCGCAGGCTCTCCGTCTCGTTGGTCGGCCAAATCGGGCGATCAACAGAGCACACTGTACCATCTGGTGGGAGTGTACCATCAGTCCAGTATGCTCTCAAGTGCTTCGCCATGCACAGCGATGGTGTGACAATTGCACCGTGCTACCGTGCAAGATAAGCTCAGTCGATAACCGCTCATAACAGAAAAAATAAATGAACTTACTCCCGCTGTTGCAACAATGAGGACAGCGGAGCCTGGGAAGTTCTTGGCCACCACTTGTGCCCTATGGACGTGTCGTTAGTGGACAACCTCTGGAATCATGATACATGCTCACGAAGCCAAAGGAGTTACTGGATCATATAAATTGTTCATAACCAAGATCGGCTTGCTCGTATTGGCGGAATAGGGCCCTATATGTGATCAATGTCAGCCTCCGCCGCCGTAACGTTTGTTCACGTGCCTTTTAGTCGCTCCACAGTGCGCATCTTCCACCCGCTACAGGCCACGCGCTTGTTCAGCACATCAGCAAAGCTGCTAGTCTTTCGAATGCGGCGATGCCAATCCTCGAGCTCCTCGATCGAGTCGTCCACTATGTCACCATCGCCACACGCAATCGCCAGGTGAATCTCCGCCATTCCTCCAGTCAGTTGTTCACCACCGCATGAGCACCTCCACTCTGAATCGTCGCGTCCCGACAACGCATACATCCCACGTCCGTCTCCATTCTCCAAGTCGCGAAGCGCCACCGCTAGTGGTGCAAACACGCGGTAAGGACTGTAGAGAGAGCTGAAAACCAGTCCCTTAACGGTTTCGTAGTCCACGATGCCGTAATGGTCTGGCAATGTTTCAGAAGCTACAACAGCTTGCGGGCGCTGGCGTAAAGCGTTGAGGATGCGGAAATAGCGAGCGCGAACGCCCGCTGTGGTAGTCTCGTGCAGTGGGCAAGCCGGCGATGTGCTGCAGCTACTGAAGAAATATTCTAGAGCGTCGTCTGTTGAAAGGAGGTTGTGTGACCATTGCGTCTTGTAGTATGTGTCGGTGTCCATCACCGCTGTGGCGTAGTGAGAGACCGGAAATGGCTGCAGTGTCGCACTGTACCGTCAATGACAAGCCGCTCAATGTTCTCTGGGAGCATGGTGGCAATGCTGGGAGTGTGGTGAGACTGGGGCGAATCCAGCTGTCACATGGGGCTCACGTTGCTCCAAGCACGGAGCCATAACTGCCGCCCCAATATCTAAGGTAAACCAATGAGGCTAGATCTGTAACGACAATTGCCGCCGTGAGCTTACCTGATCCTGTCTGTGCCGTGTGCTTTTGTGATCGCCAGAACGTCGCGAGCGACCGCAGCTGTTCCAACGTAAGGTCCGAGCCCCGCAAGGCGCCGGGCAGCAAGGTCGCCGTAGATCTGAGCGGCTGCATACTCTCTACCGAACCCCAAACCCGTAGCATTCATCAGCCCAGGCTCCTGTGCATCCCAAGACCGTTGTTCAGCCTCGAAGGGGAAGAGGTTGAAGTACGGAGTTGTGTCTCCAACACCTAGGAGACGTATGAGAAAAGACCGTTTGTCCGCTTTATATGGCTCTGACCTCGAGGGTCGAACGAGACGTGATCAAACTGGTCGCCGATGATTGTTTGGAACAGTTTAGCACTACGCATCAGGAATTGGTTTCCTGAACCTCCAGGCCCGCCCTATAAGAAAGACCCAGGCATTAATATACGTTTCGCTCACTTCGCCGCAAATCGAGGCCGACCGGGTTATACACAATGGGACCGCCATAGCGCGAGTCGCCCGCGGGGTATCGAGATGGCAGCTTGGTCACGGCAAGAGCAAACTTCGGACCCTCGGGCTTCGACCAATCTTGAGGAACCTGGTGCAGGTGAGAAGCATGAGTGTAGACCACATCAATCCTTTCTGCGGCATACTTCGAGTCTTGCACACTTGAAGTTGTCGAAGCAGTCAACCCAGTCAAGGGACGAGCTGGCCTTCAGCTAGGAAGCACACATCAGCATCAGGACAAATTGACGCGCAGTAAGCCCTCACTTCCAGCCAGTTGAAAGGTCTTGGTTGGTCTACCGAGCTGGGTGATGGAGTGAAGAAGAAGACACATGCACAAACGACGATGGCGAGTGCCGAAACCCCGAGCCAGATGCGCGTCCAGTGAACCGAACGCGTGCGTGGGGTCTGGCTCTGTGGGGGGAGCAAAGGTGCTAGCTCAGGATCAGCCATGCTGCATACAAAGACGTGCAAGAGGGCAAGGTGAACCCGCGCATTGCCGGATATATGCTGGATTTTCACAACGCTGCGGACTGCGCGGGACCGCGCTTCGCACGGTGGATTGCCCCGGGCCGGCAAAGTCGTCTGAGCCGTGGAGTGGCCCTTCAACACGGATTCCAGACTCTATCGCATGCGAGCGTTGCACATGCCGTTGAGGTCGACGATACAAGATGAAGTTGCTCAGCATGCTATTTCGATGCGGACACCACCAGTGAAGACCAAACTTGTCTTTGTCTAACAAACGCTCCGTTGAATATAGAGATTGGTAAGTTTGAGGTAAACTGAGGCTTTACACAGCGAATTCACACGGCCCACGCAGGTCGATTTCTAATGGAACTGATGCGAGTATAAACAATGAGTTTGATCTTACTAGAAACGTTAATGAAACCTGCAAGAGCTTTCAATTTCGGCCTGAACACGACGAATGGATAGACAGATAGAGCTCACTTCAAATATATGACCAGTTGTACGCCGTGCCGAGACAGCGCGTCGCGAAACAGGAGACCGATCGCCTGCCAAGTTCTCAAACCCCCCGGTCCAAATGAGCCCCAGAGCTCGAGCAGACGCAAAGACGGCGAGCTTGCCTTCAGAGAGCAAGCAGCCGCCCACAATGTCGCTGCCTCGTGCCATAATTCACCTTGCGTGGCCGTACGATGGCCTGGGAGTGACAGGTGCACGATGAGCTCTTGAAGCGCAAGAGGCCATGACGAGGCGGCGTAGAGGACAGACGAAGTGACGGTCAACGTGCGCAGTGTATTGAATGAATGCCAATCGTGCGCACGACTGATGCCAGTGATATGGATATATTCCAGTCGTGTGACACGGGCTGCGTGCTGGTCGAATATCTGCGCCAGTGATGGGTCGCGGGATGCATTACTGAAGCATGACGATTCTCGCAGAACAAGATGCCGCAGTGAAGGCATGTTTTCAATAAACCGTTGGAGCCAGATATATCCGAAGTGGCATTTGTGCAGCCGAAGTTTGCGGAGATGTAATACAGATATAGCAAACTGAGGCGCCTCGCCGTAGCCTATAGACATGGTGCTGAACGTCAGGTCCTCCAGGAAGCAGAACTTCGAGGAGGTGAATAGGCAGCTGTGGCTTCTGATAGGGAGAAATTCGTAAGCCTCGGCGTCGTAGTCACCGTCGAGATGTAGTGTTCTAAGACGAGATGTACACGCTTGCAGCAGTGGCACGCGAGCATCCTCCCAGACTACCGTCGCGCCGGAGTCGCGATGGAAGCTATCGTAGCCTACACTGAGATCAGTCGGCCCATCAGCAGATGCTAGCAATGCCTCCAGCTGAGCGAGCGGCCTCTTCATCCTGAACAAAGGTCGGTTGTTCAAACTCCTGAAATACTGCACAGTCCATGTCTTTAAATGAAGGCCTTCAATTCGAAGGGCAGAACCTTTGGCTGCACGCCACGCCTTGACGAAGAGACGGATGCTATCGGCCGAGTCGAGGGTGACATGACAATAGAGAACCTCAGTTGCTGGACCACGCCATGCGCGACAGACGAGTTGGCATGAAAGGAGGTCACGGTACGCCTTCCTATGGTACCAGCCGGTTTCTGTGTCAAGGATGTCATACCTAATAAGCTTGAATACAAGTAAAAGGATTTCAGCGGGGAGGATTCTGGCATGCACGTTCTGGTAGCGGTTTGGTTGTTTCCTGACTGTCATTAACAATTTGGACGATCGCCGTAGCGCCGTCAAAATTCGAGACATCAAGGTAAGATGCTGAAAGTGTGTCAAGTAGGGAGAAGAGCAAGATCGGCTGACGGAGTTTCAAGCACTGTGCAAGACTTGCTCTCTACTATTCTGGTAAGGCCATGGACCCAGCATCTGAGCCTCTTCTCAGCCAAGAATCTTCATACGAAGACAAGGGCAAAGGAAAGGAGCCTAATCATGATCCGCAACCCGTTGCCGATCTTCCGTCAACGGCTCCTGCAGTTAGCGACGCGTCGGTTGAAACCCCACCACCTTTCAAAGTCTTCAAGCCACCGACAGGTCCAAGCACCGCGCTTCGTGAGCACGCGAATCCCTAAGCAGCTGTCTCCGTGCTCGACTTCATGTCATACGCAGGCAACATACCTGATATTGGCGACGGGCTACAGCCAACGAACTCTGAGATACACGCCGCCTTCCAATCCCAGTCGCGCAGAAGCGAGGCACTCAACAACGCACCACTGCGCACTAAGGCTATGCGCGATGCGGACGAGAAGCAGCGGCTTGCGCGGTGGCCGACGGTGTGTGGACGCGTGTTCTGGTTAGCAATCTGGCACTGACATGCTGCGCCACATTCGCAGACTACCATCCGCATCAAGTTCCCTGATCTCACTCAACTCGAGAGGAGTTTCCCTTCAACAGACAAGATCAAGGCCGTCTATGCTTTTGTTCGTGACAGTCTTGCCGATGACATGAAGCCGAATAAGTTTGTCCTCTGTGCGTGCAAACCACGACCGGCGCAGGTTCTGGCTGACGCCACTCAACCGAATAGATCAATCACCACCTCGACGTGAGCTGAAGAACTCGGATCCTGAAGTTCGCGACCTGTCTTTAGCACAACTTCAGCTTGCACCATCATCAATATTGCTTCTGAATTTTCTTGAGCCGAGGTTCAATGGTATGCGTGTTGTTCTCGCTCCTACGAAATGCGCGAGCTAACATGATGACTCGCTTAGCATCGACGTTCCCAGCGCCCTTGCGTCCAGACATGCTTGCTCTGGCACAGAACCTGCCAGCACCGCCCGTCTTCGATCCGACAAGAGCCCCAGCAAAAGAGACTGGCAAGAAAATTGGGTCAGGTTCAGGCTTGACTGGAGACAAGAAGATTCCCAAGTGGCTGAAGCTGCCCGGCGCGAGTATGTCCCGTTGTGCGTCCCAAGCGATTCAGATCAATACTAACCGTCGCGGTAGAGCAGTGATGTTTATCTTTCTGCGTGCACTTATATAGCAGTGCATCCTAGTATCGACGACTTTAATTGAGGTCTCCTTGGTCGCTGAGATTGAAACGACGTGCCAGAAGATTGATCTGAGCTTGCGTGGTGATGATCGCCGTGAAGTGTTACAGTGCTTCCAACATCTTAAGCTGAGTGCGATGAGTGTCGTAACGTCAACACAGGTGGCAGAGTTATACGAGTAACCTGTCGCCACCTGAACGAGGTACTAAGCGTTATGTCGTTCTGGTTTTGCAAACAAAACACTGGCTGAACTTGAACGCCAACAGTCCACTTGTCGGAGCATGTAACATCTCTCAGGCTCTCCACTTTGTTTGGGCGTCCAGCGTCGGTTCTTTTGTGGCCCTGATTGAAGACGAATCATTACTCTTGTTGTTATCGGGATTATCCGAGGCTTACAGGTGCTAAAATGCCGAGTCACAGTCTTCAGCGGTTTATTCACACATCCAAATTTAGACTCTCCAATGCACAGGACACGCAACTGCTCTCTCCACTGATGGCCCGATGATCGTGTAACATCAGGGGTTGTGCGACGCGTTCCACGTTCTGGCAACCTGGTGCATTCGCATGTCCGGCAGTCGAATTCGACTCATCAAATAAAATAACAAGCCATCATAATTGATGGTTTAGTTCTGCGACTCGGCATAGATGAACTTGGGAGACAAATTGGAACACAAGCCTGAAGTCCTTTTGTTCTGCCGCTTGTTTCCGCACAATCATCACCTTGGCCTCATCAGAACACAACCCGAACTGCAGCCAAAGTGCAGCCGCCAGGCCGACCACACCAATCTGTAGAAGAATGCACCATCTTTTTCACCTGTCTACTGTGTTGAATCCGCTTCGTCCTGACAATCAGACTGTCAGTGGTGGAGCGCAAAGATTCGGACGTCAAATCTCAGGGTTATTATCGCCACCGCCATTGCCGCAACTGGCCATGAGAATTAGAAACGACCTGTATACCATGCTGTTGGCCGCATTGGGTTTGGTGCGGTGGCTACGGGAATGTGCGCGTCGTTGATAGTGCCGATTCTACTCGCAACCCGCTCTCATGGGCCTCCGAGTCGAGGCTCATTAGATGCGCTATGCCGCTTAGAGCGCAAGATACACCCGCACATGCAATGCTGGTATAAAACAACGCGCGGAGCTTCTGGCGTGACCGCTTTTCATCCCCTCCCCTGCTCCTCCTCCATGTTGCCCGTCGCGGCAGCTTGCTTGGCACTTGTCGCCGCCACTGTCGTTCACTCTAATCCCCTCCCTGCCGCTATTCCTGAACCCACAGATTCGTCTTCGTGGACCTCACGCTCGCTTACTCTCGACACTGCCGCCACCCTCGACGCGGTTTTCTCCCACAACTCGAGCGACCACAACAAACGCCAGTCATGGACACTCACGCAACCTGGAAGCACAGGAGTTGTGGCTATGCAGCTCGCCGTTGTCTCTCCGACTCAACTACTCATTGTTGATCGCGTGCAGACAAATCCGTTGAAGGTTGACGGCCACTCTGCCTGGGCTTCCATCTACAGCCTCAAGTCCAACACCGCACGCCCAGTCCGTCTAAAAACCAACAGGTAAGCTATACTTCAATCTATCTGACACATGGCTCATAAATACAGTTTTTGCGCTTCCGGCGGCTTTCTGTCAAATGGAACACTGGTCAATATTGGCGGCAATCTCGCCGAAGGGGCCGTCCGTGGAGGTGTACCAGATGGAAACGGTCTTCAAGCCCTTCGTCAATTCGAGCCTAGCAGCTGTCCCGACGACAGGAGCGAACCATGCGCCATGGTCGAATTTCCCACCAGAATGCGTCTCGCCACTCGTCGCTGGTATCCGAGCGCCGTTCGGCTCGATGATGGTTCGCTTATGATTATCGGAGGCTCGACAAATGGCGCCTTCATGAATAACGTCAGTGGGCGGCAGTTCTAATTTTTCATTTTGATTTCCACTCAATCAGCCCCTCAGGCGAACTTGAACGTTCCCAGCATAGAATACTATCCACCGAAGCGGATTGGTTCCTACAATGGTGTCCCAGTTCCCAGCCCGTTCCTTAAGCAGACGCTGAACGCCAATCTCTTCCCAATCTCTATACTCCTTCCCGGTGGAAAGGTCTTTATGGCCGCCAACACACGCGCCATGATTTATGACTGGAAGCTCAACGTGGAGCAGCGTCTCCCAGACATCCCGAACGTCCGTATGTCCTACCCAATGACCGGCACGGGTGTTATGCTCCCGCTATCTGCTTCTAATGGATGGACACCGACCATTCTCATCTGCGGCGGCCAGGCCCGTTCGGATACCACCGCGCCTTCTCAACTGACCGCACAGGACGCTGCCTCGTCTCAGTGTGCGACTATTGAGCTCTCTACCGCTGGCATCGCTCGCGGCTGGCAAATTGAGAACATGCCCGAAGGACGTGTGATGCCGGACGCAGTGTGTATCTCGCCTCTCACCCTAATCCACAATTTTGGCTAATATCAATTTGGCAGGTGCTGCTCCCTGATGGTCGTGTGATGATTGTCAACGGTGCGGAGACGGGCTATGCAGGTAGGCCATCTGCCATATATGTCAATGCTGTCGTCAACGCAAACTCTCTTCACTCTAGGCTACGGTAATGTCCAGGGACAAGTCGGCAAGTCGAATGCAGACCGCCCCGCATTTCGCCCTGTGATCTACGATTACTCGGCACCGAAGGGGTCGCGTTTCTCGACTCAAGGAATGCCGAAATCCAGCATTGCGCGCATGTATCACAGGTGTGCATTGAGTTTGAGGTTGCGTCTACTTCTGACGCTTTGCACGTAGTACTGCAACTCTCCTGCCTTCTGGACAAGTCGCAATTGCCGTATGTTTCCCTGCAACATAATTCTTCTTACACCAGTCGCTGATTCGGATTGCAGGGCTCCAACCCGAACGGCGACTATAGCACAGCCAAGTATGCCACCGAGTATCGCCTTGAACTTCTGTCTCCGCCATACATGAACAAGACGCGACCGTCGCTCACTGGGCTCCCCAAGGGAGCAGACTATGGCACCTCGCTGTTGCTCAATGTGACACTTCCCAAAGGCGCGAGTAAAGTTCGAGTTGCGCTTATGGACCTTGGCTTCTCGACGCACAGCGTGCACATGAGCAACCAGTTGGTTTGGCTGCAGACGACTCGGATGCGCAATGACAGCATGCTGACTGTCCAAATGCCGCCGAACGGGACCATCTACCCACCTGGCCCAGGTTGGTTGTACGTCCTCGCCGATGGCGTGGCGAGCCAGGGTGCTCCGATTCTGGTTGGCAGCGGCAAGGGGCCAACTGTTGATCAGAGCGCGCTGGCGAAGTAAGTCTGTTTTACTGTCAGTAACGCGTCGTTGATCATTGTCTACGACAGCATGCTGTCCACGACCCGCCCACCCTAAACGGCATCCGCGCGCTGCAACGAGGCTACCAGTCTCGCATGCATCATCGCGCCGCTCGGACACTGCGACGAACAATTTCCCCAATCCGCCGTCTCATACACTGGACTCTTCTGATTCCAGGCATCGCGCGTGCATTACCGCGCGTTTCCTCCCACATTCTGACCCACTTACATCTCATGGGTCGAATTTAGTCGGCCTTTCGTTGACCTACACCTTCCTTTGACCTATCACGTTACCTTAACATCTCTGTCATTTATACCCAGAACTAATCGTTAGCGCCTCAGGCGACGCGTGTGCCGACATCCTTTGTCGTTAGGTTGCTCATATCTATGTTCTACTCGCTTCGGTCACGATGTCGAAGTTCTACGTGACTCTCCAAGCCGCAGCATTAGCACACTCGCGACGGGTCTGACTTCATGCTGCGGGTAGGCACTCCACTACTCCACACCATGGATGTGGTAAAGTATAGGCACGGTGCACACCGTGCGAACTGTTCGCCTCGTCCCATGTGCTCAGTCAGCCAATTCTGCCGCTGCAGTACCAGTCAAAACGCAAGCCCCTGCCAAGCTTAAGATCATCGGCATCAATGAAGGCGAGCTCTACTGGTCCTCCTTTTCGCTAACTGTGGAAAACGGCGGTCACTGCAGCTTATCCTGCTTTGGCAACGATCGTAATCCCACGCCATGATCCCTCTACGCGCCGCTCTTCGTGAATACCCCCTTTTTTCGGCTTGCTTGGGTCTTCGTTTTGGACTGGTCTGTGCTTGGTAGCCACTGGAACGCGGCACGGTGCTGGTTATTCTTGAACCGTAGCCGCCTTTGTGGGAGATGACGACGCTCTTGTGCTCACTGCTCACGCTACTCCATAGTAAGCTCGATCGACATGGTTGTGAGTTGATGACGCAGGCAGATGCGGCGAGCATATAGTCGCCTACAACGATTGGAGAGGTACAGTACTCCCCCCCCCGGTCGAGCTATCTCAAGCATGCTTCCCGTCACGGCCGTCCTCGCCCTCGGCATTTTACCCTTCGCCACTCTCGCAGGTTCTGTTACATTACGCGGGCCATCAGCATGGCAAACTCGCTCGTTCTCGCTTGACGCGTTGAACGAGCATCACCGCCAGCTCAAGCGTCAGGCTTGGGGGCTCTCTCAACCAGGCACTACAGGTAGGATAAGCTTTTTTCCCTCAGAATGAGACGTCGTGCTGATTATGCTGCAGGCGTTCTGGCCATGCAGATGGTGGTCATCTCGCCGACCCAGTTGCTTCTTCTTGACCGCGTTGAGAACAACCCACTTCAGATCGGCGGACACAGCGC
>Ga0247815_10003735_pt1 | contig 10852 bp, 11 predicted proteins | sample UWRJL194509B1_FD_181014 | JGI IMG/M metagenome (GOLD analysis project Ga0247815, IMG submission 181014) | Plant litter microbial communities from Arlington Agricultural Research Station in Wisconsin, United States - UWRJ-L194-509B-1 | ecosystem: Environmental > Terrestrial > Plant litter >... | reverse complement strand
CAGTTCCAAATAAAGGAATGATTATGCATTGCACAGTTGACAATGTCCAAAGGCAAGGAAAGCGGCGAGGGGAGCAGACAATGCGAATGGATGGGCGTGAGGGTAGGTAGATGATGCAAGGAGACTGATAAACGAAAGCGAGTGTGTTGCGATGCGACGATTGCGAAGCTGGAAAAGGGTCCAAGTGCGAAAAACTAGGAGAAAGATGGCTCATGCTGAGTCCAAGGGAAGCTCGATAGGGCACGCAACACCGCTCATTTGCGTGCTGGTGCCTGCCTTGCCGAGGCGGCCGCGGATGCCCATCTCGAGGACGACGCGGACACCGAAACCTGGGCGCGCGCCTTCGGCATTGTTGATGGTGTTCTTGCACGCATCGTAGAAATGCAGCCAGGTGAGGTCGGACGAGTTGACGGCCTGGTATTCGAAGGTGACGGGCAGGAGCAGCTGCATGTTCTTCTTCGCTGGAACGGAGTAGTTGGTGAGGTTGCCCGTGCCGACGACCTTGAATTCGCCCAGCTCGTAGATTTTGGCGCTGAGGACATTGAAATGAACCGGCACCATGCTACCCTTAGTGTTGATGCGGAGGTCCATCCAGGCTGGGAACGAGAAGTTGGCAGGCGTGCGCGAGAAGGCGGTCTTCCACTGAGCAGGCCCGTCGTTATTGATGGGTGCAAACGGCGCTAAGGAGTTGAACTCGAAGCTGGGCACGCGGGGCATGCAGATGGCCAGCACAATGCCGGCGGCGGCAATGAGGCCGAACGTGACGAAGACACAGAGCCTCCGTGTGAACCGGGTGCCGCACGCGCCTTCTTCGCCTCGGACCCACGCCTTGACCTTGCCTGACCTCGCTTCAGACTTGGCAGCCCGCTTGCCAGATTTGGTGAGTGCGCGCAGCTCGTCTTTGTTCCATTCGGCGCCAAATGCTGGAACGGTAACCAGCTCAACCTCGGGCGTTGCGCCAGCCTCGCTTTTAGCGTCTGTCCTGTTGGGCAACGGACGATATCTATTGGAAATATAAGTTGATGTATATTACCGAGTGAAGTGAAGCGGCTTACCCTTTGGCATCGCCCGACGAGAAGGCGGCGCCCTGTGCCGTCGCCAGGCGTGGCCCGACGTTGTTAAAGTCGTTGTAAATGTCCCAGCCGGCTTCTGGAGTGAACGGCTCCTCTTCATCCCGCCCGCCCTTCAGCGGTGCCTGCCTTGCAGGTGGCGCAAACGAGGCAGCATTGTAACCACTCGATTGCGTGCGCGCATGACCTGCCGGTCTGTCAGTAGGACTACCGCAGACTTCTAGTATATACAGACCTTGTGCGTATGGATCAAATGGTGCATCCTTGTCGTAATACGAAGATCGGTCTTGGTGAGCCATGGCGTGGCAGGCGCGCGGCGCAAGGATCAAAAGCGATGATGACGAAGAGAAAGGCTATCGGCAAACTCCGGAGGTGTGGATCTTGTCATCCACTTTCCACAGCAACGGTACAAACTACATGCAAGGCCTGTTAATTGGGCTTCATCAGGGGCACCGTTGATCTGACTACGTCGGAAAGTGGACAACTTGGCTGAGGATGACTTGAAACATGGACCAACACTCTTACTAGCTGATACGCCGCTGCTTTGCACGGCAGGTTACGGTCACGAATGTAAGTTGTTAGTGAGCTTCCGTGATGGGGCATCCGATATTACTGATTGCAGACAGTGAAATTGTATCTCGTGTCTGACGTTTGCTCTGCCTTGCTCTGCCTCGCAACCAATGATGCAGTCGCTTCATATGAGCGCGAGCATCTGACTGGGTGCTTCTGGCGAGGCGTGTGGCTCTGGCCGTCTAAAGAATGCAAAATTCGCGATGGTTGGTGACACATCGTAGCCTTCCCGTACCATTTCTGACAGTGTTTGCAGACCTTTTGTGCCCATCGCTCTTGGTCTAGCGGCATCCAAGTGTACTTCGACCAGCACCGTCATCATGGAGGTCGAGCAAGCCCTGACCTAGGAGGAGCCCGCCGACGCTCAGTCCACTGTTGTCGTCAGCCACGTCCAGCAGGAGGCCACACCGATGCGTGTCTCATCACCTCTGTTTGTGCATTTCGCTTGTATCTCCCTCCTGTCAGCCCACCCAAGGTGTGCGAGCCGCATTCCGCTTAGCGTATCGTTAGTGGTGGCATCACCATGTCCAATCTCCCTAATGAGGACCAGATGGATGATGATGTTGAGTGGGAGCTTCTTGGTGCCCCTGCAAAAGAGTAGCAGGCATTGAGCCTCGTCGTCAGCGCACCGCAGCCCGTCCAGCCTCACATCAGCTAACCAGCGTACGCAGTCCCGAACTCCCACAGCACTCCGCCTAAGCCGCATGCGCGTCCATCAACCCTGCGTACCCAAGCACGTCCGTGCAGCAGTACGCTATCATGCCTATTCAACAGTTCCGATTCGCCGTGCCCGGAGACCGTGGCCTCAACGGGCACTTGCTCATCGCCAGACACTCAGGATTACAATTTGTATTAGCTTGACCATGCAAAAATATCACAAATGAGAAGAGAGATAATGAGAATTTACTTTGCTGTAGTCTTTTGGTCCAAACTCATGTCCGATCAACGCCTCTGGCGTGAGTAAATGGACCCGAGAGAGTTGAGGTGAATCAGTCACAAAGGCACAGCAGAGAGTTTGGCGTACAGCGATAGTTTATTGCGCACTATTGTGTAGTATCACATTTACGAGACCAGTGCGCTTACGCACGGAGCCGTAGGAGAGAGACATGCATATACAGGTCATCTGTACGGATTGGGCTAAATCCGGACAGGAATTTTGTGCCTAATCTGACAATTAAATGCAGAGCTGTGTTTTTTAAGTTCGCTGTGAAATCGAGAATGTAATATTCTAGTCAAATTCGGAGCATTTTAGAGCGGGACGAGTCGACATGCAAGAAGGGAGGAGCGGTGGGAAGCAAGTCTGGGTATCAAACCGAGAACTGAGTCGCAGAAGGTTAGTGTGACCTCGCGTCTGCAATAATATCAACTGATTCATAGGATGAAGTGCTCTGTTCTCGGGTGAAGATGTCAGGGCTGGAGAGTGAGCTGCACAGATGTATCCAGTTATTGAGAATCGAGCTAGTAAATGCTTGTGCTTCTTTTATTCCATTTATTCACTTACAAATATACTTTGAAATATCAATATGGTTTGGAATTTGAGAGAAAAGTGCTGGAATGTGCTGGAGTGTGCTGGACTAAGGTCGTCTGTCAGACCGTCTGGTTGCAGCATCACTACCACTAGTTACGATCTCAATGACTGCCCCTGGTCAGACCCTAGGTGAGAGGACAACTTTCGCTCGACGGGCTGTATTTTTGCCTATGTAGTCTGGGTTGATCTAATGTATCAGAGAGGTGGTGAATGAAGCAGCTCGGCACGCCGCGCAAGTTACCCGAGTGCGCATGCGAATTTTGGGGAAGATGTCGCGAGGCCGTCGTGTTTGCACCAATGATTGCGTCAAGCAGACACTTATTACAATGTAGACTTGCCCCCATAGTCGGATTTACTATGCTCAACAGCGATTGACTGGTCACTGCTATATTCCGCCAAGCCGCTCAATGCTTCTCGGTCGTTCTCAGACACCGCGGCTGTAGCGATCAAAGTCAGGGGGACAGGAGGATCAGTGCAACGAGACAGACAGGCCGCTGCAAATGATGTTGGCTATTTGTCCCGAGCAAGCGTGGCAGTATACGACAAGGACTGCGCAAGAAGAGCGAAGTGAATGCGGCGAAGCAATGAAAATGAAAAGAACTGACAGAAAGTAGACTTCAACTGTCGAGCAGCTGAGCAGCTCGGCCTGTATTTATTAGCTCTGAAGGCGCATCTAGAATGCTATAGAATGTTCGAGTACATACAGGAGACTAAGTGAGCTAATATGAGACGGTGCGAGTGTATGCGAGATGTTCCGGCCGGAATGAACCGGTTGGTCCATACGTCGGCGCCAGCTCAACCTTCGATAAGAACGAAGAAGTGGTTTGCGTGCAAGAGCCTATGGTCAAGAGGCTGATGCACGAGCAGATAAGCAGACCCGGTAGTGGCAGGCACAGACGAAGCGGTTCAAGTGGGAGCGAGACAACCGGAGACGCGAGATGAGAAATACCATGAAGCAAGACCTACACAAGAAATGTGAGTTCAGCTCAGCGAAGATAAACTGTTCAGTGCGTGAGACGGAGCTCGCGCTGTGGAAGCAAGAAGCGGACACAACTGACCCTGAGTGTCTCAAGCGCGAGCAAAAGTGCATGAAGTGGCCACAGCAGCCTGTGTGCAATATACGAAGGCCATCAAAGAGGAAGATAAGACGGAAATGATAGTGGCGTAGCACAACGGGAAGGGCCACATATTTTGCCCGGGAATACTCTGATTGCCGCCTGCTTCCCATAGACTGTATTTTGCTCCAAAATATGACATTTAAACTGAGACAAGACCTTTTGGGTATTGTCTGAGTCCTGCGAGGCAGGTTAAACGGAGGGAATACGCAGTCGGTTCTATCCTCGTCGCTGCTGCGTATTCCCTGCGTATTTCCGCTAGGGAAATTGGACGAATACCTGCACGTATTCCCTTCGTTTAGTGAGATTATTTGCGTATTCTCTTGGTATTGGCCAATAATCATATAAAACCAAAGGAATATGTGGCAGGTATCCGTCCAATTTTCCTTGTCGAAAAACACAGGGAATACGCAACAACCACCGACTACGTATTCCTTCCGTTTAACCTGCCCCAAAGAACTCAGGCAATACCGAAAAGGTCTCGTCTCAGTAAAGATGTCATATTTTAGAGGGAAATACAGTGCAGAGGAAGCAGGCGGCAATCAGAGTATTGTCGAGCAAAATATGTGGCCCTTCCCGTTGTGTAGGAGAAGAGGCAAGCGTGTGAGCCGATAAAGAAGCGGAAGCCTGCGGTTAAGCTGCTCAATCGAAGCGCATGGTTTCGATGTGCGCGTAGGTAAAGAAACGTAGGTAAATGAGCAGAGGGAGGAGGCGTGGCGAACGGCGGGGCCGAAGGGATCGCGGCCGCGGTGTCAATTGGTGTGCTAGCTTTTACAAGCCGCGACGTGACGCGTTAGTCAGCTTCGCACGAGCTCGTATAGTGTAACATCGCATGTTAAGCAACTGTGTGATCCCTGCGGTGCGGCTTGCTCAGTCTGGGCGGTTGCCAGGGTTAGGTGAAGGTCACTGAAATTACACTGCAATATTTCAGTTATACACTCCATTTTTACTTCGTAGCGATGCACTTCAACATGGCTTGGGATTCTAATGAGACGTGAAAGGCTAGACGAAGTTCAAATAGTGGTGGGTGCGCCGGCGACGGCTGTTGGGGCCATGACGCAATGTTCGGAAATTCCCGACAGACTGGCAATTTCCGGTTGCAGTCGGTGGCTGCGGCTCTCGCGACTCTGAGCATCCGCAGGTGCTGAAAGGTGTTGCGGCATGTTTATGCAGCCCGTAGTCTGCTGAAGCTTATTCAGAGATATTTTATGCAGCTTGGAGACGGTTTATTAATGAAAATATTGTGATAACCGATGTGAGCTCGAGGAGCAACAATTTTAGCCACCGAATTGGCAAATCCCGAAGAAATTGGTTAGTGAAAGAGACGGCACATTCGTGACCGTAACCAGCGTCCAGCCCAACGATAATCTGATGAAAATTACGATTAAACTCTGAATAATGAGATAATTAGCCGTGCTAATCTGTGAATATCGTCACAAATGTCTAGAAATAAACTCGAAAGGTCCTACTGATCCTTGACATGACCTACCAACGACCGAGCAGTAAAAGAGTCCATTCAGACAGTGCCTATCCACGCCAACATGTTGTCCAATTCGTACCATCGCAGACCCCACCTTCGGGTACGGTCAGAGTCACCGTGTGTTTGGCGATGAGTGTCGTTCCGTCAATGGTCAGGTTGCCGATGTAGTCCTTCGGCACCCACAGAAGTAACTCATCCGAAGGTCCAACAAGCCAGCCATCCTTGCGATGCACTAGGGCGAGATTGGAAAGAGAGCCGCGGCCAGACTGCGACTCCCGCGACGTGACCTCGGCGAGGTTCCATACACGAATCGTCCCATCGTCCGAGCACGACACCAGGCGCAAGTTGTCTGGAGTCACGACTACGGACCGTAGCCTAGCTGTGTGAACATGTAGCTTGTGCAGCAGGGCTTTGGCCACCATGTCCCAAATGCAGATCGAACCGTCATTTGCGCCAGAAACGATGTGCTGACCAGATGGCGAGACCTGGACTGTCGATACTCCGGAATGACCTTCGAGCTTCCACGCCACCTCAGAATCTTGTTTCCGAGCGTACCAAGCGCTGATACAGGATTCAAAGCCGCTGCGATGAAGTTACCGTCTGGTGTGAAGATAACGGAGCGGATTGAATAAGAAGGGCCGATCAGCTTCCGGGGCTGGCCTTCGCCTTGAGTAGTCGACCAAACCCAGATGTCTCCGTAAGAGTCTCCCGCTGCGATCAACGTCCCATCCGGCGAATAAGCCAGCGAGTGCAGCTCTCTGCTAGCAAGCAGTGGCTTGAGCACCTCAGTCGATGAACTCTCTGTTGATGTCTGCCAAAACCTGACCGATTCGTCCGATGACGCAGATGCTAGCCATGCCCCGTCTGGTGAAAAGGCGAGTGCGTTGATACTCTCTTCATGTCCACTCAGTGGCTCTCCTACCGGAGCGCCAGTCTCGATGTCCCATATGCGAATGGTGCTATCCGCCGATGCTGATACAACCTGCCTGCCATCCGGCGAGATGACCACCGAGATGACCGCGCCACCGTGACCCAGCAGAGGCAGTAGAGCCGCCTCTCCGGACTGCGCATTCCACAGACCCACAGTACCGTCCTCGGAAGCGGACGCGATAGTGCAACCGCCGATAGAGAGGGCGACCGCGTTCACACCGCCGTTGTGCGCATGCAAAGTCTGAGTCAAAGCTTGCGAGCCTTTGGTGTTCCAAATGTAGATGTTACAGTCATCAGATGCCGATGCAATGTACAACCCATCAGTGGAGCACGAGATCGAGTTGACGGAGTTTGAAATGATGGTGGACAGCTTCTGGCCCGATTGCCAGTTCCATGAGGTTATACCATTTGAGCCTGCCGTGAAAATATACTGGTTGTCAGAGGAAAACGTGATGACATTGGGAGGCACCTCCGTTCTGATAACTGAAATAATTTCGCTCCCAAAGTCTGGGTCCCACACGCGGACCTCTTTGGCTGCACTGAATCCAACAGCAGCAGCGGAGCCATCTGGCGAAAGCGCCATGGAGGTAGCAGTTAATATGGAATGGGAGTATGATTGACCCATCTGCTGACGAGTGAGAACGTCCCACCGCCAAACATCTCCACGGAGACAGCAGGAGGCCAACGTGTTACCCTTTGTATTAAACACTACAGCGCTTACTGATAGTTGGTGACCAGCCATTGCCGCGAGTAGTTGACCCAGTTCCGCGTTCCAAAGGCGAACCAGCCTGTCGGCACCCGTGGAGGCAATGAGCGAACCATCAGGACAGAAAGCCACGCAAGCTACGGCCCCCCTATGACCGACCAGCGGCGCCACTGACATTCTACCCGCTCGAACATCCCAGGTATGAATCGGTCCGTCACTCGTGCCCGAAGCAACGAATCTACCATCTGGAGAGAACGCTACAGCTGTCACCTCGCCGTCACCGCTGCGTAGAGGTGACATAGCTTCTTGGCCAGTCCGAGTGTTCCAGAGTCGGACCGTGCCATCACCCGAACCAGAGGCGAGAAGGAAACCGTCGCGAGAGTGGGCAAATCGAATTGACTACATCCTCGTGACCAATGAGCGTCATGGAAAGATCACTGCCATGCCTGTCGATTCCTTTGGTCTCGACAGTGATCACATTGCTACAAAGGGGATAGAAGTCCTGATATACGAGTGAGTCCTTCGGGGCAAATGGCACTGCAGAGAGATAGATGTGCGGCGGGGTCGTTTTTATAGCCGATGATGAGGCTTCAACGAACGAGGCCGCATCGCGCAGGAACTGTTTCGCCTCGATGCTCTGAACCTATTTAATGTAATGATCAGCACCGGGGTTGAGGATACAAGAATCTATATACGTACCGCCAGCGCCGCGATGCGCAGAAGGGACATTGAACGATCGAACTTGTCCAATACAACCATCGCCTCCAACCAGAACAACAGCTTGGGACGAAAGTATTTGCCAATGCTGACCTCCAAGGCTGATATATCAGAAGAAGCTTCCACGTGGTGCGCCCAGTGAATGCACGCATAGATGAGCGATAACGGAATCCAGTGTGCTTGTGACGGCTGGGTGATGCGCTGGTAAGACGATTCGCTGTGCGAGATATTAAAACAAAGATCGATCTGCCCCATTCTGGCTAGACATCCGTGCGCAAGTTTGTTGTGCCCAAGTGTAGCCTCGATGTGCATGTTTTGTGGCGCACGGCCTGCGTCAAACAGGAAGTCTCCGAATGACGCGTGAAGGGTGCGAAGTCCCGGCTCTGCGTCCTCGGTTGGGAGATAGACGACGGAATGAAGGCGCTCGAGTGAGCCACGAAGGTCAGTTGGCTGAATCGCCAAAAGTTCGGCTAATGCCTGAACAGAAAGCGACGTTCGTGCTGTAAGGATACATGCTAACACTTTTTTCACCTCTTGCAGCTCATCAGTGTCATATTGGTCAGGTCGCGATGCTTCAATGATGACGAGCTCGTAGATTTTGTCAAGCGTTGCTGTGGCTGCGGTACTCACGCCCACTGTGGTCGTTGCTTTCTTCAGCCGTTCCATTCGATTTTTCAAGTTCTCCCGAGCGAGGATGAACTTCAGAACGGTTGAGGCAAAAATGAACAAACCGCTAGCCAACTTGAGGAGGGCTTCGACGTCGTGGGTGGTATACCAAGTCGTGTCCGCCGAACAGCGCTCCAAAGTGCGTTCGATGTATAGGCGGATGTCGGATGTGACTTCGGCCTCGCTGATTGTATGAAACTGAAGGATGGAGCTGAAGCGCGTATCTGCGATCGGAGTACCACGAATATGCATCTCCGGCCGGGACGTGAGGATGAATTTGACTTTGACTTTGGCATCGCTTTCGAACTCGGCGATGTCTTTAATCAACTGAGCAAGCTCAGTTTGATCGTGACACTCGTCAAGAGCGTCGATGAGGAAGACGAGTGGTAGCGTTGTTGCAGATAGCGCAGCGAGTGGTTTCCGAAGGAGAGGACCCATCTGTTCGGTGACAGGTTTATGTCCGACACGGGGGTCTTCCTCGAGTTCGACCGCCAAGGCTCGGGCGAAGTCCAGTGACTTGCCAGCCAACAGTCCTGCAAGTGTTGGTAGGATGCGACGAACGTCTGTTCGTGCAATAGACCCGGCAGAGCGCGAGCAAAAGAAGCCGCCGCCCATCATGACCGTTGATTCCGCCACCAGCATACGCGACAGAGTGACGGCGATCGATGTTTTTCCGGTGCCTGCCATTCCTGCAAGCCAGAATATGGCCGTGGGTTCATTCAAAACCCACGCAACAAGTTTGTTCAGAATGCCTTCGCGCGTGCCAGGCATGCACCCAGCATGACTTGGCTGCTCATCGTGGGCCGCATCCGAAACGAAGTTGTCTCCGAGAACTGCACAGCGTCAGTCAAGGTCTAAGGTTTCTCGCAGACGAAATCACCTGTCTTGATCGTCCTCATGACCTTCTCCTGCTGGGTGTGAGAGTTGGCACTAAGTAACAAGAGAATGGAACGAACTTGTGCCTCCGCGAGCTCCTTCGCGAGCTTCTTCGCGAGCCGTTTCTCCTCGGACGCGAGCCGTATTGCTTCTGCCGCAAGCCGCTGTTCTTCTGCTACGACGCGTTGTTCTTCGATCACTGCCAGTTGCTAGATACAACAATTCAGTAACCTTGTAACTGGAGGTATGTATGAGCGAACCTGAAGGACCTCCTTGAGACACAGCTCGATGGTGACGATGCTCTCGAACTACGGTCACTCGTCAGTCATTGGTCGAGTATTCGCGCTGGGAATCATCACACCTGGAAGACTTCAAGCAGCGATGAGACATGCTCCAGCAAGCCTTTGACAGTTGCGACGTCCTCGTTCGATTCCAACACGCGAATGACCAGCCCGCGACTCTCCTTCTCCTGGGCGAACGCGGTCAACTGATTGAGCGCACTGCATACAAACATCAATATACAGTCGCATTCGTTGGGCGGGGAGCTTACCCAGATATCTCGTCCAGACGCTTTCGAAGTTTCTCATCGAGTCCCTTCTCCTTGCCGTACGCGATCGCAATCTTGTGCAGGTGCGCGAGCTTGCCGTTGGCCCTTTGGTATTCGTCCTTCACCTGACCCGTTCGCTGGCAAACATTTATCAGCCTCAGAACAAATATGCAGCAGTGACATACCTCGCAAATGTCCCAGATCTTGACGACCCCGACGAGTGCTGCTTTGAGCGGGAGACACATATCCGTGCCATCACGAGCTGTCGCAAGAAGCTCGTAGATGACCGAGCCTGTGGTGCCAAGCGCCGATGATTGTTCTGGAGGGTTTGCATATGCGAGTGTCGGTGGAATTGGCGGTGGATCTGGAGGCGTGGGAGGAGGAGCGGGACTGGGCGTGTGCGTGCGCGAAACAGAACGCGAAGAACGGCTGAACGTGTCCTTGAAGAACGTACGAGCCTTCTTGCGAAAGCCTGACATTGTAGTAGGTTGACTGAATAGAAGCTTGCGCGAGTGATCTGAGGGGGCAGAGTGAAACGAGCGCGGCACGTGTAGACGCCGGCTCGCCGAAAGAAGAAACGGTGCCGCAAAGGGAACTCAGCCTTCCTCTCACGCCACATGCACGCCTCCACGCTTGCTAGCCCTCGC
>Ga0247815_10003734_pt1 | contig 10857 bp, 11 predicted proteins | sample UWRJL194509B1_FD_181014 | JGI IMG/M metagenome (GOLD analysis project Ga0247815, IMG submission 181014) | Plant litter microbial communities from Arlington Agricultural Research Station in Wisconsin, United States - UWRJ-L194-509B-1 | ecosystem: Environmental > Terrestrial > Plant litter >... | reverse complement strand
ATCAGCGAGTAGCTGTTTCCTCCGGTCCACTGCAAACGTCTGAACATACGGTGCTCCCACCGAGGGAACAGCTACTCGCTGATAACGGGTGGATTGTGGCGGCGTTTGTCGACGTTGTTCTCGAATTCGATATTCAACCTCCCTTCCGCGACACCGATGGGTTCATCGATGACACAATTAGGTGGTTGATCATGAGCGCCCGGTACGACATATCTGCAGCCCGAGCGGCTCAGTGTATGGCACGGAACGAAGACTACACGAGGAGCATGCACCGCAGACAGAACCCACACGATATTGCAGCGATCCTCAGTACTCTGCCATACGTTACGAGACGGAAGTTTGAAGCCGAGGTGGCACTTCAGTTCGAGCTTCATCCAGAGCCGCCACGGGTGGCGAGGGCGTCAGGGGGACTTTTCCGGGTAGGACAATCTCAAGACGAGCTGGAGTCCTGGATTGCCAGTGTGGAAGCAGAGGACACGGCCGTGGAAAACTCCTGGGTCATGGGTTGCTTACCAAAAGTCGGTATATTGACTGCATCCGAATAAAGATCATTTCAACTGCTTGTCGGTTACCAGCCTATCCGAACCGGTATACCTCCATCCAAAAGTGATTAAGAGCTTAAATAGCTTCCAGAATCAATCGGGGGTGGAGGCCTTTCAAACGACGAGGCGCACTGGGCTACTTACCGTCAACCTGAGTGCCTCGAGCTCTTGCAATATACACATTTTAACGCGCCACAGATTTCTAACTTGGTTGTGACAATTAATCAGCTCCCAGAAATGACGCGATAAACCTCATCGCACTTTGGAACACAACCGACACCGCCGAATTAAGGATAAGACCACTTCATTTCCAACGATCCACGGTAAATTTAGACCTCAAGTGCTCGTATTTTTCCAAAGTATTTTCTAAATTTGCGTAAAACCTAGGGAGTACTCGTCAAATTGCCCCGGTTTCTCCCCTCTGGTTTCAAAAAGTCCTCCAAACTCCGTATTATTAAGATCCTTCCAACAGAGGAACTAAAGGAGAGGCTAGATCAAGTTTCTACGGTATTGTCCAGCCAAACTATTGAGGGAATAACTTCGAAGTGCTCCTCAGCTGTGTCTGGCACGGAGGACTAGGGGGAACACAGCTGGAACACTGAATGAACCTATTTCTGAAATGTCACCCTCAGAGCATAGTGAAGGAGAGACACAAGCGATTTCCATCATTTCCCCTATCTTTCAACCAGCTGAATACAGAACAAGGGATTCTACCGGCGATCACAATATCTCCGGACGGAAAAGGTCAGACACCCCGTTGTACCAGCCTACCCCGCAGTTTCACTAGGCGATCTCGAGCTCGACGATGGTTGTCTCTCCGTCGAAATATGTCTTTACAAATTTGAATCCAGCCCGAATTCTGTAGTGCAAGTGGCGTGTTAATGATCAGCATCTGATTCTGTCACAGCTAATAAGTGCCAGCGACTGGCGGAGGTACAGCTTCGATGTAATTTCACGTACCCCAGTTCAACATACTCGCTTAGCGTCCGTTCCTTGCTGTTGAGCATCGTCAACATCGTGATGTCCAGGTTGTACTTGTTCTGCGTGCCGTATCCGTAGTCGGTTAGAAGCGGCGCGGGAGCCTGAACCAGCAACCGCCACACAAGTTAATCTGCATACAATGTTAAGTAGTCCCAACTCACCTTCTGAGCTCCGGCTTCATCTCCAGAGTCTACCAGCACAAACTCATCTGCAATGAGATTTGTTCGGTCACGATCCTAGACGCGGTCGGACGAGACTAGACGACGAACGCATGAGTACCCTTCCGCGACTATCGCCGATGGCTGTCCGAATATTCCGCAGGATCTGCACGCATTCAGCATCCGGCCAATTGTGAAGAACATGTTTGAGCTGCAGAAAAATGGCCGGCCATATCAACTGTCATGCTGCGGATGCAAGAAAAACGAATGCTTACGTAGTAGAACTCGCACCCCGGCACTGGTGTTGCGGCGAAGAAGTCGAGGGAAACCAGTGTCGCGCCGCCATCTGCCAAACTATCCGACATTTCTGCCTTCCATATCTATAGCGAGTGAGATAATAGTGATTTGAAGTAGCATGGTCCCACGAACAAACCTTGTTGGCATCGTCGATCACGCCGGGTAGATCTTGAACCACGACCTTCAGATGCGGGTGCGCTTTGAGGAGGGCCATGACAACGTGTCCTTTGCCACCGCCAACATCGCATACGCGAGTTCCAGCCGGGAGGGAGGCCCAGGGATAGTCTACACATTCATGTTGTTAATTTGCGGATCGAGCGGCGGAAGAGGCGCGTACGGTGCGCCAAAACATCGGCACCGCCGTGTAGTGTCGTCCAACTCTGCATACCACGGTTGAACCTCTGAAACGTGAAATCAAGTTATGAGCTCGATGTTCAAAGAACCAAAGTGCAAATGGCACAGACTGCGCCCTTGTCACTCTGGATCCATGGTTCAAGGCACGTCAGGGAGCTAACCAATTGTGTGGCAGGAATCCACGCACGTCCTGAGCAAATAGGTCGAACACCGGTTTGCCGTGAACCATCGCAAAGTTAGTCTTGTCCGCCGCCTTGCTGAAGGCGTATTCCGGATGCTTCAGGGATTCAGTGAGATAGGCGAGCCCTTTCAACGTTTCATCCGTGCTGCGGACTAGGTTAACATAAAACACAGTCAAGCGAGCAAGAGTGCTCATACAAGAAACCGACGTAGGAGCTGACCAGTTCCTCTTGCAGAAGTGCGACACTCAACCGATTATTCACGTACACATCCTTGGAAACTGTGAGCGTACACCCGCTAGTGATCAGTTATGTGACTTCAAAGGATTGCTGCGGCACGGCCACTCACCCGCGCGGAAGACGTGCTTGTTTGCCAAGCTGCGCAGAATCCTGGAAAGTTTCTCCTTATCTACGCCGCATATTTTCGCGAGCTCTTCGACGCTTCTTGGGCCCTCAAGCAGATGATCAGCAATCTTAAACTCCACCGCGACGCGAAGAAGTGTCGCATCCATGCACTGTGGGCAGCTGCCATCAACCACGTACACCATTATATAGAGCTATACGTACATTGGTCGACCTGTTCAGCATCATCATACTCGGATGCGCCAGGAGCGCACACAGTTGCGCGCATGCGCCTTCGAGAACTCTAGTAGCATCCCGCGTAACCGGGGTGAGAAGCGTCTCCGCCGACTTGCGGGTATCTCTCAAGTCTGGACTTGGGCGGCCAGCATCCTCGTACGCACGCAGAATCGTATGCGTGCTACTTGAGATCAGGGCCAATAGCTGGTCTGCCTCCGTGAGGGAGCTCGGTGCAGACAGTGCTGCTGTAGTCGTCGGATGGGGTACTGAGTCCATCAGGGAAAGGTCGTGACAAGGAGAGCAGGGAACCGTGTCTTCAATGGCCGTTATAAACAGCGTCGAGCCATGGCTTCGAAGAAGCCAATCGAAGCCTCGGTCTTCGACCCGTGTCGCAGGTCATCCCCATTGAGACCACAGGCTATATGCACATCACTCTACGGCGGTGCCATAATTTCATGGGGTGCGCCGAGACGTGACGATGGGGTGACTGTCGCCGGGGTTGAGCAATGACAACCCGAGAAGTGAGCACCGACAATGCGAAACAACGGCCAATGCAAAAGCTGCGAGAAACCTGGAAATAATTGTATTCCCTGTATTATTTGTAAGTTTCAAAATAGTAGCGTACTTGACTATCTCGCCGTTTGATGCCCACGGTCTACCATACCCAGGGTACCCACCGCCAACTCGTCCTCTTTGTGTACGCTTCCCACTCCGGGCCAAGCTCGGCTGCAAGCATCTTTTCCTCGCGCAGGGTGCGTGGTACAACAAGCAGTGGTACCAAGATGAGAGCGGTGGCAGTGGCCGAGTAGCGCCTGAGGGGCGTAGATCAGCAGGTTTGCTCACAAGAAGGGGTGTTGCGATGATACGAGGATCAAACAGTCAAAATGACCCAAGAAGATTGCAAGGGAAATGGGTTTGGAAAGTGACGGGCAATGGAGCGGCGAATGGCACAAGCGTCACGGGCCAGTGGCTCGTGAGATGCCCAACAACCGTATCACACTCTCGGCCGTGTTCGTTTGTCGTTGGCATAGCGACGCACGGCATATTGGACGGTCCGTAGCACGACATGTAAACGCGGAGACAATGAGAAGCAACTCACCAGTTACCTTGCTTCATCAACGCCATAGCAGTCGATGACTCGGGGTCGAGTATTGCAATACAGAGACTGTACGAAGCCACACCCGTTAGTCAATTGCAGACGCACCATACGTGTCGTCGATACGTACCCATACCAAGACAAGATCGCACCAACGTAGCTGGGATGACGGACGACGCTGTACGGACCACTGGTCACGAGCGGGAGATTCCCGTCGGCATGCGTTGCGAGATTGATGGTGAAGCGCGGACCGAGGAGCTGGAAGCAGCGCTGCCTATGAAAGTTTAATCAAAAGGGCCAGTGAGTAATAAGTCATAGACGATCACGAGTCGAGAGTCGAGACAAACAGCCAGGCTCACCGAAGCCAAGCGCCTCCGATGCCGACGGCAGTTCCAACCAACAACAGTGGGCTGAGCCTCCAGTTATGCTCCTCATGCGAGCGATACAGCTCGAAGACGCTGCCTGCCCAAGAAAGTGACTGCACAAGAAGTGTCAGGACGCGAGTAGCGAGGAGAGGCAGCAACTGCGCGTGCGCGTACCTTGATAGTCGGAACAGTTCCCACAAAGAACAGCTCGTACAGACCAAGACTCCACAGTCTGCGCTCGTCCTTGGTTTATACGTGGGCTCGCGGCGGCGACATCGTCTTCCAGAGTCCCCAGCCGAGATCGAGGACGCAGGCGCTTTTCACGCCAGAATGTAGGTAGATGTCAGAGCCATCTCAAAACAAATGCAAGTAGTCGGGCATCGTGCTTCTTATTTCAGATCGGAGGCGCAAGGCGAACCCCTGACGGCGGGCGACACTGTGTCGCCCGCTGTCAGGGGTTCGGCAAGAAGACAAGGGGCGCGGCTCGATTCGGGAGCAGCACGGTGTCACGCGCCGCGTGACAGCCGGCGCTTGTTACATGTGGTCGAGACCGGCTCGACCGAATTACATTTCCGCCTACAAATCCTGCTAATCTCGAGTCCGCCGTGTAGAACGGCGAACCTGCTCTATTGTCATGGGCTCCAATACACCGCCAATGTGTATGGCGGGTCGCCTTGCAATTGAAGTGCCTTTACAAAAGCAAGCTTACTTCCAACCGGAAGAGCACATCGACGGTGAAGTGAGCTTGGTCCTATACGTCTCTCACAGATAGAGGCGAATGTGTCGCCATATATCAAGTACCACACCGGTACAAAGTCAACAATTTCGCGCTGACATGCTTCTCAGTGTTTGCAACTCCCAAGATCCACGCTGATCTGCCATCATGCACAAAATGTGCAACTGCGAACACATGGCACCACCGGTCAGGGGCTTTCTATGACAAATCTGTGGCATCTGTGGACATAGCATCATGGGGTTTTAAATGCTCCGTGTTCCAACGAACTTTGTGGACGCTCTTTGAACGAACGGCATCGGGACCTTCCCACTTCTCCTACACTTCCAGATACTCATGCCGGCTGTTGAAGGCTTCAATTGTGAGTTTTAGTGTTATTGGAGTGATCGCTGTTGAGGATGCTTCAGTGAACTCAGGCGATGCCACCGAGCCGTCACCGTCTCCCACGCGTTAGTACTCCGCGCAAGCGCTACATATCCGACTCACAAACCAATAGTGACTGATGAGAAAGAGGTTGAATGGCCGTGGGAGACCGATCCCGCCAGTTCGTTGTGCACGCTCACTCGTGGCATTGCACTGCGCTCACTGCCTGCAAACAGACCGTTACCCGGATAAACCCATAGCTGAGTACACAGACTTCGACAAGCACTACCCTCCAGACAGGTATAGAACTCGAACAATGCTACCATGCAACCGTGCTCATGACTGTCCCGGGCCGCTTAGGTATGGCGAAGAAGCAGCGCCAAACGCGCGCGTATGGCGCATATACCGCGACCGAGCAACCGAAGGCGACAACGACCTTATTGAAGGCTGGCAGGACACTCTCAGCATGCTTCTTATCTTTGTAAGTAGCATGTGCTCGTCGGTCGGCGGATGTTTCACAAGCTTTGCGCTTGCAATAGGCGGGTCTGTTCTCGGCGGCGGTTACGGCGTTTTGCGTAGAAGCGTCAGTCAATAACGCCCGTCACCGCATTCAGCGCTGAATCAATTCATAGCAAAGCCAATCTCGAACCGGACTGGCAACAGCTCTCAGCGCTCACAGCATATGCGATATGGGCACAGATGAACGGTACAATAGCTGTTCCCCCGCCAGACCCAGCTACCTTCAAACAGCCACGCGGAGCCGTCTGGGTCAATGGTCTGTGGCTTCTCAGCTTGACCTTGGCACTCATCGTCGCCGTTCTGGCTACACTTGTGCGCCAATGGCTGGTCGAATACAAATCACGAAATCGTGCGGTCATAGAGAGCCAAAAGCGTTGGGCATGGCGACACATGGTGTACCGCGGAGGCCTTGACCGTTGGCGCATCGAGGCTTTTATTGCGGTTTTACCAGTGATGCTTCATGTCGCACTCTTTCTCTTCCTCGCCGGGCTGGCTTTGTTCGTTCGCACTCTTCACACCGGATTGGCGGATACTGTTGCAGGCCTTGCCGTTGCCATGGGTACCTTATATCTGGCTGCCACACTGATGCCGATCTGGCAGGGTGACTGCCCAACGGTTACACCGTTGCTTCGCTTAGGATACGGGATCTGGCGGAAGCTACGTATTGTCATATCCCGGCTTTGGCGTACACCCAATTCAGTTACAGAATTTCTTCCTGCATTTGATGAGGCCGTCCTACTTGGCGATAACGGCAATGGGCGCACTAGACGTGTTCTGAAATGGATGTTGCGCACCCTTGTTGATCGAGAGGATGTTTTGGTCACACTGGCAGCGTTAGGCTCGCTTGGTGGTGAAGGGTCTGATCCGGACTCGTTACACCTCGGTTCCATTAAAGGGCATGCCGATTGGTGGTTGGTGATGGATGGCTTGCCGCGTCGGTACCTCCAGCAGCCGCACAACATTCACCCTGTTCAGCTTGCCGCGATTCTAAGACTACAAATGATCTACCCGATTGCCACAGTTGACACGCAGGACTTCTACTGGCCATTGGTCCGCCGGTACGATGGTCATATTCTTCACACTGCAGTCACAGCCTGTGGTACCGAATCATGGGACGAGGTAGTGTCCCTGGCACAGAAGCTAGTACTATGGTTTACGGTGCACGACGAACCACCCTATCTGCCTTCTACCCGCGACATTATATACGGTAAACTAATGGTCAAGGGACTGTTTGAACACAGGTTTCTTTGCTGGGAATTTGCGTCGCTGTATTTCCTCAGTATCACCAGGACAACGCCAAGCCTTCAATTCTGGCAGATCATGGAGGACATTTTACGCTTTCCACAGCAGAACCACTACAAAATTGAGTTTGGAGAGACCCCAAAACAGCTGAATCCATCGAGCCGCCGTGTCTCTCCCCTCATAGCATGGCAGATGGCAGCCCTGTATGCGCTCTCGCGCAGCCTCTGCTCGCAACAGCCCAACGGACCATCACAGAGTCAGCGGCTCATGCTCCACCGCGCGTATGGACATGTTCTATCACAAGTGACCACGACGGATACCGTCAACGAGTGGCCAGACTTGCCGACGTTCGTCGGATGCTTGTCATTCGCGGCATTAGCTAAATTTGCTGAAGTCATCGCTCCAATGCGCACGAGTGGCTGGTTAGGCCTGGTCAGGATCTTGCAGCACGGAGCACAGCGAGACTGGAACCAGCCTGATCGACAGGGCAGCTGGAAATGGACCAAGACTCTTGCACGACTTTACGGTGGTGCCACTCGTGCAGTACTAGCCAGTACCGCTTGCAATAGGGATCGAATGGTTGTTGCCATTGCACTTGACGCATTCGATGCTCTCATTCCTGAGAAAGAACGAGCAAAGGTGCGCGAGAGTATCATTGAACTCGTGGAGCCTGTTTCTTGTGATGGACATGTGACCTCACTGTGGGCTATTGTGTGTTCTGCAGTGCGTCAAGGAGACGTACTGATGGAGGTGATTTTATGCAAGATTGTCCGCAACATTGCCGAGGCTCTCCTGATCTTGCGCGATAGCAATCCAGTACGCGCTGCTAGGCTCACTTCGGAACTACTGGATGGTGGGCACGTTGACAGATCACTTGCAGCGGCTATGCGAGTTGACTGGGGAGCTTCCCATAACTTGGCACTTGTGACAGCGTCTGATCTTGCGGAATTAGCGCCAGCACATTGGATCGTGCTCAAAGAGCAGCTTTATTCTGTAGACACGAGTCAGGACCACAGCCCGGTGCTCATCAGCAAAAATGCATTAGTAGCAGCCATCACTTCGGTCCAGCATCTAGAGCCAGAACTGCGTTGGTGGCCAAGTTGCCTTCGCCCGGATATTCAGCGATACCTGTCACCGCAGCGAGAGATGCTGAGCACGGTAATGTGACTTAAAGGAGTATATACGAGACCGTGACGTCGATCAAAATGGCATACAGACAAATACTTGACGGGCCATTCAGGCATCTGTGAGACACATCTGTACATGGGAAACATTTCTACCTAACGTAAAGCACATCAGCAAAACGCGGAGATGCTCGGCAGCTGTCACAACGCTCATGCCCGAGAAGACCTCCAAATCTACTCCACCCACGAAGCGAGCGACAAGAGGTCGGTCTGACTCGGTCGGAGAGCATGTTTCTAGTTCGACGAAGGTCCCCATCTTCTGTAGCTGCAGCTAAAGGTCTAGAAAAATGCCTCAGATTGGTAGGTTTTGTCGTTGTCCTTGGTTGCTCTTTCTATTGCGGATGCATATGTGGGCACAAAGTAGTCATATAGGCACCAATACGTAGCGGTGATATACAAGATGTATCGACGACGACAGTGAATGACCACTGAAGGTGAGACGCAAGGGAGGCGCGTGGGCAATGATGTTAACTAGAGGAGCATCCTAAAGAATGACTATCCGGACAGAAAGTGTGAGCGTAGAGGAAGCGGCCATACAATCCTCCTGGGTCCTGGGCTCTTTGCCCAAAACGATGCGTTGGCTGCATCTGGGTAAATATCGACCTCAAGCGCTAGTAAGTTTCCAGCCCACCGAAGTATGTGCGTCTGTTGTATCGTGCTTAGGAGCTGGCAGAGCATGTGGTCTTTGACACGGAGACCAGGGTGGAGGGAGGGAGCATCAGCCGTTGAGAAAGATGAAGCACACTGGGCTATCAAGCTTTTTGCAATATACACTTCTTGACGCAATTTAGCACTGCTGGCTCCCTTAGGATCATTGAACAGCTTTCACTCATGACGTGCTAGACCTATGTGCGTATTGGGACGCAACTGAGGCCCTACATAAGAATCAATTTCTTTTCTAGATTCAACAGACCACCGTGCGTCTACTCAGCACATCCTAAATTCAGAAAAATATAAGTAAATTGCATGCATCTTGATCAGAGCTCGGTGTGAGCGGGAAATGAAAATCCAGTTCCGATTACGATAGTCCAGCCTACCCCGCAGTTTCACTTATCAATCTCGAACTCGACGATGGTCGTCTCTCCGTCGAAATATGTCTTTTCAAGCCTGAATCCAGCCTGAATTCTGTAGAAATAGAGATATTTTCATGGTCAGCAGCTGATTCCATTGCAGCTGACAAGTGAGCTTTGATGTAATTTCACTTACCCCAGTTCAACGTACTCGCTTAGCGTCCGTTCCTTGCTGTTGAGCATAGACAGCATGGCAATGTCGAGGTTGTACTTGTTTTGAGTGCCGTAGCCATAGTCGGACAGAAGCGGCGCGGGAGCCTAGAGCAGAAACCGTCACATAAGTCAGGTTGCATGCGATGTTAAGAAGTCCAAACTGACCTTTTGAACTCCGTCTTCCTCCCCAGGGTCTACTAGTACAAACTCATCTGCAATGAGAGATCGGTCGGTCACGACTCTAGAAGCGTATGACGAAGCTAGACGACAAACGCATAAGTACCCTGCCGCGACTGTTGCCAATGGCCGTCCGGATGTTCCGCAAGATCTGAACGCATTCAGCATCCGGCCAATCGTGAAGAACATGTTTGAGCTGCAGAACAGCGGCCAGCAATATCAGCTATCATGTTGCATATGCAAAAAAACCGAATACTTACGTAGTAGAACTCGCACCCCGGCACTGGTGATGCGGCGAAGAAATCGAGTGGAACCAGTGTCGCGCGGCCATCTGCCAAACTATCCGACATTTCCGCCTTCCATATCTACACCTAATTAGACAGTTGCGACGTGAATTAGCATGGTCCCGCGAACGAACCTTGTTAGCATCGTCGATCACGCCAGGTAGATCTTGAACCACGACCTTCAGGTGCGGGTGCGCTTTGAGGAGGGCCATGGCAACGTGTCCTTTGCCACCGCCAACATCGCACACTCGCGTTCCAGCCGGGAAAGAGGCCCAGGGATAGTCTACACATGGCTTGTGTGAGTTCGTAGGTTGGGCGGTGGAACAGGTGCGTACGGCGCGCCAGAACATCAGCACCACCGTGTAGTGTCGTCCAGCTCTGCATACCACGGTTGAACCTCTGAAACGTGAGACCAATCTATGAGCTCGATTATCAAAGCATAGAAGTGCGAAGAGCACGGACAGCACTTTTGTCACTCTGTATTCCGCACGTCAGCGGGCAATCCAACAATGTAGTAACGATCCACGCACATCGTGAGCAAACAAGTCGAACACCGGTTTGCCGTGGACCATTGCAAAGTT
>Ga0247815_10003732_pt1 | contig 10861 bp, 12 predicted proteins | sample UWRJL194509B1_FD_181014 | JGI IMG/M metagenome (GOLD analysis project Ga0247815, IMG submission 181014) | Plant litter microbial communities from Arlington Agricultural Research Station in Wisconsin, United States - UWRJ-L194-509B-1 | ecosystem: Environmental > Terrestrial > Plant litter >... | reverse complement strand
CAAATACCCTTGCAACTCACACTACAACGAGGTCAGTTGGGGTTGAACGAAACGCATGGAAAGAACTCACCCAGCCCAATCCACCCTGTGGGAACGTCTTCAGAACCTCACACTTTGACTCCAGCAGTTCATAGTATCCCTGCTCGCTCGCGAGACTGGCCACCGACGTATTGACGTTCGGAGGCCATACCTCATCTGTGCTCGGCCATCCTGTCTGCGACAAAAATATCTGTCGGACACACACAACCGGTTAGTGTCGATCTCGGCTATAGTAGAGCGATAAATTATCGGGTACGGCGATGGTGAGTACTCACCTTCTTGTTGGAAGCCGTGTTGTCGCGGAACCAGGTTATGTCTGCCCAGACGTCCGGCCACGCCGCACTGCCCAACGTTGCATTCTTTGAGAAGAAGGGGAGGATATCTGTCCGCATCATTCAGCGTTTGATGGGAGCCTGATATCGAATGTACGCACGCCCTTGGATGTGGTCCTCATGCGTCAGCAACGCCGTCCCGTTGCGTTTCACGTATCCATACGCCATCTCGCTTGTGGTGACCTGTATTGTGGTAGTCGACGTGATGTTTGCTCTGGTTTGGTCGATCAAAGTTCCAAGTGCCGTGTACGAGATGGCACCGTCGTACAGGGGCTCTGAGCCGATCTATCGAATGTCAGGGAACATGAGAATCGAAGGACAATCGTTCTGGACAACTGAAACGCACGGCGAAGTTGCGTACAACGTAAGGTGCGAGAGGGTTTGTCTGTAAAATGTTTTGTTTAAGTGATGCATAAGAGCAAATGCAGCGGGGGAGCGCACGTTGATCGTCTTCAACCACGCCGCAAGCCTGGTCTTGTATATATCGCCGCCGTCGAAGCCAAACCACACCTGATCGAAGTACACTTGAGCATTCATTTGCACTCGAGGTACATATATAACGCACCAGCGCAAAGACGCCGATACCAGCATTGTACGCCGCCCGAACAATTGAATCGGTGTGGCCAGACGCATCGCACGCAGAGTACTGACGGACGTAGCGGGCACCGAACGCGCTACGCTGGTACTTGAAATGACGGAGCATCTCATCGTACGACGGGCAATCTGTTATGCTGGAACCAATAGGTAAGTTGCGTGGTTCGGGATATCGCGAGGTTTGGATGGTGCCAGCGGCGCGAATCACACATTCGAAGACTCTAACAGCTGTGAGAGGATCAGAATGACTCACTCATAGCTGAATCCCATAAACTAGAGCACATATAGCGGTCAGTGACGGGCAAATGGATACAGGCTGGCCAGCATCGACCAATGACTTACCGCGTACTCGGACGTCCGCGAGCACCACCATGCTGAGAGCGTGACATTCGGCTTGGAGCCCGTGGCCACCGTTGGAGGAGTAAATGCAAGCGAAGGAAAGCACGCCGTTCCGCAAGCTGCCGATTGAGCAGCCGCCAGGTGTCCGCCAGACAACACGGCGAGAGCGACTAAGCCAATTTGCTGAACGATGCGCATTGTTCTGAGCTTCGTGTCGAGGACAGTCCGAGAGACCAAGTTGTCGCGGAAGGCCGGAAACGGGCAGGGAATGATAGTTGGGACAGCAGAGGGGAGGGCGGCAAGACCTGACCGAGGTACGAAGCACCGGTCGCTTGTCGTTTTATGAGACCACGAACGACCGGAGCTTCAGAACTTGTACACAAGAGAAACACTTCCAGGGGCGGAATTGCTAGCCGTTAGAACTAGGACTGCTGTCGCAAAGCGGCGAGGTCGGCAGGTGGTCTCACGCGCAAGCCGGCGCATCGCCAGATCGCCCAGAAGCACGCTGACGGCCCGCCGTCCGCGCGGGTATTGCGATCCGCCCTCTGTTGAGGATTGTCCTCATACGTTGCCATTGGAATCAAGGTTCAGGATATGGCGATGAAGGTTCAGGTCGTAGGCGAGCAGCCGGAGCCGCCATCGCTGTCAACCAGCCAGGAGGCGTGTCACCTCGCTACCGGCGAAGCTGTCGCGAGTGGCAGATGCGGGCAGTCGCCCCCAAGGGCAGAGAAGGACACCAATAACGCGAATTGTTACCCCGAAGAGCAGAAGCATGACCCGAGTCGCCGCTGCCATCGCGAAGCCAGCACGAATCGTTGTCTTCGCGAACCACGTCGACGCAGCTAACACTGAGACCGCCGGCCAGGGCCTGCACGTGCCGATAGGCCAGAAGGCTGCCAGCGGAGCAGCGGCTCGACTGTCGATGTGTCTCATGACCACTGAACTGTATGGATGCTGGACACGTGCGGGTCTGAAATGATGATACCATTGCAATAGGGTGCAGAATACGGATTCTCAGGCGTACGCGCCGCAATACACAGATGTGGTTATGGGCGCGGGGGAGATTGGTTCGCTTTCGCTATTGACCGTAGAATGAGCAAACCTGTTCTGCCGCTTGTCGGAGGTTCAAGATGGCGGGCCGGGAACTACCGGTCTGGAGTCTGTTGGTCTTCCTCTTCCAAAATTTTTCACCACACAGGAACCTCCAGTGGCACACTTCTCCCTACATTCGATCGTCTATTTCTTGCCATTCAACGTGTACCTTGATTTCCCATACCAGCCCACGTCGCCCCGTACCAGTCCACTGCAGCTTCCTTGTCTTGTCCACAGTGTGCATCGCCCTCTCGTCATGCATTCGTCTATCGCCCCACAGTGTACACTCTCCGCGTCCTTCTTCTTTTACTGTGGTTGTCATCACAACATCGTCATTTTTCCCTGTTATCCGTCAAGTTGCACGCAAGCTATACAACTGGCCTCCTTCTGCCTGGACAGGGCGCTTGCTCACGTCTGTCTAGTTCTGGTGTAGGCCAAGAGGAACCATTATGCGCCATCTTAGCCGCTGGCGCTCTGGGTACCGAGAAGTGTACGTGCCACCGTGGTGCGATGCATGGTTTAGTGTACCACACATTCCTTCTAGTTCTCGACCTCCATCTCATTTCCTATCTATTCATTCTGTGCCGTGTCCCTTCCAATTTCATGTATATCGATGCCTTCTCGAAGGCAGTTGACAGCAATCTACTTTCAGTCCTCACCCACTCGTGATCGATACAAGCGGATGAGCACAGTCTCCAGCAGAAGCGCTGGATTCAAGCGCCGAGCTTGAGAGGTGGAAAGACATTTTGCGCCTCACTTGGCACTCGACGTTCTTCTCTCAATTGGAACTTGGCGGACGACGCGCGAGTCAGAGGCGCCAGCCAATTTGCGCTGACTGCTGCCATGCTGATAATCATTGTTCTTCCCCAGTTACCATCCACCCAGCGGCGCCAGTTGACATCAACGACTGATTCCGAGCTTGTCCACGGCCCGCGGGGAACTTCATATCCGAGAGACGGTTGGCGCTGGCATGAACTCTTCTTCCACGCCACTGTGTATCGACACCCTCGAAAGTCAGGCAGGGACAGCAACCTTCTCCACAGTAATCGATCTCCACCAGCCTCGCGGCCTGTGTTCCACGCCACCGGTACATTCACTCTTCTGGTCGCCCATGTGGGAGCGGGGAACTCATCAGAGTCGCCATATTGCTGTTGCGGCGTTGCACCACGAGGAACGGCTGATTGTTCCCGTAACTTAATCCACCGCAGATCGAGGTGCAACTGTGTTCAGCCCGCTTCGACACCCTAAAACCGAGCAAGTGGAGGCACGAGGCACGCCAGAAGCCAACGCACAAGGTTCGAAAGCACCTATTTTCAAAGTCCGTTTAGCTTCGGGCGGGCCGCGAGTCACAAAGAGTTTGCCCTGTCGAGGCACAGCATGCTCGTCGATCGTACGCCACGAGGGAGGGCGTGATGCTATTACGATTCAGAAGTCGCAACGAATGGCAGGTAGATCGATCCTCCCCATTCTTATTGTTCGCAGTCGGTCGAGGCGATCCACTGCCAAGAAGCAAAAAATGTATAGCACTACTAGTATCAATTCCTCTCCATTTGGAATGTGCAGCTATCAGCGTTCGTGTCCGGGGGGCTGGCGTTGATTACAAAATACAGACAAGACGGCGTCGTCACGGATCGAGGGTTTGCAGGGGACAGCAACAACATGATTGATGGTTTTCACCAACGCAGGGCTCCAAAGGGGAAATGCATATGTGGGAGTCAGATCGGGGAGAGATGGTGAGCGCAGGCAGGCAGGCAGGGGTACAGGTACGGCATGACAATAGGGTGGCGAAGCAAGCGACGGCTACGCGTGTGGGGTCGGATGGATGGATAGATGGGAGGGGGCGGTGGGACGACACGGAGGCAGCGATGGACCGGAGACCGGTGATTGTGAAACCGAAACCGTAAAATGCGACGAAACGAAACGTGGCGTGGACGTGAGATTGCAGCGGAGTAGCAGAGCGGGTGGCGCACGGGAGGAGGTTGCGCCGACAAGTGAGGCGGAAACGAGGAACCGGAAGGGTCTATCCACATGTGAAAACGACAAGATCCTTGGGGTGAACGCGAGGAGAGCAGGGATGCGGCATGAGGTGCAACGGGGAGGCAGGGTAGGGCAGGCATGGCACGGTCGTCTAGAGCGCGGCAAGAGGTAGATGAGGAGCGAGAAGTTCGTGAGTTTGAGAGAGAGAGAATGCGATCATTGCAGGAAGCCGGGCGCATTGTAGACGGGGTTGTACACGTTCCAATGATGGCTGACTACATCGGAAATGCGACGCGCCAGTGTGTTGATCTCGTGCTCGAGCGGCTCGAGGCCTGCACCAGGGGCGGTCTGCGCACCGGCAGGTCTCGGCACCGGTAGACGGAGCGCTGGGGCCTGTGGCGAGGTCATCATTGGGCTCGGTTGCCTTGTTGCTGTCTGCATCAAAGCCTGAGCACATGGCTGAGCAGCGTACATCGGCGCCGGTGCAGCCGCAGGTTGGATAGCAGAAGGCGACGGTGAGCGCAATGCTGCGTCGACTGCCTCAACAAGTGCATCCCTCAGTCGCCTCTGCAATACCGTTGCAAAGGGCGTGCCTTCGCGAAGGTTGGAGTCCGCCCAGCGCTCAAGCGTGTCGATAGTTGCCTGAGCAGGAATACCACCGGATGCTGAAGACGCACGACGAGCGACCTGCAGCAAGACGTCGCTGACACCTGCCCTCCATTCTCGGTGCTCCTCAGACATCTTCGCTGCCACGGAAGCCGGATCGGAATGCGAACTGGATTTGGAATGCCGTGCCGCGCGCAATGGATAGCCGAAGCATAGACCGAGGCGCGGCGGTGAGATGCTAGCCAGCTCGTTCTTGAGCTGCACGGCGCTGTCCGTGTCGGTGACGCCAAAGGGCGGCGAGCGAGCGAGCAGCAAGACCATGTATAGTACAGTCAGGTCGGCAGCCTCCATGCCGAAGCGGCACAGACGGGAGTGGTCCAGATAGAGGGTTTCCGGGAAGTCCGCGGGAATGCGAAGACCCGGTGCGCGCGGGCCGGCTAAGACGGCGGGAGAGAAGATGAGGTCAACGACAGCACGAGATAGGCTGGTGCGGAGAAGATGTTCGCGGGCGGTGCCGGCAGCAGCAGGTGACTGCTTGACAGCGTCGAGAGCCCGCTGCATCGAGAACTGTGTGCAGGCGATCTGGAGAGCCGATGTGTCTTGAAGCCGAAATTTGGTCGAGAAAGCAGCGAGTTCGACGGCTGCAGTCGTGGACAGCAGCCGCGGGCGGAAGGTGAGGAGCTGATGGTTGGCAATGTCCTGTTGAGGGGAATGTCAAGCAGTCAGCAAGAGATATAGGGGTGGCCGGTGAGGAGAGAGGTGCTGACCATAGCCATGAGCTCGACAACGTCAAAGCACATGCGGATTGCCTGCAAGATGTGGCTCTTTACGACACTTGATGACGCTGGCTGGGGCGGTCCTGCAGTGGCAAAAGAGACCATTGCGTCTATGCGAGCGTCGCGCATGGGTGCACAGTGCTCCTTGAGCGTGTGTCCGATAAAGCGGAACAGAGATGGGTAATCATAGACGCCGAGACGGATGGCGTCAAGAATGCGGCGTTCGTCGAGCAGGAGAGCAAGATGATCTGGCGCGTCCGAATCTGTCGGTGTCACTCGTGCAGGCGCAGTGACATGACGGATGAGAGCACGTAGTTCTGTGAGCATAGGTAGAACGCGTGACGGCATCTTTGCGGGCTGGGTTGGACACACGCATGGCCAGACCTTGTTGGCATCGTCAAAGGCAACACAAGTGCAGCCAGTCTCGAGCTCGATGAGGACAGCAAGCCAGTAGCGGGTCATATCGTCACGCTTAGGTTTGGGAATAACTCGCGTGAACTTGTGTGGGCCGTCGAGCATAAAGTCGTGACCTGTAGGAAGCAAGCCCCTGTCGGTCAGGCGTGTGTCCAGCGCGCAGCAGCAGTGACCACTCACGAAACTGGACATTCGACTGCAAAACATCGAGATCGAGGGAGCGCAGAGATTCGCGAGTGACGTCTGGGGTCCAAGGTGGATATATGAACTTGTCAGACGGCGTCCTTAGTGTGGAAGGACATGGGGCAGATGACGAGCGTGGTCTGGTCTCAGTAGGCCTCTGCAGGCGCTGACTGGAGTGCTGGTGACGAGGAGGAGGACGTGAAGCTGAAGCATGGTGATCATGTAGACGCGGGCGCTTTGCTGTGGCGGATGACGAGGACGATGGAGGAGACGGTGTGGAGGCTGAGGAAGAGACCGTGCGGCCTGCGGACACAGCCGATGGCTGCGGAGGCAATACGACCGACACAGAGTCTTGGGCCACGTCGTCGTCGTCGAGAGTGAGCTTGCGTTTGAGAGACATGGCGGAAGAGAGATCGGACTGGGCTGAGAGGGGGACGGGTGCGGTCGTTCCGGCTCCCGGCATATATACCAATACGCTGCAATTCTGTCGCACTGATGGACCAGCTGCGACATCACAACAGCAACATCCAATCCATCTAACACACTGCAACCCGACCCGTCGCACGTCTCAATGTCGCTCTCACGTCTCATATCCACCCCGTCAAAATTATCATAATTATATTTTCATTACCGCCTAGCTCTAGCCCGCCTCGCTGCACCAGGCAGGCAGCATGCATTCTTGCTCGCCGAGAACCGATGCGGGCGAGAGGGGTCGCCACGGCAAATGCGCTCCAGTCGGATCGCACACGCGCCCTGCCCCCGCATGCCCCCGACTGCGACCCGCAACCCTCCACACGCCCGTGACGCGTGTCCAGCCTTGCTAGTGCCTTCTCGCTTCCGCGCCCCTCCCTCGCTCACCGGCCCTTGCCGTCTGTCGAGGAGCTGAATATCAGCACTAGCGTCTCACTTCTCGGACGCACTGTTGACGACCGCATATACAACGTCCCATCTGGTAACTACTCGTCGTGCGCGTCTCTCGCCCGCCTCACTGTGGCGTTGCGACGCTCCAGGGGCCTAGATCGTCGCGTGTCATGCTCGTGCAAACGGCGCGACTCCCGGCTCGCGTGTCATGTTACACACTCGCACTCTGCTCTCAACTGTCTTTTGAGCCTAGTACTAAATCGCTCGCTGCGGCGTCCCTCTCGCGTGGCGCTCGATCGTCGTCCGAAATTGTCCTCAATATCCCCGGACACTCTCCGTGCTCGCCTCTTCCGGCTTAGCCGCAAGTCGTCGTTCGTTGACGTCGCCGCTGCAGATGTCGCCGGCCGCCGGTCACCAAGCCGCATTCCTGGCACAGCGCACTGTCCCACGCTCATCTTCCCATTCATCATGCGAAGCCAGGAGGATCAAGTGAGGAGGCTGATGAGGGTCCCGGTCGCAAGCTCCTCCAATCAGCGCGGCGGCCCCGCGCGCCGACCTTTCCGCACAACAACAGCGCAGCCCTCCCCTCGACAGTTCGAGAGCAATCCACCCTCATGTGTACCACCAGAATCGTTCTCTTCCCTGTCAGCCAAGAGTCACAGTCCGGAACTGCCCAGGCCCCTTGCTTCCTTCGGGTGCTTGCATACACGCCCAGCGCGCATTCGGGTTGGTGCGGCCACAGAGCGGCGGTCGAGAGACGCGGCATCCTGCACGGCAGCTGCAATACCCCTCAGGCAATGTTCCGTATCCCCTGCGGCGCAAGTTAACGCGGCGTTCGTGACAGTTCGCAATTTACGCGAGAACGCGATCGCCTGCCAATAATCCCGTCTTGTTTGCTTAGAGTTCATCCTCATGGGAATGCGCGGACGTTACGCGGTCCCCCCACGAGCAACTGTAAACCCATCGATCACACGGCTTGTCATCCACGGTCCAGCTCCACATATCTTTGTAAGCACCTTCTTTTCTACTAAGCACGATAACAGTTCATGCCTCTCTCGGGCGGTGCGGTGCCTACGAGGAGCATTAGCACGAGGCGCACATGCATCCGGGGTTACCCGAACACTCCGCTCAGCCTCCTCACCTGCACGGTTCCCCGCACTACCGTCGCCACTTACTCATATGCGCACCACCTCCGCGCACGTCACGTACCTCACAATTTTCCGATTTGACTACTCCCAGCACCACAAGTGAGGGACTGACCTGGATGCACGCTGCGGTGCTCCTCTACCACACAACCAACCAACCCCCGGTTCACCACAGCCGGATAAGTTAGCTATCTCGGCTATCACAACAAACAACTTTCTTATCCCGGCCCGCATCGTGCCGTGCAGGATCTGGGGGATGAACGAAACTCATTCGAGGAGTACGCACGACCTCGCCGCCTGCACTCAAATTCGCCTCCACGATCATGCATGGATCCAACGATCTCTATGCCGCTCTGTTTGCACTCCATCGCGCTTCCATTCCTTGCGAATCTGACGATGAAATTCCGACGTCACTAGCAGGCAAGGAGTCGGCATGAGCCCACGCGCGACGCAGCACACCTATCGCCCAGATGGAGACGCAGTGGAGATGAAGCCACCTCGGCTCACTTGAGCGCGCGCGCAGTTCGGGACTGTTGAGCGACTGTTCGGGTGTCCAGGCGCAGGTGGGCTGTTGGTGCTGGCCAGAATGGTCGAAGCGCAGGTCACCTGCTCCCGCTGCGCGGCGCGGGAACCTCTATCTCAGGCTTGTCAATGGTCTGGGCGTCGGTCAGACGCGAGGCCTCATGGTGCGACGATCGGTTCGATCCTGGCTGAGGTAGTCCGCGGCAAGCCATTCATCGATGCCTCGCCTCCTCGACGCGCCTGCCGTACCTCGGACCGGCTCCGGCCATAGGAAGATCATTCCTTCAGAGCATCACATGAAGGCTTCGACGACAGACTTTGCTCGGCCGAGCAATACGATTGCCGGCACAGTTGACGCTCAGGATCTCGATGAAAGTCCAGAGGTGGCGTTGGCAGTCCTCCAAGCTATCCGCCCGGTGAAGAGAGCACGGTTACACAGTCCGCACCAATTATCACATGTTTCCTTCGAGTGCTCAGGACAATCGATGTCAAAAGATAACCGAGATCTCAGGACTGCAAGCGCGAGGAGAGAGGAGTGGATGTGATGTAGCCAGATCGTGAGCAGGGCGAACGGCGTTCCGTTGCCGCGTGGCGCTTGACAGCTGCCGCTCCTGACACGGACAGCCGACTCCATGCGGTCGCCGCTTGTCTGTTGCGTTTGCCCTCCACAAAATTTGGGGGTATGCACGGTGACAGCTGAGTGGCGTCGGCTCTACACAGCGGGACAGCAGCCGCCCACAGATCGACATCGACCAGCCGGGGCCATCATCGCCAAATCGGAAAAACAGACTTTGGTTGCTATTGCTTGTGGCTTCCTTGTGTGGATGGGCGGGGTGATGACAGCGGCGCGACAGATGCCACATCCGAAGAACGAGATGCGCCTGGATTCGGAGCGGCAAAAAGGGAGCGTGTGCGTGCTCCTGGTGCCTCGCATTCTCGACCTGGATGATAGTGCGTTTGGTGAGGAGCCATCGGCGTAGAAGCGAAGTGGTCAGGGCTACTAGCACCTGTAAACAGAGGCTTTCGACACAAGACCCTGTGCTTCTGAGGGAAACAGTTGTATTGGAGATGCATCTGAGCGGCCGCAGCGTGGACGACAACACCATTGAGGAGTGCCAGGTGACCACCGACCTACTTCTGAGCCTCTCTGACCCCAGACCTCCTACTACGAGACCCTGGGTCAGTGTCGGCATCAGGTTTTCGAGAAGCAGATAGTGATGGTGGTCGATGTTCTGTTCGTTTATCCCGGGTGAGAGATGGGCCGATGGGAACCGCCAGCGGGTTGCAACCTCTTAGAGCTGGCCGTTAGATTTCGAGACTTCGATTGGAAATATCTGCGCCTGTAGCGGCGTAGCCACCGCGCGGCGGACGCCGGTTCTAGTCCCCGCCTGGAGATGTGTGGACCTTTTTCATCAACACAAAAGTCTATTAGCACGTGATGAGGCACGATAAGCCAGAATGCCGGCCCCGATGCTTGGGCAACCATCGTCATCGCAGGGTCAAAATGGGCGGGCAACAGCGAACCTCGACCATACCGGACGGGTTCAATTGCAGCACACAATGGAGAAGGTCCGAAGACTCCGAACTCCATGTATAAAGTTTGAGGCACATGCTCCCACATTGACGTCGCCAACCCTCGGGGCAGGCACAACTGTGGAGCTGAACCTGAGTGTTCGGCGCATGACAAAAGGGCGATCGAAGGCACCGTGTCAATGGATTTCTCGATAAGGATGTGTGAGCAGTACGGATGACATTGCATCGCGCATGTGATCGAGACATAGAGTGACGCCATATGAGGCTGAGCGGCGCCGGGGCATGGTGACAGGTGGCTGTTGAATACAGAAGAAGACGCCGAACTGGGTCGATGATGCCGTACCAACGGTTTTCAAGTGCACAACGAGCTCTGGCAAAGAATTGAAGATGTTGCGACTGATAAGTGCCAATGAGTTGATGAGCACGCGGAGTCTTGCTTTCTGGGATG
>Ga0247815_10003731_pt1 | contig 10863 bp, 8 predicted proteins | sample UWRJL194509B1_FD_181014 | JGI IMG/M metagenome (GOLD analysis project Ga0247815, IMG submission 181014) | Plant litter microbial communities from Arlington Agricultural Research Station in Wisconsin, United States - UWRJ-L194-509B-1 | ecosystem: Environmental > Terrestrial > Plant litter >... | reverse complement strand
AAATATAAAAATGCGGAATATACTTCTGCCAGCATCAATACGCTGGGCAAACAACAGTTTGAGGGCGACTTCCGGATTGAGATCCGCGCCAGGATTCCGGAGGGAAAAGGAATCTGGCCGGCTTTATGGATGATGGGCAGCAACGTGAACCAGGTGGGCTGGCCCAAATGCTTTGAATATGACATCATGGAGTTTGTGGGCAAGGAAGCCGGCACCATACATGGAAATTTTCATTGGTGGGAATCAGACACCGATCCTTCCAAAAGCCACAAAAACAAAGGAGCAAGCATTAAGGTGGATGACCTGCATAAAAAATACCATACGTATGGCTTTGAGCGCGTTGGAGACACCGCAAAAGTATTTGTGGATGACCAGCTCTATTTCAGTATGGCTGCTCCGGTAAAAGCGTATCCCGGTTCATTTAGCGCACCAGTATACCTGCTCATCAATACCGCCGTAGGCGGTGAATGGGGCGGTGCAATTGACGATTCCATCTTTCCGCAGAAATTCTATGTGGATTATGTAAGGGTGTTTAAACTGGAATAATTTTTTTACCTGCCGCCGGACTGCAGGGCCCTGCGCTTTTGCCGCGCCGCCCTGCGTTTGTCACGATCGGTTTTGATCTTTTCAAACCTGGCAATCTGCTCCCGGATCTTCTTTTCTTTTGCAGGCGTTATACCCACACTGTACTTGATGCCCTGGAAAAGACTGCGCCAGATGAGGTTAAAAAAGGAAGCTGTTTTTACCCGCTCATAATGCACAGGGGCCTTGATCAATACGCCTGCAGCGTTCGGATTGTCAGGATTAATAACCATGGCATTCGCCAAGAGTGACATAAAACCCTTTCTGACCAGTTGTTCGCGTTCCCTTTTAAAAAGCGATACCGACAGCTCATTAAAAGCAAAATTCATTTCACCATCAGCCCTGCGGTCGTTGGCCGAAATGTCAAACTCCAATCGCTTCACTTTACCTCTACGGATCTCGACCATGCCGAGGGGCCGGGTGATCCTGTTTAGCGCGGAGCCATCCATCGCACCCAATATTCCTGAATAATTGAAAGAACCATCTTTTGCCAGCAGATCGAACCTAAACTTTACATCCAGTTTGCCGCGGCCCATCAGGTAGGTAGTCAGGTTGGCAAACAGATAAGGGTTCTTTTTTTTGGCCTTCGTAGTATTGGTAATGTTTGTAAAAGTGCCGGAAGTCCGCTCAAAAGTGATTTTCCCTTTTTGTCCGCTCTCTTTATCGTACTCGGCGTAACTGAAATCAATGTTATTCAGGTTCAGTTGTTTAATGGTCAGTTGCTCTTTTACCTTCTGAAGCAACTGGTGTGGGTAGCGCCCTGTTTTAACCGTATCTTTTCTTGGTAACGTGTTGTTATTGAAGACCTCCACGAAGCCATTGGCGATGTTCATTTCCTTGGCATACAATTCCTGTTTGCGCACGTACAACGGTAAATCGATGCCTTCGAGGCTCAGATCGCTCATGCCAATATTGAACCTGTCCCGCCCATAACCCGCAGCCTTTCCGAATTCCATTTCACTGTAGCGCGGAACTACCCGCATTGTTTTGATGTTTAGTTTGCCAGATGAAGCCCTAAAATCGAGCTGGTTGAGGTTAATGTGGTACATGCTGTCTGGCGTAGCATAGTTATAATCATTCAGACTGATGATCACGTCCTTCAACAGGTAAAGCCGGCTTTTGTCAGCCGCTGAAAAAGCATCAATACGCCAGTCTTTGAGTGTGATGTTGAGATTTGCAATGGAGTCCGTCTCCTGGACCAGCCGGTTGTTGTTGACATACTTAAATCTGATGTCCTTCAGGCTGATGGTCTCTACCTTCAGTGCTTTCAAATACCGCGAAATGTAATGGTAAGGGTTATCGGCTTCCGAGTTTAGCCTGGCTTCATTAAAGTCTAATTGCTTATTGATCATCACCACGTCGGGATGATCAAAGATCAGCTGATCAACCTCTAGTTTTTTATCCCTCAACAATCGGACCGGATGGAAATGCCGGATGCTCAATTTGTCCAGGGTAACATAGTAAAGATTATTGGGTGCCTTTTTGCGGGCGATCAGTTTCCGGTAAATGACCGTGTCCGGAATAATCCTAACATCACTGAGTGTGGCGCCACCAATAAGGAGATTGAGACTGATGTCTGAAAATTCGATTCGGTAAAGGCTGTCCGTAGCCTGTAAAACAAGTTCTTTCAATCGAGTTTGCGCAATGGGCTTTAGTTTTGCGCTAAAATACCAGGAGGCTAGCAAGGCGATAACAAATACAAAAAGCAGGGCGACCATTACCCCCTTCAGGGCAGCATAGCGCTTTCGTACTTTTTTGATCATAGGCCCTTGCTGTTTATTCCAATATACGGCATTTTTTGCCGCTTCGGCTAATCTTTTTCTTTGAGCTTGGCTTTTACTTTTTTCATGGCCTGCTCCGGTGTTTTTACTGGTACAATGCCCAGGCCAACCGTTTCGCGGATCCCAATGAAAACGCCTTTCCAGAGTTCATTAAAAAAAGAAGCCGCTGGCGTTCGCACAAACTTAGTCACAGCTACTCTCGGTGCTTCACCCTTGTCCGGGTTGTTGTTTTTGATGAGCAGGGTATTGGCCAGAAAAGACAGGAAGCCCTTTTTCTTAGGTGCCTTACCATCTTCCCCCTCTTTCAGCAAATCAACTTTCAAATCTGTATAATAAAACCGAACTGTTCCCGAAGCACCGCGGTCGTCGGCTTTGATATCAAACTCTGTTTTTTGCATTTTGCCGCTTTTAATTGCCACAAGGCCCATATTTTTTACCATGGGGTTCAGCACCAATAAGTTCATTGGCCCAACAGTTCCCTTATAACTAAACGCGGCATGCGGATCGGTCAGGTTAAAATCAAAATGAACATTGATTCTGCTCGTTTTCATGACCAAAGCGCTGAAATCTGCTTTTGCATGGTGATTTTCAGCCAGTCTGCTGCTATCGTTTGTAATGTTCAGAACAGTTCCGGTCAGGTTCTGGAAGTATACCGTCCCTTTTTTCTCACTGATCGGGTTGTATTCTGTATAAGCCACGTCTACGTTCGTAATGATCAGGCTATCGATAATCGTTGGAATTGGAATCCTGCTCATTGCGACATGCGGAAAATTGCGCCGCTTGTCCAGATTGGGTGGCGGCGGCAGTTCCCGGTTGACAAAGATGCCAGCTTTGGCAGGACCGATTTTCAGGGAGCGGGCATACAAATCCCCCTCTGCATTTAGTTTTCTGAAATCTACACCCCTGAGACTGATCTCGTCGAATTTGAGGTCATAACGGTCTTTGCCATAGGTATATTTCCTGCTAAAAGCGAGGTCAGGATACATTGGGATCATCTGAAAACCAATAACGCTAACTGTCCCCCCTGTTGCCGAGCCCTTAATGGTATCGATCTTCATGGTATACATCTTGTCTTTGCTCAACGATCTGTAGCCGCTTAGTTCAAATGCGATGTCTTTGGTGTAATAAAACCGGGTGCTGTCATATTGCGAGAGGGAGTCCAGGAGTACGTCTTTTACATTGATCTGGAGGTGCTTGACGGAGTTCATTACTTTAGCCGTACTGCCGTTGATGTAATCCAGATCAGCGTCCACAATTTTGATCGCCTTTACATGTACAGACTTCAATGTCTTTGAGATTTGCTGGTACAGCGTGCGCTCTTCCTTGGTTGTATCCGCTTTTTTGGGCACTTTATAGTAGGTGATGTTGATCGAAGGCTGGTTCAGAATGATGGCATTCATTTCTACTTTCTTCTTAAAATAGGCAGTCAGGATGCCGATCCGGCTAAGGCTCAATTGTTTGAGTTTAACCTGGAAAAGATGCGCCGGCGCTTTTTTTAAGCGTCTTAGTTGGTTAAAAACAGCGGTGTCGTGGTTGAGGGATACATTGTCCAGCACGAGCGTACCAGTGAGGAGGTTGATGCGGATGTTCTGAAATTCTAGCTTGTACAAGTGTCCTGAACCTTCATAAACACCATCTTTGATCTTTTCGGTGAGCAGGGGTTTCCATTTTGCATTGAAATATAAAGCCACACCACCTGCGATCAGCAGGATTATAGCCAGAATACCTCCTACCCATTTCAATACTTTGTATTTTCCTGATTTGTGCCCTACCATGTTGCTCCTTTACAGTTAGCCATGCAATATCAAGGCCACAAATGGCGGGTTACAGCTCTTTAGCCCTGTATCTACGGATATCGACGTCGTTCACAGAAAAATATCCTTGTGCATTGCCACTGATGTTTCCTTTTACGTTAACAGGAACGCTGGAGAACAAACCGCTCCAGTCGGTCTCCATAAATACCGAATACAGGTAGCCGGCATAGCGTTCTGACAAAGAGATTTTAAAAATCGACACATAGTCATCCTCACCCAGCGTAAAATCCCTTTTCAAATTGTTGAGCGGATAAAGTGAATTCGGAGAGCCTAAAAGATGGGTATAACTGTAATATTTGGTCTGGTCAAATTTAGAGGGGTTCCACAATGGAATGTCCAGGTAGGCAATAAACCATTTGTTGGGATTGATGTACCCAAAAGTATGTTTGGGGATACTGCCCATAATGGATTTATTAACTGCATTGTGGGTTGACAATGGTAAAAAATCATCAACGATATTTACCACCTGCCTTAAGGTATCTTCGGCAGTATACGTTTTTCCGTCATATTTTATGGTCAGCTTGTAGGCCTTATTGTAATTCGGATCATTTCTGTTGACACCCATATAAACTCCGGGAATGCTGGTCTCCTTAAACAAAATATCGGTCTTACTGTCATTCACCGTTACGGAAGCATTCCTGATCGGCGCAGGAAGAGAATCCGGGATCAGCGAGGGTTTGGTTAGCCTGATGTATTGCGAAGAGATCAGCGTGTTTATTCCTCCCTCAACGGCAATATCATAAATGCGCTGGGGCATACTAAAATCTGCTCTGTCAAAACTATCTTTCCCACAGCCCAGGAAAAGCAAGAATAAAACAACACCTATAGGGTACCTTAACTGTTTCATATTACAACCTAAAACTATAAGCCAACCAGGGGTAGAGTCCAAAACCATACTCCACATTACTTTTGACTTCACTTTCTCCTGAAGACCGGATGTGGTAATATAGCGGATTTTTGCGATTGTAGAGGTTATAGGCGCCAGCGGAAAAGACATGCGTCATGCTCCGGGATCCGGAGATACGGGTTTGCAGCCTGTACTGGGCCGAAACATCCAGTCTGCTGAAATCAGGGAAACGTTTCTCATTTCGACCTTCATAGATTGGCACATCAAGTCCATCGTGCTGATAATAGCCTACCGGAAGGGTAAGCGGTCTGCCCGTTGAATAGGTGAAAAAAGACTGAAAAGACAATGCGCTGTTTACCTCAAATTTTCCCATAATTTTTAACTCATGAGGAATGTCATAGTTCGCTACAAATTTGTTTCCAAAATTGATATCCGGTATTTTTCTAAAGACCCTGGAGTAGCTATACGCTACGGTACCCGAAAAACGCCCCTCGGTTTTACTCCATTCAGCCTCTACTCCATACGCATTCGATCTGCCTGATCTAAGCTGGTTCCTGACATCCGGATTTCTGATGATCTGGGCATGTCCGATCAGATCCAGCTGGTTTTCCAGTCGCTTATAGTAGCCGGCGACCATAAAGGCATGCCGTCCCGGTACATAGCGGTAGCCCAATGAAGTATGGTGTGACCGCTGCGGCTTGATACTTGCCGAAGCCGGGATCCAGGGTTCCAGCGAGGAAAAGGCCAGGGTACTGTTTTGGATCAGTTGCAGGTATTGAAAATTTAGGTTGTAGGTCATGAATATCCGCTGCGTCGGACCAGGCAGGTAACTGATGTTGATCCTGGGTTCAGGATTAACAAAAGTGCGGATCTCATTTTTCTTAACCAGATTTCCATTTATATCAAAAATATTCTTCTTTTCTTCAGCATTCCTGAAGAGTCCGATTCTCAGACCATAGTCCAGTTCAAAAGATTTACTCAGGGCGATCTGTTGCGTGTAATAGATCGCAGCCTCTACAGACTGGTCCCTGGAGATGTTGAATTCAAAATCATCCTGTCTGAACATTTCGCCAGGAACAAAGCGGTGATAGATACCGGATATGCCAAATTTGATCTGATTGGTAGGACTTCTGTAATAGGTATAGTCAGCCTTTAAAGTCAGGTCCTTAATGCCTGTGCTCCATTGGCTTTTTTGAGATAAGGTATCTGCATTCAGATCCAGGAGGTTGCTGTAATTGCTGTAAATGGCCGACATGTTCAGGAATACCCTGGAGCTAAAAATGTGGTTCCAGCGGAAAGTGGAAGTCAGGTTTCCCCAATTGTTGGTATACGAGTTTTCAGACAGCAGGTTGTCCTTCCCGACATAGATGGAATAGAATATGCTGTTTTCATTATTCAGCTTATAATTGGCCTTGGCATTCACATCGTAATACACTGAATTCGGATTGAAGAGCTTAAACCTGCTTTGAAATACATCCAGTAAACTTCGCCGGTAGGCAACAATAAAAGAGCCCTTATCTTTTACGATGGGGCCTTCCGCAGCAATGCGGGCCGACATTAAATTGACGCCACCATTGACATGATATTCTTTGCTGTTTCCTTCAGCCATACGGTTGACGATTACCGAGGACAACCTTCCGCCAAAATTGGCCGGCATATAGTCGCGGTAGACCTGCAGGTTATTGACCGCATCAGAATTGAACACCGAGACCAGGCCATACAGGTGTGAGGGATTATAGACAATTGCCTCATCCAGAAGGATCAGGTTTTGATCGGAATTGCCCCCCCTTACAAACAGCGCTGAACTTCCTTCAGTAATGGATTTAATGCCGTTTTGCATTTGCAGCCGTTTCATCACGTCCGTTTCCCCGGCATAATAAGCGGCACTATTCAACTGCTTTACCGTCAGGTTTTGTTCGTTAAAAAGGATGGGATTGGGTGTCACATTGGAGGGCTGGATCACCACCTCCTTCAGAACATGGGGCTGCAGGGCAAGCTCGATCTCCTGCTGTATGGTTTTATCCAAATGGATCTGCTTCTGCAGGGTGAGGTACCCGGAATGGGAAACGAAGAGTTCGTAATTTCCTTCAGGAACTGAGATGGAATAAAACCCATATTGGTTGGTAATGACACCCACTTCAAGTCCGGGGATTTGCACCGTAGCACCAATCAGTTCTTCACCGCTGGACTTGTCCCGGATGTGACCATGAATGGTCCAGATGTTGGGCTTATCGGGAGCAATGACAATGTCATTGCCCACCAGGGAAAAATGCAGGTTGGTACCGAACAAAACCCTGGATAGGATTTCTTCAAGTGGTGTTTGCACAAATCTGAGGGCCGTAGTTTTCCTGAGCCGCAGCTGATCCGGATCAAAGGCGAAATTATTCCCCGTTCTCCGTTCCAGCGTTTGTAAAGTACGGATTAACGAGTCGGCCGGAAGATTGAAGGTAAAGACACGTTTCAGTACCCCCGTTTGCTGGGCAAACAGGTCAGAGGAGATTAAAAGAGAGAGGAGTAGCGCTAATAAAAGATACTGTCTGTTAATTAACCGATAAGACATACGTATTCTGCTCCTTGATTGCTTTACACTGTAAAGATGCAGAAATTACTTCAAGTACACTATCTAAAGTTTGATAATGGAGCCTTGCATTTAGCTTCCTCAATTTAAGGGCCTCACCCCTAATGATCAGAGGAGTTTTATAGACCTTCTGAAGTTGCAGCGCTACCTCATCCAGTGGCATTTCACGGAAGGTGAATTTTTTGTCCATCCATGCCTTATAGTTCAGGTCGCTATTAGATCCGGCGACGAGCTGTTTGGTTTGCGGTTCATAACGACCCACCATGCCCGGTGTAAGCAATACCTGGGTAGCAGAGCCATTTTGCTTCATGGCGACTTTACCCTCTTCAACAATCACCGAAGCATGCTTTTCTGTTTTGGAAACATTAAAACTGGTACCGATATCTTCTGCCTGCACATCGCCCAGATCTACACTGAACTGTTTGCTGTTGTGAAGCACAACATGTACGAATACCTCTCCTTTTTCAAGGATCAGTTTACGCTCCTTATTGAAATTCTCTTTGTCGTAGCGTACCGTTGTTCCAGAGTTCAGGCTCAGTTCAGTACCGTCCGGTAAGGTTAGCTGTGATACGGAGTTAGTGCCTGCCGTACTTACCGTCACATAGGTTCTGTCGGTCAGGAAATAATAGCCTGCAGAACACAGCACCAACACTGCGGCTGCGACCTGGTACCACAACTTGTAATTGCCTTTGCTTTTTAGTTCCAGAGGTACTTCTATTGTATCCGCTATTTTCGCGTCCAGCGATTCCCATGAAAGCTGCGTATCAAATCCGTTCTTGTTGTAGATTTTATCGATACTGTTCTGCACTTCAACAAAATCCTGATAGGTCTTTTCATTTACTTCCGCCGCGCTTCTCCATTCCTCCAGTATCTTTTTATCTGCAGCAGAGATGGTTTGCTCCAGATCGTCTATGATGAGGGCATATACCATTTCTTCGTGTGTTTCAAATTCTTCCATGGTGATGGTTTTAGCGAGCGTTTAGTGTGAGTAGAATTAACAATTGTATGATTACCTTCTTATTATTTTCCATATGCTCCCTGAGCTTCTGAAATCCGTAAGTGAGGTGGTTTTTTACTGTTTTTATGGAAATGTTCATCTGTTCGGCAATCTCCTTCTGCTTCAATTTTCCAAAGCGGCTCAGGTACATCACCTGCCGGCAGCGATCAGGAAGCATTTCCAGCGCAGCTTCCAGCCCCTTTAGCATGGCTTCCTCGCCTTCCTTATGGTCCTCAAGCTGGTCTCCAAGTTCAGTATCATGTACAGACAGGTAAGCCGTACGCTGTTCAGCATCAAGTTTTTCTTTCTTGACGACGTTTAGCGCAGCGTTAACTACTGATCTGAACAAATAACTTTTCATTGAATACTGTATATTTAATTGTGCCGCTTTATTCCATATGGTAATAAAAACATCATGTACTATTTCTTCTGCAGTTTCCGTCTGACCTACATACCTGTGGGCCACGGCAAACAACTGCCGGTAATATTTTTTATAGAACACCTCAAAGACCTTCCTGTCGCGGTCAATGATTGCGCGGATTAATGCGCTGTCTTCCTGGGTCAACTGGACCTGTTCCATCTCTGCCATTGCGCCTTATTGTTGTTTAAGTGTTAACACACCCGAAATTTCCGGGCTTAGAATAAGGGTATTGACCGCCACAAACCATTGGCCTTTCAGCAGGTTTCGCTCCTGTAGGGGACTCAAGGTCATTGCCCCCGCAATCGGCTTACCGTCCTGAACTTCTTTATCTTTGCTGAAAAGCTCTTTCACGAAAGAACCCAGCGACCCTTTAGCTCCGCTACGAAGGGTAATGAGCTGTGGAGCTACATCTTTATATTCAAGCGTATAGCCCAGCACTTTTGTTTCTTCATTATAACTGCCTTTCAGTACAGCTGTACCTTCAGAATTGCTATTGGTCCCTTTTTTATCAATTCTGGCGGTCACAACGTATATCCTGATGGGCGGTTTAATCTTTGCCTCATCTGCCATGATATTTTTTTTACAGGCAAAGCAGCAAAAGATAAAAAACGCCGTTAAAGGCAAAAATCCCCTGGTGATATGGTCAATCATTTATATATTTTAACTAGGGGCTAAAATACTAAATTCTAACATATTATTACACCGCCTGTTAGAAAGCGTTCATCACCTCAATCACCCGTTCAATCTGCCCGATACTATGGCAATAAGATACCGGGAGACTGAGTGTAGTCTGATGGATGGTTTCTGATATTGGATAGGCTCCTTTTAGCCTGGTCTTTAATGCATTTTGTTGATGCGGAGGAACCGGATAGTGGATCTCCGTTTTGATTTCATTTTTCAGCAGGTAAGCCCTTAGCCGATCTCTTTCAGGATGTCTGACCGTGTAGATGTGATACACATCCTCATAATCCGGATGGACTACCGGCTTGATAAAATCTTCTTTTAAACCAATTTGATAGCGCTTTGCCAATTTCTGCTTATGCGTATTGATGGCATTGAGATGAGGAAGTTTTACGGAAAGAAAACCTGCCTGTATTTCGTCCAATCTGGAGTTTACACCAATGTATTCATTGTAATATTTCTCCTGACAACCGTAATTTCTAATGGCTTTGATCTTGCTGATCATTTCTTCATCAGGGGACAGGAGCGCCCCAGCGTCTCCCAGTGCGCCAAGGTTCTTGGTCGGATAAAAGCTAAATGCGCCAAAATCACCAAAGGTACCGGTTTGTTTACCTTTGAATTTAGCGCCGTGCGACTGCGCACAATCTTCGATAACTTTCAAATCATTTGCACCGGCTATCTTCAAAATTGCTTGCATATCACATGCCTTGCCATACAAATGCACCACCATGATCGCCCTGGTCTTGTTTGTAATTGCCGCTTCAATTTTCAGGGGATCAATGTTATAGGTATTGATATCCGGTTCCACGAGAACAGGAACCAGGCCGTTATTGTAAATTGCAAGAATGGTAGCGATGTAGGTATTAGAGGGAACGATTACTTCAGCACCCTCCGGAAAATCAAAATACTTGAGGGCAAGCACCAGCGCATCCAGTCCGGAAGCGAGGCCTGCACAATACCCACCACCACAGTAGGCGGCAAATTCTGTTTCAAAAGTGCTTACCTTATCGCCCAATATAAACCAGCCTTTATCCAGGCTATCGGAAAAACTTTCCCGGTAACCTTCCATAAATGGCTGATTGAGCAGATATAGATCTTCGTAGGCTATCATTTTTTATACGGCAACATTTAAACGCATCTGGTAAGGGGTGTGAATGTAATT
>Ga0247815_10003730_pt1 | contig 10864 bp, 9 predicted proteins | sample UWRJL194509B1_FD_181014 | JGI IMG/M metagenome (GOLD analysis project Ga0247815, IMG submission 181014) | Plant litter microbial communities from Arlington Agricultural Research Station in Wisconsin, United States - UWRJ-L194-509B-1 | ecosystem: Environmental > Terrestrial > Plant litter >... | reverse complement strand
CATGAGTTATCTGCTTCAGTAGTGTATGAGGTGAGACGACGTACGAATGGAGCCACGCGGGAAGACGGTGGCTTGGTACGGGTGGATCGTGTTGAGCACGAACCGCGCGCCGTTCTCAGCAAGGAAGCCCGACTCGAGACCCTCCGTTCCATTCACGACCAACAGCACCTCCGTCGCACGCGGGTGCGTATGCGGCGAGTTGATACTGCACGGTTCCATAAACCCAAGCGCTGACAAACCCCCAACATCAGCATTCGTCCCTCCCCTCCTCACACCCGCATAAACTCACTCATCGCGATACCAGCACCAAACAATGCGGGGAAATTGCCAAGCGCCGCGCCGATGGCTTCACCGCCTGCACCCTTTGTGCGTTTGTTCTTCGGATCGAGGAAATTGAAGACAAAGTCCGAGTCATCTTTGAGGACAGCAATACGGTCGACGGCTGTGTTGGCCTGTTTGAGGCCCTGGAGTTGGTCGGCGACGGCTGTGGCACCGACGAGTGCGGGAGCGGCAGCAGCCGTGAGGAGCGTGAAGAGCGTAGCACGCTTCATCATGAGCGAGAAAGTAGAGAAGAAAATCAAGAAAGGGAGATACTGCGTGCGAAGAGACCAACTGCGCGGAGTAGAGTGAGGGGGAAAGTGCGCCGCGGTGGGATGAGGACCGGGGGCAGGAAAGGGGACTTGGACAGGCAAACGTCAACACGCGCAGACAGTGCCCTCTTTAAGAAGGACCCCTGGGTGCATGCAACTGTCCACCGGGCTGTCGGTCATGCAGCCCTTATCCTGTCCACATCCGATACACCCGAGACCTCCGTCTGCGGTGTGAGGTGACCGGAGTATAACTGCACCGCCCGGGCTGTGAAAGCTGTCAACGGATGGCGAATTGGCAAAAGCCGGTATACTTTTTGAGGGAGGGCTCGAGCGTTCAGGTGAAGTGAGATGTGAAAAGGCAAAGTGGAACATGAGTGTCCATCGATCGGGTAGGAAGAGGTGCAGGTGTAGGTGCGGCTGCCGTGCGGACGATGCATAACCTTGCTATCACAAGACACCATCACAGCGCCACCGGCATCCGCCCAACACTTGACACCGACGATCATTCCTGTCCTGGTGCCGAGTCCATCGCGGCCACATCGGTCGGAACGAGGACAGAGTTTCAAACGCACTATAACATTGAAGAAAACGGGAAACTCGAGAGACCGGACTGTTGTTACAAATCACCGCGAAAGCTTCAAGACTTGGGGGCACGGATCTTGAAAACGGAAAGCATGAGCACCCATCATAATCCACACCGCATTCTGACCAACACTCCGACCTTCACCGCCGACTTATCGGAGACCGCAGCGCCTCCATGCCCTCCCTCCACTCCCTCCGTCCATTGAGCGTAATCTCAATCCCCGTCGGCGCCGTCGCCGACCCATCCCTCGCCCGTCCCCTTACAGAGTCCCTCCTCCTCTGCGCAATCGTATCCGTGACCGAGTCGATCGCACCAATCATGCTCCCACGCACGACCTCGCCCGCGCCGTGAACAAGGTGAAAGCTTCCCCGGATCTTGTCGCCAATGGTGACCCTGCGCGAGAGACCTGCGCCACCCTTGTCGTGACTGGCTCCAGGGAGAGGTGTATGTCTTGTCGGAGGCGGACTGCGCATGCTGCCGCGGCCGTACGAGCTCGAATGGGTGCTTTCGAGGATGGGCGGTTCGTGGGCAAAGTCGACGCTGCGTGGTCGTGTGGGTCTGTCGTCGAAACCATACTCGGATGCGCTACGCCGACGACTCTCAATCGCAGGTGTCGTCGCGTCGGCAGGTCGGATAGCATCAATATCGGATAGTGCGAGCGGTTCCTCGAGGAGTGCGGAAGTGCCAGCCATATTGTGGTTAGGACGCGGTGGAAGTTCAGGCGCCTGCTGAGCGCGAGTTGGTTCTGTCGACATTTCTTTGTAGGTTGCAAGGTATCCAAGAAGCGTGGGTTGATCTTGAAGCGGCGCTCGCTTATAATACCTGGCCAGTCCCGGGCTCGTCCGCCGAGTCCGTGCCGAGGTGGAGGTGATCATGACATCACCTCCCACTCACACTCTCCCACGCCCCTTGTTCAAAAGGGTCGAGCGCACCAAGTGGATCCTGCCCATCACCTTTGACACGCCCACGATCGTCATGTCGCATACTGCACCAACTGCCGCTGCTGCTGCACCTGCTGCGCCGATGAACTCTACCGCCCCGACCGCGATGAGCAGCACCACAACCGCACCCAGCAACACCACAACTGCCCAACCAGGCTCCGGGTCCAGGCTGGGCGACAAACTTCGCGGCGCGTTTGACGTTGTGCATGGCGCCGGCGAGATCCTGAGGGGAGGCGCGCTGTCTGCGGCGGTGCGTAGTTTCATTGTGGGGCCGGTGGATTGGGGTGTGCCTTGCTGACTTGAAGGCTTAGGATGATATCGGAGATGGTGTTGCGCGGCGCCAGTCGACGTCAGAGAAGAGCGACGCTATTGCGCAGAAGGGCGCGGACGAGTATGCAGGCGGGCTGGGCAGGTGGAAGGAGCCCAAGTACTGAGCATGTCTTGCTCGTATCGTCAGAGCGACGTTCGCACAGGATACCTAAACTGTACAACACACATACCAACATGTAATAAGAGCCCTAATGAAGTCGAAGCTACCAGCGAGGGCGTTCGAAAGAACTTGCCAGCGTCGTCTCCGTCAAGGACCCATTGCTAGCAGACAGCAACTGCAGCGAATTCACGGTCGAGCGAGTTAAATCGGATTGATTCAGACGTCACGATACATACAGACGTACCGAAGACGTCGTCAGCTCAGCTACCCTCGCGCGTCTCCTTCGCCTTCGCCACCCAGTCATTCAACACATCGACATCTCCTTCGCCCTTCGCGACACTATCGGCCAGACGCTGAAACGTCTGTGCAAGACCCTCGAAGATAAGGCCCGGTCCTACCAATGGTTGTTGTGATGCCTCGAAGGACGAGGTCGCCGCGCGGGGACCCAAGCCGTCCTCGACAAACTGAGCCATCTCGCGCATCTCGCCAACGAATCGGTATGCTTTGCCCTGGGTGTCGACAAGCGATTTCTCGGACCGAGCAAGCATCTGCAACGGCATGGTGTCAACAGCTCGCTCTGACCACGGCTGTATCATAAAGTTGAACCGACCTGAGGTGATGAGTGTGCCAACTCAGCGAGGAGTGCGGCGGTTGTGGTAGGCGAGTCAGCATGAGAAGCTGAGAGAGATGTCAGTTCTGGGCTAGGTGTGACGAGAACGAGCCAAACGCGTACCGAGCACCATTGTAGTCAGGAGACCTGACAATCCCTTCATGATACCCTGCAGACAAGGCAGAATAGTCAGCATCATGCGAAACGAGGTACCAGATATGCCGCTCACCGAATAACTCATCTTGAGCGCGCTCGCGCCACCCACACCCGCACCCTCCATAATCCGAACTGGCAACCCAAACGCACGCAACTCTCCAAAAGCCTTCAGCGTTCCGCGCTCCTCGACCTCCTTATCCGCACTCGCATACAAGTTCGGTTCATATGTCGCCTTCTTCGGATCGTCCGCCTCGCTCCTCGGTGGTCCGCCAATAATCCCTCCATCGAGGAACTCAACCCTCGGCGCGCGTTCCCTCAAAATCCTCCCAATCTCACGCGACGAAGCCGGGTTGACCGCATTACAATCGACAAACACGGGCGACTCGTATCCGTCGCGTCCCAGGCCCGCATCAAGACAGCGCAACGCAAACGCATGCGCATCGCTCGGTGGGACGATGCTGAGTATCCAATGTACCCCGCGCGAGGTGCAGATTTCGGATAGAGGCGCGTGGTGCATGCCGGCGCGTTCGGCGCGTGCGATGGTGCCGGGCGAGCGGGAGGTAAGGTCTGTGAGGACGGTGCAGCCGTGGGCGGTTAGACGGGCTGCGATAGCGGCGCCCATCTCGCCGGCGGCGATCACGGCGATGGTAGGTGGTGAGGACATGGGGCTGGGAGAGATGATGAGAGCAGGAGGGAAGAAAGTGCAAGGCGAAGGGCCGCGAATGGGATTGCTTGATCGCCCCGGTGCAGATGACGAATCGCGTCGCTAGTCAATGGAGAAACTGCGATAAAAATATCTCGAGGATGATGACTGGCGTGTGGCATGACTTGAACGCTGTATAAAAGCAGGTAAGTCAGTTCTATGCATGTCACCAAGTTAGAACGCAAGCGTACCTTAATAAGCGAGTAGCGTGACGAGAACAAGGCTTGTGGCGGTTACCAGATTAGGCGAACATCGAGCGCGTGCAGCGTTTGAACACCTTCCTATCGACAGCTCGGCAATTGCATTGATGATAGTCGGGCCCTATGCTAGGGGTGCAACGATGAAGCACATCGGCTTGCGCATGCGACTTGGCAGAAATGAGCTGAAAAAGAGAAATCCAGGAGGACAAGGTGTTTAAGGCTCCGCTCTAAATGACAGGTGCTACTAACAACTCAAGGTGTACGAAACGGACTGGACACAAACACAACCCCAAAAACCGGTGCGAGAGATTGGCGATGATCTTTATCTGTGAAATGTGACTAACATTGCCGGCCAAGAAGCATTACATCTGCAGACCGGGCACAGGCATAAAGCCGTCCTCGTGGATTACGAAGCCTCTGGAACATGGCCATGTCTTGTATCAGCCCTTTCCTCCCCGTTTACCCGGCCGGGCTAGTCTGAGCTGAGTACGCATATAAACATGAGCCACGCCGGAGTATTGATCTCTGCTCCAACCTTACTCTTCCTCCGTCCACGCGTCCTCTCATGCCATACTCAATTTTCTTCGCCTATCCCAACACCCCCGGCGCACGCTTCGATATAAAATACTACGCCGACGTCCACTTCGCCATAGTCGAGAAACACTGGGCCTCACTCAGTCTCGTATCATGGAACGTCGTGTCGTTCGTTGGAGACGACAAGGCTCCTTATATCGTTGTCGCTGAAACCGTCTGGCGTGACGCGGAAGCCCCGACCAAAGCACTCACGCCGGGACCGATGTTGGCGGAGATCGTGGGAGATGTGCCGAACTTTACGGACTTGAAGGCGGTCACGTTTCGGGGCGAGCAGGTGGCGAGTTCGAAGCTCTAGAGTACTGCTGAAACAGTGTTGATCAATTTAAAGGCAGAAATTGAGTGCTTTTTTTCACGATAAGCAACGGGGGATCCTCTTTCTAGAGTGACAGCGGTCCTCGCAGAGAGATCGATCAATCTTCGCCCGGTTCCGTTTGAGCAGCTCTGCTGGGAAGCCAGGCGCTGAAGTCAGGTTCGACCACTGCAGCACGGCCACCTTGCGCCGTGCCGTGGGAACATTAATCGACACTGAGCGGTCCCTGCATGCTGATGGATCCACCATATCACATGCGACCCTGAAAGTCGAACCTGTCTTGCCTGACCGACTCTTGCAGACACATGTGAACCCTTGGCATGGGTCCGACATGACGACCACATTATGCTACTATTAAGACACACCACTCTGATCACAAGCAGATAATTGAGTGATCTAGAGATTACAGAACACGCGGTGCTTACCAAAGCAGGTGGGTGTTGAACATGCGCACTGCTCTGAGCATCATCCCAGTGACAGCTCGCCTATTACGATGCTGATATTCGCAAGGGAGATTAAAACTGTGCACCTGAAATATAGTGTTCGGTCGCATTGGCCTTCACAGACAGCTTGGCACAACCCAGTCACAGAATCGAATTTCAGGAGGAGAAAGGAATTGCAGCTCCGCTTCAAAAGGCATATCTGCTGATCCGACCAACGCATGTGAGACGGACATGACTCAGATGCATCCCGGTTGTTGTTGAATCCATTTATAGTCCATGAGGCCAGCATAGCAGCCTATGTCAGACCGTATGTGTACATGTGGGGTAAGTAAAAGTGGGAGAGAGCATTGGGATTTTAGCTAAGAGAGCCGTAATCGAGGAGCAAAGTGTGAGACATGGGCAAACTGTTGTGGAAATCATATTTGCGCCCTCTTCTCGCCCCTCAACTCACACCCCCTCATTGCCACGCTCGCCTTATCTTGCTTCTCGACTTCCTGCCGAGCTTTCTGAGCTTCTCCCTGGTCACCTGCTGCCAACGTTCCTCCTATCTTGCACTGTGTGCCACATCGACTCATTATCGTGCCATATCGCATCGTCGTGACTCACCTTCAGCCACACTCCTCTCTGGACTATATATACAGCTCCTGTACCTACTGTATCTAGTCAGATTCAAGCTGGTTGGCTTATACACCGCTTGCACATCTCACATCCCCTCCTCTCTGAGAGCGATCCTTCATCACTGTGCCCCTGTGCCTTGGTGTTGCAACGCAAACCCGGAGAAGTAAAGTGCATGGCACAAAACTGAGCACAGAGTATGGACTCTAGCACAAGTCGAGACAAGCATAGTGGGGTATTTATGTGTGCGGGGTGTGGAATAGGAAGGTGGAATGTTATGGGTGATAGTGAAGTACTGTTATCATGGGGAAGGCGATGAATTACTAAGTACAGGATTCTGATGATAAAGTGGGAAGCGGTTTGTATGTTTGAGGAAGGAAAACAAGGCAGGAAGTGAGGTGGGACAGTTGAGCAGATGTCGCAACACACAAGGCACAAAGGCTCAGTGGTGGAGGATCGCTCTCAGAGTAGAGGGGGAGTGAGATGTGCAAAGTGGTGTATGGCCAACCAGCTCGAATCTGACTAGATAAAGTAGGTACATGAGCTGTATATATAGTCCAGATGGAAGTCTGGCTGAGGGTGAGTCACAACAATGCGATATGGCATGATAACGAGTCGATGTGGCACACGGCGTGAGATAGGGAGAATGTTGGTGGCAGGTGACCTGGGAGAAGCTTGGGAGGCATGTGTTACGTCTGTGCCTTCCTCCACACCTAGAGATGACTAATCAGATCTTGTCCACCTCTCTCCAAGGTCTCCGGTCCATCCCCTTCCATCTCCTGTCATCTCCTTGTCTCTCTGGATCCTCCAATCCATCTCTGTCTTGCTCCAACTTTTCTTATTCTTTCATTCATTCCTCGTCCTCCGTCTTCACTCTGTATCTCCGAGTCTACTCCTTTCAACTCCTTCACCAACTCCTTGCCTTTTCTTCATTCCTTCACCAAGTCCATCCCTGCCCGTGCCAGCTCACTTGACAGTCTGCCTCATGCTGCAGCAACTCTACCCTGCATGGTCTCTTGTCCTTCTATATAAACTCCTCGGTCCTCATGTAGTCTTCCTTAGCTTGAAAACCGACTAGGATGTCACCCCTCTTTTTACTGCAGTCAATGTAGTCTTCTTCTATTTTGTCCTCCAATCTTATTGCACTCCTGAGTCCATCTCCGCTCCTCCGATATTTCGGAGCTCCATGGAGTTTCACTCCACGTCATTCTCCTCTCAGAGTTTATCTCCTTCTTGTCCTCCGGCCAGCCCCTCCAACTCCATTCATCATCCTTTGATGTCCGACACAATAGAGCAGCTCCTGTCACCTGGAGTCACTCCTTGAGTCCAGGACACATGTCCAACTTATCTCCATGCATTGTCCTGTACCTTATCCCATATGCCATAGATACTTTCTCAGCACAGTGCAGTGACTATCTGCAATGTGCCAGCTAGTGCGTGTGTGTGGTGTTGTGGATAATCTCTGCAAGTCATTTGCATGCTGCGATTCATATCTTTTGGGGTTGCAGACAGTATCTGTGTTATGGTTTAGTTTGGTCCTTCATCAGTCTCACGTAGCCAAGATCACGGGTCCGGGTAACCCGGCCGGGTTTTGTACCCATACCCGGCTCGGGTCGGGTATGGGTTGGGCTACCAAACCCAAGGCAACCCGGGGGAACCCGTGTGGGTCCCACCACCCAATAATTATATCCCATTTTCTTGTGATTATGTACAAATAATGCAATGTACAGGCTTCTAAATAATTACAGAAGCGAAATACAGCGAAATAATTCTAGTATATACTGTGAAGAGGTGGTGGGAGAAGGGGGAGAAGGGCCGCGCGTTCAAAGCGGAGTTTTAAATCTTGCGCTAATCGCCTGCTCCTCGTAGCCCACCTCCCCACACTGACTCCCTACTTCTATAAATTCGCGCGTGGCCTTGGCATATCATATGGTTAGTAGCCCGATGCTTTCTACCATCAAAATCACTTAGAAAATGTGCGTATTTATGCCATTTAGTTGCGCTAATGATTGTTTGGCCTGCAGCGTATGATCCGCTGCAGCATTCCGCACGCGGTAAACGCGCGTTATGCCTACAGATCGAGGGCTTCCTGCAAACGCCTCTTGCACGTCGGTAGCCCAGCTAGATAGAAAGATCGAAGGTAATTTGTATTTCGCTCATCTCCCCAAATCTACCTGAGCATCCTGCACCATCCGCACCTCCCCTTCACTCAAGATCTTGCGTGTGATTAATTCCAATGTTCCTAAACCATTTCGCACCATTTCTGCCATTATAGCTGACTTGTGGTATGTACAGCATTAGCACACTCCCCCCTACCCTTCAAGCTCTTCAGTTCTTCATTTCTAGCTGAAATACCTCATTGTCTCATACTTCTGAGATCATTTGAAGCTAAAATAGATACAAAATAAACATATTTAAATTTTCAGCTCTGGGTTACCCGTGACCCGGCGCTTCTGGGTCCGGGTTTGTCCGGGTCGGGTATGGGTTGGCCTCTGAGACCCGGGGGTTGACCCGTGATCTTGGCTAGTCTCACGTGACCCGACTCGTACAAGGTATCTTCATCTCGCTCCACCCCTGTCTCCACTCGCTTCACCACCCTTGCCTTTGCCTCGCCTCACATCTCGGCCTTGCCTCCCCCAGTCTCGACCCGTCTCACCCGGTCTCGGCCTCATCCAAGTACAACAATGTTGTACTCTGGAGATCACATGCAGTGGTCACGCGCTCTGCAAGTACAACCCTGTTGTACTTCGTGCATAGCTTCACACTGCCTCGCCGCAGTCTGCATTGCCCTGCACTGCCTTACAGCGGGATTGCACTACTTCACACTGCCTTCCATTTCCCGGAGTACAACCTTGTTGTACTATTCCTTGTATTCCGATGCGCTGTGCATTGCCTTCCGCCACAGTGTAGTTACTGCACAGCCTCCTCCATTTTGTATATAAGGAGACGCTGCTCAACTCTGGCTTCCCCAGATTCGAGCTGGTTGAATACTTCACCAGATTGTTTCTCACCTTCACTCCCCTTTGAGCGAGACTTCCACAGCTTTGCTGCTGGTACCGTTCATGAGATCACATCTTGCATCACCGCAACAATCTGCCGCACATACCATCTGTATGTCTGTTGTGGAAATCACATTCACGTCCTCTTCTCGCCCCTTGATTGGCACCCCTGCCATTGCCATACTCACCTATCTCGCTTCTCGACTTCTCATCATGCTTTCTGAGCTTCTCCCAGGTCACCTGCTGCTGATGTTCTCCTTATTTTGCACTGTGTGCCACATCACTCGTTATCATGCCATATCACATTGTCGTAACTCACCCTCAGCCACACTCTCATCTGGACTATATATACAGCCCCTGTACCTACTGTATCTAGTCAGATTCAAGCTGGTTGGCCATACACCGCTTTGCACATCTCACCCCCCCCTCTACTCTGAGACCAATCCTTCACCACTAAGCCTTTGTGCCTTGTGTGTTGCGACAATGTCACTCACTAATGCATCCAAAAAGATCACATCTAATGTACATCTTTGATGTCTCATTATTCATAGACCACTTGTTACCTTATTATCGGTATAACAAGCTGTGAGTGATATTGTTATCTGCTGTAAATGAAGCCAGATTTGGCCATTCAACTGATTCAAGCATTGAGTGATTGTGTCGGAGATATCCGGACCAACACCGTGAACTTTGCTTTGATTTAGGTAGCCTCTCAGTGTCTCCCAACTTTCAACAAATTATTCAAGCATGCTCAGGACACTTGAAACATTTTAACAAAGTGAATAGACCGGAGAACACCCCAATCATCATTTAAATGCATCTTTGTCCCGACAATCTTTAATCAGTGCCTGGTGACAGTAGGATACATCTTGAAGTCTCAGGATTTTGTTACTATCTTTGAATAGGTATCTCAAGGGCTCGTGCAAACTTTCACGAGAGTTGATCAAGTATGTAGTCCTATTAAGAAGGAAGATTTTCGGTTGATGGCCCATTGACATGGCTGGGTTGTCCATATGTCTGATTTGCCTATCAATTCCAATTCACATAGAAATGACCATCCATGAGTTTTCTAACTACATTTATAATGCAATGACACAAATTTTACACTAAATAAGCCGTAACAGTAGTACAAAATTGGGTTTTCTTTGCCTCGACTACACAAGTACAGCCAAATGCAAGACATAAACTGCAATCCCTGGTCTTTCCACCAGGAAAAGACAAGGAAAATGAAAGAAAAGTCTTGGAATAGCACAATGAGCACATAAACAATCAGATGGATGGTAATCCGGGGTGCAGGGTCAGCAGGTGGGATTTAATCAGTAGTAGCTGAAAGGTAAAATCAATACCATCTGCTCACTTTAAACCATGATCATAAACTGCTGAATGGTCTGAATGATACCTATCTAGTGTGGTCTACAGAAATATTCAGTGAACATTGTTGAGGCAAACGTTCCGGTATCAGCCGGCATCCGGAATTAGTGAATTCCGCGGGTATAACCACGGGTCCTGACCCCAGACCCGTACCCGTACCGTGATTTACCCGTAACCACACCGGTAACCCGCGGGTAACCCGTGGGTCATGGGTCACGGGTAACCCATCATTGAATTTTTATCGTAAACTCGAAAACGAGCCTAATTTCACACAAATTTGAATGCAACTTGCTCAGGAACATAGTAATAGGCACATATC
>Ga0247815_10003728_pt1 | contig 10868 bp, 6 predicted proteins | sample UWRJL194509B1_FD_181014 | JGI IMG/M metagenome (GOLD analysis project Ga0247815, IMG submission 181014) | Plant litter microbial communities from Arlington Agricultural Research Station in Wisconsin, United States - UWRJ-L194-509B-1 | ecosystem: Environmental > Terrestrial > Plant litter >... | reverse complement strand
GCTGAAGAAAGTGGTGCGCTGACGCAGGAAGGGATGGGTTCAACGCCCGCTCGGCTCTGTGCCGCAGACTCCCCTGTTGAGCTGCGCCCCGCTGTGACCGTAGTTACCGGTCGCTTTTCACCGCCAGTCATGTTTTCTCGTGGCATTTGATCAACGCAGCTGGCATTTTCGTTCTATTTTTCTTGTGACGGGATGGTCCAAGCGGAAGGCCGAAACTCCGCGAACGCTCCTTGTCTTCTTTCAACCTCACTCAGTACTCGTAAACCAACAGGCACCAATTTTATCGGATAATTATTGTCCCTCTCTTGATTTGAGGGCTTGCAGAGGGCTTGGTGACGACGCAGACATACTTCTCTGGTTCAAAACTGGCTGGCTGGCTGCCAGGAGCTTCACTCTGGATTCTTCTCGACGAAGTCATCGTGTTCCTGAAGATGCATGTCTCCGGGACCGTTGAGGGCTAGTAATCTCACCATGCAACTGTTTAACCGGACAGGTTGGGAGGACTGTGGCGAGCGGAGCCTAGACCACGTCGTCTTGGTTGTTCTCTTCCCATTGACTGCGGCCTCGTGATGGCTCTTTCATTAAACAAGCACATTTCACCTTCGATCTGGTTGCTCTTCAGCCTTGAGTTGCTGCTGATCAGGCCCTGTGTCATTTCGCGGATGAGAGGTTGAACGCGGTTCAGACCCATGTCCCCCAAGACGGATCTCGCATATACGCCTTGATTGAGCTTTTGTATCCTTCAGACCTATTTGGAGGAGGATGACCTGCCACCGCGCACGTCTGGCACCCTCGTCGCAGTGGCGTCATGAACTTCAGCAGTGACCTCAAGCTCCAAGACAACAACATGCTCTCAGCCCCGACGGTTCTTGCACACACTTTCATTACATAGCGAGTCAATGCGTGCTGACTTACTTCACTAGGCTAGTCCGTTATCGGGGTGACGACCAACCAACTGCTGGATAATCTTCATCCGTGCAAAGAAATATAAAGTTTATTGCATTCCTAACAGCTGAGAGCGAGCGATGAATCTCCGTCTCATTATCTTCTCTCAAGTGTGGTCGTTGGTCACACGTTCAAATGCGGACCTCAACAAACGCTGGGACACCCTTGCCCTCCTCGATGCTCAGCCACTTAGGAGCATACAGCCCCTCTCCAGAGACCAACCCAAACGCATCACTCGGCAACACCGCGCCCTTCGCAGGCGGCAACAACAGAGTAATCGACCTGTTCAGCTCGATCTCCCACGACTTGTTGATCACGAACACCCCGGTGGCGCTGTCGCTGTTGTCCACGCCAGCACCGCACTTGAACGTGCCGTCGACCATGGCGCACTTTCCGCCCGTGGCAAACTCTTCGATGTGTACGAGGGCACCGTAGAACGGGGGTTGGCCGTCGGGAACTTGGGTGACTTTGTATTGGACGGGGAAACCGCCGAGTTCGCCGCCGCCCATCATGCCTGCGGTGGCGGTAGGGTCTGACTTGGGGAACGCGGTGAAACTGGCGTAGAACTGAAGTGATTACGAGGTGTGAGCATTGGGCCCACACTTGTAGGAGCAGCTACGAGGTTATGCGCACCTCGGACGGGAAGAATGGCGACTCGTAGCGCTTCTCAGCAGCAGGAGCCGCAGCCGCAGCAGCGACGAAAGTAGCGAGGACAGCAGTGGCAGCGCGCATCGTCGTTAAGATAAAGGTCAAGAAAGAAAGGTCGAAGAGTTATAAAGGGGGACAACGGGGGAAAACGAATTCGAAGCCTCCGGCACCGGCGCAACTTATGTATGAAGCCTGCTTCTGCGCCACGCTGAACCAAGAAGCGATGTCCGCAGCTGTGACGCTTCTGCATTCGATGCCTGTCGTTGCAACGAACTGTCAAATTCTCATTGCCTGTTGCCTGGCGGGGAGTGCCCGCTTGTACGGTGGCGACTGCGGAGGACCGCCTCTGAGCCGGAGCCAAGGCAGAGCTGCCGGCATGCAGTGCGCAACATCAGCGAGCATTGTGCTCGTCCAAGTCTCTTTCTGGAAAGGAAGCAACCTTGTTGGTAATGGCCTGAGATTCGCATTCGGATGATGCCCCATGGGTTCTCGAGTCGCGATAACGGTCCGAAGAGATCAAACCATGAATTCAACAATATCGTGCAAGTACTACGCGATGCCGAGAACTGGTTAGTTCATCATGTCGATGTCCCGTAGGTACTGAGCGCCCATGCCCTAGGTCACGCGGCCGTAACACGTGTGTTGCTTGCCGTCTTACTCGTTCGCATGTACTTTATCACCAATGTTTTTCGACAGGTGTGTGTGGACTATCTTGTTACCATGGTGCTATAACCAATGACGTATCGACTGGTTGTGATTGGAGGCACCACAAACGGCGCTAGCGCGAAAGATGCGCAAGACGCGACGGGCGCAGGCCGCGCTGAAGGCGCGACGAGCAACGCTGGAAAAGGCGCAGCTGCAGGCGGATGAGGCACAGGCGGCGCTGGAGGAGCAGGAAACGCGGCAGTCGCAGGACGAGCTAGAGGAAGCGGATGCGTGGGAGCCGCAGGGGACGCGGGAGGTACAGGCAGTGCGGAAGGCGCAGGCGCAAAATGCGTTTAGAATGTCGGTGACGCTACGGGTGCAGCGGGCGTGGGAGGCGCTGAATGAGCTGGAAGCGCTGAAATTGCAGGAGAGGCAGCTATCGCTGGAGATGGAGGCGCTGGAGGTGCAATGGACACAAGAGGAGCGGCGGGCGCAGGAGCAGCAGGCGGAGCGCCGCCGCCGCCTCCCCATCCTGAAATTTCTATATAGATCATCTCCAAATCACTAATAGTGCTGACCGACCGAGACTTGTGAAGCTGGGAGCTTATGGCGAGGTTCAGCATGAAGGGACCAGCTATGGACAGCGTGACAATGATGTTACTCTGAAACCAGAACGCCTGCAAACCGCGTTCATCTCACGCTTCACTGTACCAAACTAGCCTAAGCATGTTTTATTTATATTAACGGATGAACCATACAGGATACAGTTTGTCTCATTGTCCGTTATGTTCTGGGTGGCTCCCAGGATGTCCCAAGCCGGAACAATAGGGGGTTTTCAAGTTACTTGTGTTAGTCTTGCGTCGGTGGCAGTACGCCACTCATTCGGAACACTTTGATCAACCCTAGTGATTTGTTTTTGGCGAGTTCATAGGTTTGTTCAGGTCGATGTCCCGACGGTGGTTGCACGTGCACCGTTGAATGCCGGCACGAGAATATGTGGCGGGAACATCAACGTGGTGCCAACGGCCTCGAGTGTATATTAACCTGAGTGTCGATCTGGTACGACCGCTCTGTAGATAGCAGCAGGATCGACTTACAATCTCGATTGTCTCAAGAAGGTGAACGAGGAGGTGAACGCGCCGTTCACCTGCAGGATGTGAACGGCACGACAAACGACCGTTCACAAGGCTGGACAGGAAGCTTTCCAATTTTCCATCTTGGTTTCATGATATTAACGATGCTGCTTGTCGTTCCGTGAGTGGTAATTGATAAAGCGAGACGGCAGGGTCTGCCTGCATGGGTCCTGCACTTCGGAGAGCGTAGTCCACGTGTATCGATGCAGGGTTGACGCTGAAGCGGTTGTTATCATCGCCTGTGACCATCGGATGCGCGATGATTCAAGGGTAAGAAATTTAAGATCGAGCTTGTCACCAGTCTCTGTGGTGCACATATCGTCTGGATCACAGGCATGGCAGGCAAAGGCAAAACGTCAATTGCTTTAACAGCCTGTCGAAGACTACGCGATGATCCCACTGTTGATCTAGGGGGCACATTTTTCTGTTCGCGCTCGCTGATACGATCGAGCAGACAGACACGAAGCGCATCATCTGCACATTGGCCGTTCAACTGGCTCGTGCAATCCCCGACTGTATCCCAGCCTTGGCTGCTGAGCTCAGAAAGGACACCGATCTACCTCACAAGTCGATTTCAGACCAGGTTAAGCGTCTGATTATCGTGCCGCTGGACAGCGTGGCACCCCGCGACCGTCGCGTCGTCTTCGTTATCGATGCTCTCGACGAATGCAGCAACCAGGACCATTTTACAGAGCTGCTCAGCGTGCTCGAAGACTTTCAAAGTGCAGTATTGGTGAAGTTTCTCGTTGCTTCACGGCCGGATCCGCGCATTCGTCGACAATCTGCCATATTGGGCTCGGCCATCAGCACACATATCTCGTTGGACACAGACGATCCAGACCAAATCATGGCAGACATTCAATTCTACATCCGAAAGATGTTTAAGAATTCGGTTTCAACCTCCGTATGGTGGACTACAGGCGATGTAAAGGATCTTGCAAAGCTTGCAGGCGGTCTCTTCCTTTTTGCGGCAGTCACCACGACATTTATTCTCAAACCGACGCATAGCCCGCGCCGGTTAGACCGACTTCGCAGTGTGAAGAAGCTTCAGGCAGAGACTGCCCTCGAGCTTCTAGACGTGATGTAAACGCTTATTCTGACTCAGGTAACGGCTCGATCTGAGCTCGCGCCGGACGAGCTGGTTGAAGCGCGCAGGGTCATTGCCGCCTTACTGTCGATTCGCATGCCGTTGTCAGTTAAAAAGCTGGCCGAACTCCTCGCTCTATCACCAGACCAGCTTCGTGGAGCCCTCGGCGAGCTTCGTGCGGTGGTATTTGTACCTCCGCAGGATGAAGAGGGTGAGTTGCGAACGCTCCACATAACGTTTGTCGACTTTCTCTACATTCGGGCACCAGAGAACATCCGCATCAACAAGGCCTTTGGTAATAGCACTCTCGCAAGCGCTTGCTTGCGAAGGATGGCCGCTAATGACCTCTGCTTCAACATCTCGGGTTCCAAGTCATCTCATCTACCAAATCCCTCAACCATGCCACCCTGGATCGCTCGCTCGCTCCGTTACGCATGCATGCAGTGGGCCCACCATGTTGAGCTGGCCTCTAAAAATTTTGACAACCAGATCGACTCTAGAGAGCCCGCCGACCAGACCGACTCCAAAGATTTTGATTACAAGATTGATTCGTTCATCCGGTGCAAATTTCCTTTTTGGTTGGAGGCTCCCAGCGTGTTCGGTGAGACCGGTCTTGCGTCTCAGCTGCTTGGTATTGTCGCTCCAATGGTATGTTGTAGGCAAAAATTTTTGATAGAAACGCTGATATCAGTGCAGGCTTCACGTTCAGCTCTTCTCGACCTCCTTCGCGACGCGATCTCGTTCGTGACATCGTTTCACGAAGCGATCGAGTTCAACGCCGCCCATATCTACATTTCGGCTATCCCGTTCGCGCCCGAGGACTCCCTCATCAGCCAGATATTTGCCCTGCTTCTCAAAGGCTTGGTCATTGTAGAGATCTCTGGCTCTGACTCCCACGCCAGCGGCGAGGTATACGCGACCGCCATGTCTCGTGGCGGCAGCGCCGTTGTAGTTGCGGGTAGGGACGTCTCGTCCCAAGTGTGGGATGAAAAAGCCAATGTGGAGGTGCATTCGATCATATTTGATCATGTGGACAACGTTCAGGCCGTCTTCATCTCCTCGGATGGGCACATCATTGCGACAGGATCATCAGACTACACTGTTCGGCTTTCGAACGCGAGCAAGGGGCAACAGCTCATTCTGAGCGGTCACAGCGGCAGAATAACCGCTGTTGCCTTCGCACCTGATGACCTACAGCTTGTCTCTGGATCAGGCGACAAAACAGTTCGTATCTGGGAGGTTGAGACTGGGCAACAGCTTGCGGTGGTAGCTACTATCTCATTCGTATCTTCCATTACGTACTCCTTATTGCGGCTGGATACTCCTCCAGATACGTTAAGATCTTCTCTGCTGCTACAGGCACTTCCCTGCCCTGCCGCACCTTTTGGGATCGGCGGGGTCTAATTCGGAGCAGCGCTCGCTCAAACGGCATCATGTCCCTCGCCTTTGTACCCAGTGCAAACTTCGCATGGGTAGCATCAGGCACCGAAATCCTTGGCCTCGCACTTGACAAGAAGTCCGAGTTTAAGCCACCTACAGCGACAGGCCACACCGCTCGGGTGAACACCGTTGCTTCCTCTCAATATGGCCAGCTCATTGTTTCTGGGGCGGACGACGCTACGGTCCGTCTGTGGGACGCAGAAACCGGGATACCTTGTGGGCCCGTACTTTACGGTCATGGCGGGCCAGTGTTATCTGTAGCCTTCTCGACATCCGAACGATATATCGTGTCTGCGAGTAGCGATGGAACCATCCGCGCATGGGACCTGGAAAAGATCCTGTCGCTCGTCGAACAGGATGAGCAGAGCCCGCTCGCCTCCTTCGCAATAGCACGCTATCAAGATGGTTGGCTTGTTGCACCGGGGTCGCTCGACAAACGCCTGTTGTGGATTCCACCTGAGCATCGTGGGCATTTGGAGATTGGTGGACTGGCGAGGGACATCGGTGCTCATCGTGTCATTCTCTCTGCAAAGGGAGGCCACTTGCATCTCGGTGAGAATTGGAACAAGTGCTGGCGCGCCGCGAGCTACACGATGTCATGTCCATCGTACACACTTCTCACTGGCTGTTCGCCAACCGGCTTTGCTGCGCTTAAACTCAGGACTGTATCCCCAATTGTACTGTATCATTGATGTTGCTCTGAATTTGTGATTAGCATTGCAGACCCTTTGAGACAATTCGAAAATAATAACATTCTACTGACAACGGACGAACTTATGTCTTGAGCCACGATCACAAACATGTGGTGGTCATCTCCCTCACCGAATCTAGTGGAAGTAGTTTTATCACAATGGAGACAGCAGGCAGGACGTCTGCGGGTTGTCTGTTGATTAAGACGTTCTGGGCTTATAAAGTGGCCGCTTCCGGGGTTGCGGCCACTGACCTTGGTCACCGTCCTGTACTCGGAGTTCACCTCTGTTACCCGTGCCACTTCATTCACAGTTTTGTAAATACAGTCCCATAGACATTGGGCACTCAGTTTGGTGGCATAGCAAAAGGACGGTCGGTGGGCGCCAAGTGGCTGCTTCCCCGCTGGGTATAGTAGCAAACGGGTCCCTTGTCGTCTTGCCCATTCTTATGTCCTTTTTCACCAATATTTTTCGACAGGTGAGTGAGCTATCGAGTTGTATCATGCTGCAATCAACAATTTACATACATTATATAGCGGTTCGGTCGGGCGCCGCCGCCGCCGCCGCCGCCGCCTCTGCCGCTGTCGTCGCCGTCGCCGCCGCCGCCTCCATCGCCGCCTCTGCCGCCGCCGTCGCGACGGTCGTGGTCACCACCGCCATCGTGGTCACCAACGCCATCGCGGTCACCATCGCCGCGGGCGCCATCGCCGTGGCCATCGCCGTTGCGGTCGTCGCCGCCGCCCCTGCCGCTGTCGCCGCCGCCTCTGCCGCTGCCGCGGGTGCGGCCGCCGCGACGGCCGCCATCGCCATCGCCGCCGCCGTCACGATCGCCGCGGACGCCATCGCCGTGGCCATCGCCGGTGTGGTCGTCGCCGCTGCCTCTGCCGTCGCCGCCTCTGCCGCTGCCGCGGGTGCGGCCGTCGCGGCGGCGGCGGTCGCCATCGCCATCGCGGTCACCATCGACGCGGACGCCATCGCCGTGGCCATCGCCGTTGCGGTCGCCGATGCCGCTGCCACTGCCGTCACGGTCGGGGTGGTCGCGGTCACGATCGCCATCGCCGTCACGATCGCCATCGCCGTCGCGATCGTCGTTGCGGTCGCCATCGCCGTGGTCATCGCATTCGCGGTCGACGTCCTCGTCGTCCCCGCCGCCGCCGCGGTCGCGGTGGTCGCGGTGGTCGCCGTCACCATCGCCATCGCCACCAACGCCAACAACGCCAATGCGGCTGCCTGGGATGCCGGAGGTGACGCCAGCGCTTCCAACGATGGCGATAACAATGGATGCTTCAACGAGCGATGATGTACCTCTCAATTCACCTGACTCAGAGACCATGGCCATTCTCCCGGTAAGAAACATTCGTGCGCTGCTCAAGCCGCACGATTTGGCTGACGTACCCAGGCTATAATCAGCAGCAGCAACAATTACAACTACACTGGTCCGGGCAGCAGCGTCATAAATACCAACAACGTGACTCAAGTAATCGCACGAGACCTGCGCGCCGATGACTGGGAGATCATCGAGAAGGGTAAATCGTCTTTCTTTAGGTGCATGACTATTGCCTAAATACATCTCAACTGCTGCAGAACTTGTTCGGTACCACCATGTTCCTCGCGCAGTACACGATGCGCAGCCTGCCGGCTGTGGATGCATGGAAGGTACTCGTACTGAATTACTCGCCGTCGTAAAGAACCTTATCACAAGTCGCGATGGTGCGCACATCGTATGGATTGCGGGTATGGCGGGCACTGGAAAAACCTCCATTGCTTTGACACTTTGTAGAAGACTACGGGATGATCCGGCCGTTTGCCTGGGAGGTACATTCTTCTGTTCCCGCTCGGCTGGCGCAATCGAGCGGACAGACGCACAGCGCATCATCCCCACATTAGCTACTCAGTTAGCTCGTGTAGCCCCCGCCTTTGTCGCGCCCCTAGCTACAGCATTGAGGAAGGACCCGGATTTACCGCATAAGTCAATTCACGACCAAGTAAATCGGCTCCTAGGCGTACCGCTGGACCACTTGGTGACCCTTGAACTTCCTATTGTCTTCGTCATTGATGCTCTCGACGAATGCGACGATCAGCACCATCTGGCAGAGCTTGTGGACTCCCTCGCAGCCTTTCAAAGTGCAGTACCAGTGAAATTCCTCGTTACCTCACGGCCAGACCTGCGCATTCGCCAATCCGCCATCTCGAACCCGACCATCAGCACACCACTCTCGTTGGACACGATCGATCTGGCACAAATCACGACAGACATTCAACTATACATTCACATGGCTCTTAGGAAAAAGTCTGGAGCCACTGCATGGTACACAGAGAGGGATGTGGAAGAGCTCGCTAGGCTTGCAGATGGACTCTTCGTGTTTGCAGCAGTCTCCACTGCATACATACTGATACCGACGTACGGTTTGCACCGGGCAGAGCGGCTTCGCAAAGTAAAGATGTATCAGGCAGCGTCTGCCCTCGCGCCTTTGGATAGGATGTATTCGCTCATTCTGGATCAAGCAACGGATCCCACTATGCTTGAGCCGACAGAGCTGGCTGACACGCGCAGGATTATTGCTGCTATACTGTCAAGCCGCATACCGTTGTCGGTTAAGACACTGTCAGAAATCCTTGGTATAACACCAGGACTACTTCGTGGGGCTCTCGACGAGCTACACGCGGTGGTCTTTGTACCCACGCAGGACGAGGAAGGCGAGTTGCGAACTCTGCACGCAACGTTCGTCGACTTTCTCTTCACTCGTGCACCAGACCGGATCCGCATCAGCGAAGCCTTTGGCCATGACACTCTTGCAGATGCCTGCTTGCGACGAATGGCTGATGGTGACCTCTGCTTCAACGTCGCGGGCAGTCGGTCATCTTACAAACTAAATTCGTCAATCAAGCCACGCTGTATCTCACGCTCACTCCGTTATGCATGCATGCAGTGGGCACACCATGTCGGGCTGGCCTCTGAAAGGTTTGACAACCAGTTGGACTCCTTCCTACGGCGCAAATTTCTTTTTTGGTTAGAGGCTCTCAGCATGATCGGTGAGATCGGTCTTGCGCCTAATCTGCTTGATATTGTCGCTTCAACGGTATGTTTTAGGCAGAAGGTTTCGGTAGCAACACTCATCCCAGCGCAGGTTCCATCTTCAGCTCGCTCCATCTTTCTTCGCGACGCGATATCGTTTGTGACATCGTTTCATGAAGCGATCGAGTTCAACGCCTCCCACGTCTACCTTTCAGCAATGCCGTTTACGCCCAAAAATTCTCTCATCGGCTTGACATTTTCCCCGCTTCTCGAAGGCTTAGTCGCTGTCAAGATCTCTGGTATGAACTCCCACGCTAGTGGCGAAGTGAACGCCGCTGCCATGTCTCCTGACGGCCGCGCTGTTGTAGTTGCCTCAAGCGACGGCTCTTCCCGAGTGTGGGATACAAAGACTAAAGAGGAAGTGTATTCGGTAACGCCCGATGATGCGAAGGACGCTCACGTGGTGACCATTTCCGCTGATGGTCGCTTGATCGCAACGGGATCATCTGACCGCACTGTGCGGCTCTCGAATGCGAGCGAAGGACAGCACTTCATTCTGAGGGGGCACAAAGACAGAGTCACTGCCGTTACCTTCTCATATGATAGCACGCAGCTGGCCTCCGGATCAGACGATCGAACTATCCGTATCTGGAAGGTTGAAAGTGGGCAGCGGCTTTTTGTGGTGACCGTGGGCGCTTCAGTCTCTTCCATTTCCTACTCACAAGACGGGCAGCTTCTTGCGGCTGGATACGCCTCCAGATACGTTCACATCTTCCATGCTGCTACGGGCAGCCTCGAACGCACCTTCAGGGATCCACGAGAAGCCAGCGACATCAACTCAAAGGGCATCATGTCTCTCGTCTTTGCACCTAGCGGAGACTTCATCTGGGTCGCGTCGGGGAACGATATCCTCGGTCTTGCTTTTGACAGGAAGTCTAGGCCACCGACAGCGACAGGCCACACCGCTCGGGTGAACACAGTGGCTTCTTCTCAATGTGGACGTTTCATCGCATCCGGGGCAGATGACGCTACGGTCCGACTGTGGGATGCGAGGACAGGAGATCCTTACAGGCCCGTACTTTACGGACATGCTGGAGCAGTGTTGTCGGTGGCCTTCACGAAGACCAACCGATTTGTTGTGTCCGCAAGTAGAGATGGGACCATCCGAGTATGGAACCTGCAGAAGATTACGTCGTTCGCTGCACAGAACGAGGAGAGCCCGCTGGCCTCCCTCGCAACAGCACGCTACCAAGATGGATGGCTCG
>Ga0247815_10003727_pt1 | contig 10868 bp, 11 predicted proteins | sample UWRJL194509B1_FD_181014 | JGI IMG/M metagenome (GOLD analysis project Ga0247815, IMG submission 181014) | Plant litter microbial communities from Arlington Agricultural Research Station in Wisconsin, United States - UWRJ-L194-509B-1 | ecosystem: Environmental > Terrestrial > Plant litter >... | reverse complement strand
AACAAAGGCAGCTGTTATATAAAAGTGTATGGGAAGCGTAACAAAATAAGCACATATACAGATAACCGCCCATATACAGTTAATGCCTATGAGTGTTTTTATGTTACCAAATTTTCCCGAAAGTTTAGAGGTTATTACCGCACCCGCAACGGCTACAAGTTGTATAAGTAAAATACTGGTAATAAGCCCCAGGCTCTTAGCGTCTTCGCTGCCCCATTCAATTTCTTCGGCACCAAAATAGGTAGCCACGAGCATAACGGTTTGTACAGCCATACTGTAAACAAAAAAAGCACCCAGGTAACGCTTTAGTGTAATGTTTTGCTTAAGCTGCCCCCAAACCTTGCGGAGCTCCTTAAAGCCATTAAGCAGCACATCGCCTGTTATCTTGTTTTTCTTTGCGCCTTTAGGTAAATGGTAATAGGTATACTGGCTAAAGATTATCCACCAGACGCCTACTGTAACAAATGAGATGCGCATTGCCTTAACGGCAGATAAGAGAGGTGTGGCTTCATTAATAAAAAATACATTAGGAAACATTATCATGGCAAGGTTAAACACAAGCAGTATAACACTGCCAATGTATCCCATAGAGTACCCGCGGGCACTTACAGCGTCCTGTTGCTCAGGGTAAGCCACATCCGGGAGGTAAGAATTATAGAACACCAGGCTGCCCCAAAAGCCTACAAGTCCAAAAAGGTAGCATGTAAGGCTTATGTATAAATTATCAAGATCAAACCAGTACAGGCCTATGCATGATGCTGCACCTATATAACAAAATAGTTTAAGGAACTGTTTTTTGTTACCGGCATAATCTGCAATACCACTAAGCAGCGGCGATATAAAAGCTACAATTAAAAAGGCGAAAGCGGTAACAAAGCTTATAAGTGCCGTGCCCTTCATAGAGCCGCCAAAAACAGGTACATTGCTACCTTCCGGCACTAACTTATTGTAAAAAATAGGGAATACCGCCGATGCTATTACAAGGCTGTATACAGAGTTTGCCCAGTCGTAAAACGCCCAGGCATTTAGCAGCTTTTTACTGCCTTTTTCTAATTGTGCCATATAGTTAGGTTTGTACCCTCAAAACTAAACTATTTTTTTAAACTAAATAGCAATGAGCAGTTATGGCTGTATGAAATTTAATCTTAAAACACCGTTAGTTTATTATTCAAACTTTAGATATTCCTTAAGAATCTTTATCAAACACTATAACTATCTTTCAATGTAGCATTTAGCATCTTTAAATACACAAATAACGCAACAAATAAACCAGCAATATATGAACATTACATTAGCACAGGCTGAAACTGCAATAGCAGCGGCCAAAGAAAAAGCGACTGACATTAAAACTAAAATGAACATTTGTGTTGTAGATTCCGGAGCCAACCTTGTGGCGTTTGTACGCAACGACGGTGCATGGTTAGGATCTGTAGATATTGCCATAAAAAAGGCGAAGACTGCCGTTTACTTCCAGATGGACACCGCCGACCTGAGCCCATTAGTACAACCGGGCAAGCCACTCTTTAATATTGAGCACTCTAATGATGGCCTGATTACTTTTCCGGGAGGTGTGGTTATTAAAGATGATAATGGCAACGTTATAGGTGCTATAGGTGTTTCTGGCAGTACTGTAGATGACGACGAAAAAGTGGCCAAAGCAGGTGCAAAAGCACTATAGTATTTCTAATACCTTAATTTAAGCAGCCTGTATGGCTGCTTTTTTGTTTGACTTAATTAATACTACGCATAAAAAAAGCTGCCCGGTTAGGAACAGCTTTGCTTTGTTAAGTTTAAATATCACCATTGAGTGGCAATCTAAAATCTGAAATCTAAAATTAAAACTTAACCCCAAATTTAGCAGCCTGCGCTTTTGCGTTAGGTATTTCGCTGGTAATTTTAGATATTCTTGTGGTACCGGACGGGTGCGTACTTAAAAATTCCGGTGGTGCAGAACTTCCTGAGTTAGCATCCATCCTTTTCCAGAACTCTAATGCCTTATCAGGGTTATAACCTGCAATAGCCATAAGGGTAAGGCCTAATTCGTCAGCTTCATTTTCATGCCCCCTGCTAAAAGGCAATATAGCGCCATATTGTGCACCCAAACCATAAGCCTGCTGAAACAACTGTTGTGATGTAGCACTCTGCCCGGATGTTGCCGCTGCAACACCGGCTGCACCATATTGTGCAAGAGCATCTGTAGTCATTCGTTTTGCACCATGATTAAGCAACGCGTGCGATACCTCGTGGCCTAATACAGTGGCAAGCCCGGCTTCGTCTTTAGTTATGGGCAATATACCTGTGTAAACTACAATTTTACCTCCCGGCATACACCAGGCATTAACATCTTTAGAGTCTACAAGTTTATACTCCCACGCGTAACCATCAAGATAACCACTTTGGCCTACGCTTTTAAGGTATTTTTCGGCGGCAGCCTTAATTTTTTGCCCCACGCTTGTAACCATGGCAGCCTGTGCGGTACCGGTTATTACTTTGTTTTCTTTTAAAAACTGGTCGTATTGTGCAAATGCACTGGGAAATATCTCTGCATTAGATACAAGAGTGTATTCTTTTTTACCGGTAAACGGATTAGTACTGCAGGCAGCAACCACCATGAACAGTATTGCAGAAAGGGTTATCGCACTTTTTCTCATATCTAAAATTTTTAAATTTTATTCAAATTTAGTAAATTTCTACAATATACAATTCCGATAATGAGCCCATTATAGTTAAACTATTGTGAATTTAAACAAGGGCTTGCCAATACGTTTTTCAAATATTTCATTATTAGCATATTTACTTTACTTTTATAGTAGTTATAAATACTCTTTGCAGTATTATTTTATAAAATTACTTATTATGTCAGAAAATACCGCTCACCGCCAAACCCTAAAAATACCTAAGCCATTTATAATTACAGCTAAAATACTACAGGCAACATCCCCCAAGCTGGCGGCACGGTTTGCCATGAAAGTATTTACCACTCCCATAAAATTTAAGCTACCCAAACGTGAAGAAGAGATGGATCGTAAAAGCCGTCAGGAACAGGTGCTTATTCCATCGATTAAAAAATCTATAAACGTGTACCATCTTGGCGATAGCCCTAAAAAAGTACTGCTGGTGCATGGCTGGAGCGGCCGCGGTACCCAACTGGTGTCTATAGCAGATAAACTGGTTAAATGCGGCTATAGTACAATAAGTTTTGATGCGCCGGCCCACGGAAAATCGAGCGGAAAAACAAGTGATATGACCGAATTTATAGCGTCTATATTAGAACTGGAAAAGATACATGGCCCTTTTGAATTTGCCATAGGGCACTCACTTGGCGCAATGGCAGTATTAAATGCTGTTAAACAAGGCTTAAAAGTTAAGCGTGCGGTAATTATTGGCAGTGGCGATATTATAAGGGATATTATGGTAGATTTTACCCAAAAATTAGGCATGAATATTGCCATAGGAGAGTTAATGATTAAGATGTTTGAAAAGAAGTTTGGCGAAACCATCAACAACTATTCGGCGTATATAGCAGCAAAGGATGTGCATATTCCTGTACTGGTATTTCATGACGAAAATGATGCCGATGTACCTGTTAGTGCCGCCCATCATATTTTCAAAAATCTTAATGATGCCCGGCTTGTAATTACACAGGGGCTGGGACACCGAAAAATTCTTGGCGATAAGGCCGTAATTAAACAAATAACCGATTTTTTACTATCATGAAAAAAATAATGCTACTACTTGTCCTGCTGTCGCTAACCGCCTGCCAGGGACAGGAAAAGAAAAAAGAAGACAAAAACGCGGCTAAGACAGAAGCTCCCACCAAAGGAAAATTTGCCGTGACTAAAACTGATGCCGAATGGAAAACGCAGCTTACGCAACAGCAGTATAATGTATTGCGCAATAAGGATACCGACAGGCCGTACACCGGGCAGTATGATAATTTTTTTGAGAAAGGAATGTATGTTTGTGCCGCATGTGGCAACCCGCTATTTACAAGCGATACTAAATTTGATTCGCACTGCGGATGGCCGTCTTTTGACCAGGCTATAAAAGGTTCTGTAATTTATAAAACAGACGGCAGTTTTGGTATGGAGCGCACAGAGGTTATGTGTGCCAAATGTGGCGGCCACTTGGGCCACGTTTTTGATGATGGCCCTAAAGCCACTACCGGCGAGCGTTTTTGCACCAACTCTACATCTATAAAATTTATCCCTGCTAAATAAGCAGACTTAACACGGATTTCACTAAGGTACACTGATTAATTGGTGAAAATTAGTGAAATTCGTGTCTTTGATTTTACCCTAAATTACACACCTATGAGTACACATAATTATCCCGTGCAAAAATCAGAGGCCGAATGGAAAGCCGAATTAGGCCCTGAACGTTATAAGATATTAAGAGGCAAAGGAACCGAGTTCCCGCATTCCGGCAAATACAACCTTGCTTTTGATAAGGGAACTTATTGCTGCGGCGCCTGCGGGCAGCCATTGTTTAAGAGCGATTCTAAATTTGAGAGCGGCTGCGGCTGGCCATCGTTTGACGAATCTATTCCCGGCAGCGTAGAATATATTAAAGATACTACCTTTGGTATGCTTCGCACAGAGATATTGTGCTCTAACTGCGGCAGCCACCTGGGTCACGTGTTTGATGATGGCCCTACCGAAACAGGACAGCGCTACTGCGTTAACTCGTTATCGGTAGATTTTGAAGAATAAATTACAAACCCTGTCTAATAATACAGGGTTTTTTTTTATCTTAATTATTAAAGATAATAAGAATGTTACTGCCCGGTTAAAAGTACACGTTGGTAAAAGTCTTTTTTGTAAATTTAATGTACAGCAGTATGTTTGTGGTTAAAAGCAAAAACAACTTTCAATGGATTTATTTATGGAAGGAACCGACTGGCCTAAAGCCCTGAGTCCGCTAATAGAAAAGTACAAGGGTGAACGCCACCCGTTGCACTACGAGAACATTTACCAGCTATTGGTAATGGTTGTGCTATCGGCGCAGGACAGCGATGCGCATATTAATAAAATAGCGCCTGCCTTCTTTAAAAAATATCCTGATATGAATGCTTTGGCAAAGGCTAATACTGCCGGGCTTATGGAGTACCTTGCCGAAGTGCGTTTTCATGGCAATAAAATTGCCTGGCTTCAGGATATTGCAGATACCGTTAAGGAAGATAAGAATATCCCAACCACTATGAAAGAGCTGGTGGCGCTGAAAGGCGTGGGCAGAAAATCGGCAAATGTAATAATGCGTGAAGCCGGCAAAAAAGCCGAAGGTATTTTGGTTGACCTGCACGTTGTTCGTGTTGCGCCACGCTTAGGTATTGCAAAAGGTAAAGACGCAACAAAAATAGAAAAAGAAATGATGGCTGTATTACCACAGGATATGTGGGGCGAAGTGGGCATGGCAATTTCGTTTCTGGGCCGTGACACCTGCCGCCCGAGCAACCCAAAGCATAGTGAATGCATTATGAACAAGCATTGCGAATTCTACCAGGAGCAGACTAAAAGTAGTTGCCCATAACATATATAAAACAAAAAGAGAGAAGTGTTTGTGCTTCTCTCTTTTGCTTGTAATGTTTTATATTGCTTATAATATTTTTATAAGGTCGCCGCCAGATGTAAAAGTCGCGGTAAGATCTGTGCCGTCTTTGGTAAGTATTAGTTTATATTCGCCATCAGCAGCAACCCAGGCTTCTTTAATGGTGTAGTTGCCATATCCCTTTTTTATCTTGTCTAATGCTTCTTTTGACACTTTAGATACATCGATCTTAGTATATTGTTTTTCCTGAGAAATGTTGCGTTCTATAGTGTTGCTTGCGGTGTTTGTGGCAGCTGTGGCGGCAAAAGTTGCCATAGCAGCAAGGGCTATACATAAAGTTTTCATAAGTTGCATGTTTAGGTTATATCCCAAAGTTAGGCAACAGGGCTTTACATATCTGCTAAAGTTATGCTAAATGTAGTTTGAGGAATTTAATGGTAGTTCGATTTTACAATGGTTTTATAAAATGTTATGTATAAAGTTATTTTTCTATAATATCCTCTATAAATAAATCTATGTAGAAATAAATAATGAAAGTAAAATGGCGGGCAGAATAAAAATTTTACGTAACTATATCAAACAAAAAAATCTCCGCGTGGGAGACTTCAGATAAAAGCAAAAAAAAATGGCAAGCGACCTACATCGCACCGCTACAACCACATACCTTTGCTGTGTTCCCACCCTGGAGGAGTCTGCAGGAGCTGGTCGTGTAGGACTTGCCGGTGCAAATATACAACCTTTTTGAATTTTTGCAAGGCATTGCCCAATATAAAATACCGTTGTATATTGCTTTACTATTTTTAAAGACCATGAAAAAACATAACTTATTAGCTTTCATTTTATTGGGCACCCTTACCCTCGCCTGCAATGATGCAAAAGATTCTGAAAATAATTTATTTTCCATCGATTCTGCCGGCTTAAAAGGGCAATACCAGCCTCATGAAACACTTCCATTAACGGTTGCAAACGCCAAGAAAAAGGAAATTGACTCCGTTGTATATTATCTTAATGATACCAAATTAGGTACTGTAAAGGGCAACACTAAGTTTGATGCCCCGCTTAAAGACCAGAAATTTGGGTATCAAAACATAAAGGCATTGGTTTATTATGAAGGAAAAAACAGCGAGGCTACAGGAAGGATAGAGCTTGTATCTAACATTGAACCTAAAATATTAGGCTACGAGATTGTTAATACATTCCCTCACGATACGGCTTCTTATACTCAGGGACTTGAATTTTACCGCGACACGCTTATTGAGGGTACAGGGCAGTACAAAAAATCGGTGCTGCATAAGTTAAATTATAAAACCGGGAAGCCTTACAAGCAAATAGCCCTCGACGGTAAATACTTTGGCGAAGGTGTTACTATATTTAACAATAGGATTTACGAACTTACTTACAAAGAAAACACCGGCTTTGTTTACAATGCAGATAATCTTACCAAAGAAAAAGATTTTACTTACTTTAAACAAACCGAAGGTTGGGGGCTTACCCACGACGACAAAAGCTTATATATGAGTGATGGTACTGAGAAAATTTATGTGTTAGACCCAACAACACTTAAAGAAACTGACTATATAAATGTGTACACCAATAACCGCAAAATAAAATCGGTTAACGAACTGGAATGGATAGATGGTAAAATATTTGCCAATATATACCAGACCAACCTTATTGTGGTTATAGACCCTAAAACCGGTGCTGTAGAAGGCATCCTTAATATGGCCGACCTTGAAACCAAACGAACAAAATACCCTGATACTGACGTGTTAAACGGTATTGCCTACAACCCTAAAACCAAAACTATCTTTGTTACCGGTAAAAAATGGGACAAGATGTTTGAGATAAGGCTGAAGTAAAACTTCCAAAATGAATTAATAGATGCTGCCTTTAAAGGCGGCATTTTTTATGGAAAATTTTAATATAAATACAATATTACTTACCTTTGACGTTAGTATAAAAAACAATTTGTGATAAAGAACTTTGGTAGTAAGGAAACGGAAAAAATTTGGAATGGTTTACAATCCCGAAAGCTTCCCGTAGATATACAGAACGTTGCAAGGAGAAAATTGAGAATGATAAACAACTCAATAAATATAAATGATCTTAGAATACCTCCTGCAAATCACTTAGAAAAACTAAGTGGAAATTTGTCTGATTTCTACAGCATCAGAGTAAATAAACAATGGCGAATAATTTTTAGATGGGAAAATGAAAATGCATATGACGTTGAGATTATAGATTATCATTAATAAAAAAAATATGGAAACATTAAAAAACATACACCCCGGAGAGATTTTAAAAGAAGAATTTCTTGAACCACTTGGTATTACAGCTTACCGCCTTAGTAAAGAAACATTTATCCCTCAAACGAGGATTGGAGAAATTTTAAAAGGTAACCGCAGAATAACTGCTGATACCGCTTTACGGTTCTCTAAATATTTTGGCACTTCGGCAAAGTTCTGGCTTGGATTACAAGATGATTACGACCTTGAAGAAGAAACTTTAAATAAGAAGTCTGAATTTGATAGTATAAGACCTGTTGAAATTAGTGCTGCTTAATTTATAAACCCTTTTAACACAGAAAGGGTTTATATTTAAAAAAAATGTAAGTTTTAAACCCCAGCAGAGCTTTAAAATATAATTTACTCCATAATAATAGTTACCTATAAAAAAACCCACTCTTTCGAGTGGGTTTTCTATTTATTTAAGCTTGTCCCGGAGGGCCGAAACTCAGTGGAATTTGCGGTTGTTCTCCTTCGGTAATTGTGCCATGGGCAGCTTCAAACCTGTGGATGTTTTCGCTTAATGCCTTTAGCAGCCTTTTGGCATGCTGTGGCGTTAATACAATTCGTGATTTAACCTTAGCTTTGGGTATACCCGGCATAATGGCTACAAAATCCACGACAAACTCTGAAGAGGAATGGTTGATTATAGCAAGGTTACTATAAGTACCCTCGGCTGTTTTCTCATCCAGTTCAATGTTTATTTGTCCGGGCTGTTGTTGTTGATCACTCATTGTTATTAATAATTGTATTCCTCTTTAGGAGTTAAAAGCTCATTAAAATCTTCATCTTTAGAACCTACAATAATTGCTTCATAGTCTCTCATACCTGTACCAGCAGGTATTCTGTGTCCTACAATAACATTTTCTTTAAGTCCTTCAAGTCCGTCTACTTTACCGGCTACCGCTGCTTCGTTAAGAACCTTTGTAGTTTCCTGGAACGATGCTGCAGATATGAACGATTTAGTTTGAAGCGATGCTCTTGTAATACCCTGTAGTACCGGAGTTGCTGTTGCTGGAACAACATCTCTTGCAGATACCTGATTTTTATCATTACGTTTAAGCAATGAGTTCTCATCCCTTAGTTCACGCGGCGTAATAAGCTGCCCTTCTTTAAGGTTTTCAGAATCTCCCGCATCTTCAACAACTTTCATTCCGTAAAGTTTGTCGTTCTCTACAATAAAGTCAGACGTGTGTATTAGCTGGTCTTCAAGGAAAAGGGTATCACCCGGATCCTGAACCTGTACTTTACGCATCATTTGGCGAATTACAACTTCAAAGTGCTTGTCGTTGATTTTTACACCCTGTAAGCGGTACACTTCCTGAATTTCGTTAACAAGATACTGCTGTACTGCCGATGGGCCTTGTATCCTAAGGATATCCTCCGGAGTAATGGCACCGTCGCTCAATGGCAGTCCTGCTTTAATGTAGTCATTTTCCTGAACAAGGATCTGGTTAGAAAGTTTTACAAGATACTTTTTAACTTCACCAAATTTAGACTCAATAACGATCTCACGGTTACCCCTTTTAATCTTACCGAATGATACTACACCGTCAATTTCAGATACTACAGCCGGATTACTTGGGTTACGCGCTTCAAGAAGCTCTGTAATCCTTGGTAAACCTCCTGTGATATCCCCGGTTTTAGATGAACGCCTTGGTATCTTAACTAAAATTTTACCGGCTTTAATCTTCTCACCGTTATCAACCATAAGGTGGGCACCCACCGGAAGGTTGTAAGAACGTATAAGTTCGCCATCTTTTCCGTAGATCAATAACGTAGGGATCAATTTCTTGTTCCTTGCTTCAGAGATTACTTTTTCCTGGAAACCTGTCTGCTCATCGATCTCAACCATGAACGATTGTCCCTGTTCGATATCTTCATAAGCTACTTTACCTGTAAACTCAGAAATAATAACTCCGTTATAAGGGTCCCACTTACATATAAGCGCTCCTTTTTCTACAACATCGCCATCTTTAACATAGATGCTCGATCCGTAAGGAATATTGTGCGTATTTAATACAATACCTGTGTTAGGGTCTACCAGTTTAAGCTCTGTAGAACGTGAAACCACGATATCTACATCACCACCTTCAAGGTCTTCACCTTTAACGGTTTTAAGGTCTTCCAGTTCAAGGCGTCCTGCAAAACGGGTTACAATGCTTGATTCTTCCGATATACCACCCGCAACACCACCTACGTGGAACGTACGAAGTGTTAACTGTGTACCCGGCTCACCAATAGACTGTGCAGCAATTACACCTACAGCCTCACCCCTTTGGGTCATTTTACCTGTTGCAAGGTTACGTCCGTAACATTTAGCACAAATACCTTTTTTAGCTTCGCAGGTTAATGGAGAACGTACTTCTACCCTCTCTATAGGTGCAGCGTTAATAGCTTTTACCTCTGCTTCTTTAATTTGCTCGCCGGCGTGTACAAGAACTTCGTTATTAAGCGGGTTAATAACATCCTGTAGCGCCACACGGCCTAATATTCTTTCACCAAGAGTCTCAACGATCTCTTCGTTCTTTTTAAGCGCGCTTACTTCTATACCACGTAGTGTACCACAATCTACAGAGTTTACAATAACGTCCTGAGAAACGTCATGCAGCCTCCTTGTAAGGTAACCGGCATCGGCCGTTTTAAGGGCGGTATCCGCAAGACCTTTACGGGCACCGTGGGTAGAGATAAAGTATTCAAGGATCGATAGACCTTCTTTAAAGTTAGAAAGGATAGGGTTTTCGATAATCTCCCCACCACCTGCTGTCGATTTTTTAGGTTTTGCCATCAAACCACGCATACCTGTTAACTGACGGATCTGTTCTTTCGAACCCCTCGCCCCAGAATCAAGCATCATGTACACCGAGTTAAAGCCCTGTTGGTCTTCGCGGATGTTTTTCATGGCAAGCTCTGTAAGTGTGGCATTTGTAGATGTCCACACGTCAATAACCTGGTTGTAACGCTCGTTGTTGGTAATAAGACCCATGTTATAGTTAACAGAGATAGCATCTACCTGAGTGTTGGCATCATCAATAA
>Ga0247815_10003726_pt1 | contig 10870 bp, 12 predicted proteins | sample UWRJL194509B1_FD_181014 | JGI IMG/M metagenome (GOLD analysis project Ga0247815, IMG submission 181014) | Plant litter microbial communities from Arlington Agricultural Research Station in Wisconsin, United States - UWRJ-L194-509B-1 | ecosystem: Environmental > Terrestrial > Plant litter >... | reverse complement strand
ACGGCACGCTCGCCATCATCGCCCAGGTCGCAGATACCGACTCTGCGTGGACGCCTCGGACGACACGGCGCGTCGCAGAGTGTTTCGTCTCTCCCGATGGCGGAGAGCACGCACGTGGGTCTGTCCAGCTTCCCGAGTGCGCCGGCGTTCTCGCGCGGGATTGGCATTGGCCTTGGGATGAGTGCTCCATGGTCGCTTGCGAATGGGGTTGTGTCGAGTCGGCTGCCACAGTTCGATGTGGTCAAGGTCGACCAGCAGTCTCGCAAGGCGATCGTCGTGACTGTGGCAAAGTAAATCCCCATCCTGCGAGGCTGCAAACTACTATCGACTCTGAGCTCCCTTTCGCTTGCTTGGAACCTCTCTCCTTCTCATTCTCACTTGACTCAGTTTTAGTGCTCGTGGATATTCTCGACAGTGCTGTCGTTGCTTGCATGCCTGCCCACTCTATTGAAATGCCATCTCCTCAGCTTTTCTCTCTCTTTTCTCCCGCATAGCACACTACGGAGGTTCGCCCATCATATTTCCCTCATTGCGCCCGGATTTTGTTGTCCCAGAGGAATACGAGTACATTTGCCGCCTGCCGAGCAGGGCGTCCAGTCAAACCCCTTGCCGCAGGTCTTGGCACTGCGCCGTTCTGCGATGTCCATGGAGCCAGTATACAACAATCTCGCTCTCAAACGCCTTCTGGGTGGTCCTGAACCCACTGCTCAATCCAAGCAACGATTCGTGTGACGTTTTCCTCGAGGTCGTCCGAGCTTTCGGATTTGAGCTCGACGATAATTTCGGCCTGAGGGAAAACGCTCATGTTAGCCTATCTGTGTATGCGCGACGCGAGATCAAGTACACACGGCATAATTTTCTCGCGCTTCGGCAAGCACGACCTCCATGATTTCACTCTCGTTGTTTTCTTGAATCTTCTTGAGCGGGTAGTTGCTGCAGCCTGGTGAGCATAGCGTGCGCCACCGATTTCATGCAAACGATCGCAAAGACGTACCGGGCTTCTAAACGCTCCCAGAGCTTTTGGTGATCGCAGCGCAGGACAACTACGAGGTCGATCCACCGTTCAGGGAATGGTTGGCATGCGTGCCAGTCGAGGATGAGGCCACCGTCAGTCGTCTGCGGTTCGAGAAAGTCGAGCAGCTACTGCGCGACACAGGACATGAGATCGGGTCCTGAAGGTGCGAAACCAGATATACGAAACGCACCTTGTCTTCATCGACGACATATGTGCTCCATTCCTTATCAAACTCCTCGTATAGCTCCTGCGTCTTGACAAGCTCGGAGATGTTGATATGTCGGAGCGGGACGTTTGTCGAGCCGCCAGCGACGAGATCGGCGGTCGTAGATTTTCCGGTTCCGGGTGTACCGGTGATAACGATGTTGGGCAGTTTTCGCACCATGTGGACGAGGTAGACGGATGTCAAGATGGTGAGCACGAGATTCGGCGCAGGCCGGACAGCGTGTCTCTTCCTCCTGACTTGAACAGTCACGCCTCCTTGACGCTACGATGTGGGCTGGCGTGTTTGGACCGCGCACATATGTTCTGGGAAGGTGCGCGTCTTCGTGATGCCTTTGAAACCATCTGACCGAGTTTCGCGTGTAGACGCGCCGATCTCATGCTAGGCCTCTCGACCGGATTCCTCGCGTTCTATTTGAATGAACATAACCCGCGCACGGCCCCCGCGCCAGGCGAATCATTCTACGAGGTTGCAACTTGGCGCGTTCAGACATGGCGTGCGGCATGGTCGCGCAGCTGGGCGGAACGGCAGCAGCGCAATCTCGAACGCGACCTTGCGCGCGAAGAAGCAATCACGCGTCAACAAAACAACAAGTGAACTCGTCACGCGCGTTTACTGCCTGGGACTAGCAACTTGAAAGCCAGCTGTTAAGGTCTCGCGCGATTTGGCGCGGCTCGATGTGTGGTTTCAATGCCGGAGTATTTGATGGTGTGCCTGCTTCAACAATGCGGGCATCTCTGTAGGCTCGCGGAAGTTGGACGGAACAGCCGAGAAGCCTTCGACGCAGTCCCGCGACAGTGCGGTACCTCCACGGAATTCTTGCGGCAACGCCAACGACAGTACCTTCAGCAACCAGGTGGAGTGTATAGAGCTTTGCTCGATGTCAAGTATTTCATTTAAGATGTAGCTTTAGCTTATTATATTCTGGTTGTTTTATTGATGACCGAATGAAGAGTGGCCGAGCGATGCGGAGCTGCAGTCGCGACTTGGCCTCTTGTCTTTGCATTTCCTATCTCGCTCGCGTACTTAGACTCGCTGGCCGCCATATGTCAGGCAGGCATTATGTACCATTCGGCCACGCACACGATGAATCCACAGGCCTACTCGATTCAGCGGCTGTCTCGCAAATGCCCTCAGCAGCCTCGAGTGCGCAGAATCTGCTGTTGCACTCGGATACCCTCCAACACAGCAACGGTGTCCACGAATATCCACCAAGTCGAATCGACGCAACGAGTGCGTTACGAGCAGTACAATCGCGAGACGAGAGGACTCTCGACGGTATACTGGAACGAGGACGGGTCGGACGGGTTAGCGGGAACATCGAGCTGGGCCGCGGTGAACTTGCATTCATGGCGGCGAGTGTGTTTGCCGTCCTTGTGCTCACAATATTCGCCTGCGTCGCGGCTATTGCAACGTTCAACTGGTAGCAGGCCTGGGCCACGACAGCAGCCATGTCTTGGCGCGACTCCGATACCGATACAACGGACCCGCGCACCACGTCGCCGACACCGGGTTGCTTCCTCGGTAGCACTTGGACACAGCCTCGAAGAACGGACCACCTGCACCTCTATAATTATAACATCAAAAAGGCAGCGACGTGTACCCGCGCGACCTAGTGCTGTATAACTTTCTTGTCCTCTCTCGACCAGCATAACCACCACGGACCGTCGCGGGATTACTCTACTGTACAATATACTGCACTTTCTTCATTTGCATTACATCACAACGTTCTACAGTGTTTTCTCAGGTCGTGACCCGGGACGGCGCGACGCGTCGGACTTGGCGCGTCTCTTCCTCTCGCGCTCATCATGTCCTTGTTGTTCGGGGTACCATGTCGCCAGCGGCTGCACACTTCGTTGTGGCGCTTTATAGCTTCTGAACGGTCTTATGCAATGGCGCGTGTCTCGATGATCGACGCAGACGAGTCGAGCCCAACTTCTATACACGAAGACATTATGGAGAAACGGCGCAGGAAAACGGAATGGAAGCGCAAACAAGGCGTACGCGCGCATGTGCTTAGAAGCTTGGACCAGCGCACTGAAGATAGTCTCATTATTGCAGCGCCAGACGTTTCTCGACAATCTCGTGATATACGTGCGCGCAGGTAAGTCGGTCTTTGAAATTTTGCGTGTGGCGCACATGCTCAATTCAAGCGCGCGCGTACCTACAGGGAAGGGCGGTGACGGCTGTGTTGCATTTCATCGCGACGCCTTCGTTGACATGGGGCCGCCATCAGGCGGTAATGGCGGCAAGGGCGGAGATGTGTATATCCGTGCGGTCGAAGGGCTCACCACACTCAGCAACGTCGCTGCCCGCTCCAGTGCCAAACCCGGCTACAATGGCCGTGGCGACTGGCTTCACGGCAAGCACGGCCAGGACTGTATCATCGAAGTACCTGTTGGGACGGTCGTACGCGAGATAACGGACGAGCGAAGACTCAAGGACTGGTGGGAGGAAGAGTACGAGCGTGTATCGCAGATGGAAAAGGAGGACGGCATGAAGGAGATGCGCGCTCGACGATGGCTGCATTATCCGTTGGCCGAGTCGAACAATCTCGGCCGGACGACGTTTCAAGAGGCCGAGCGTTCATTCCATGGGACTGAGCGTAGGCTACGGTGGCGGCTTAGACAGCGCAGGCTCCAGCCGATCAACATCGACCTCGACAGTCCGAGCGAGGGCAATGGTATCATGCTTGCAGAGGGCGGCATAGGCGGATACGGCAACCCGTTCTTCGTCCACACGCCAAAGAATCGCTCGCCCAAATACGCGACACGAGGTTTAGACGGCGAGCGCATCGCGTTCGAGTTGGAACTGAAGCTCGTCGCGGACATCGGACTGGTTGGCTTCCCGAACGCGGGGAAGAGCACGTTGCTTCGAGCGCTGTCCAACTCCAAGGCGGAGGTGGCTAGCCATGCATTCACGACGCTCAACCCGCAGATTGGCATCGTCCAGGTCTTTGAGGACGGCAGTTTCGCAGGGGCTCGCGTTGAGGGCGAGGTTATCGAGGACAGCGCCGTCGAACGAGCTCGCGACATCGCTGCAATGACGAGCGGAGAGGACGCGCCTACGACGGCTCAAGAAGTCCATGCCCTCAAGGAGGTCGCCCGCTTCACAGTCGCAGACAATCCAGGCCTGGTCGAGCATGCGTCTGACAACGTCGGCTTGGGGCATTCCTTCCTCAAGGCGATTGAGCGCTGCAGCGCGCTAGTTTACGTCGTCGACCTCGCCGGCCCCTCGCCCTGGAAAGAGCTCGAGGTATTGGAGAAAGAGCTCGAAGCATACAAGCCGGGTCTCTCCGGGATATCACGCCTCGTGCTCGCGAACAAAGCGGACTTGCTCGCCAGCAGCGGTGACGAGGCGGAGGTAGCTGAAGCTCGAGCGAAACTCTTGCAACTTGAGGAGTTTGTGCGTGAGAAGATGAACGCAAAGGGAGGGCCGCCACTTGACGTAGTGGCCGTCTCGGCGAAACACTCGCTCAACCTCAGGCGTGTCGTCGAGCTGCTAAAAGGCTATTTGGAGGACGTGGAACAGTTGGATGAAGAAAGATTTGGCGGCTGGGAAGAGTGACGGGATTCGAGGTGTTCGGCCCCGCACTGCGGTCGAGACCATGGTCCTGGGCGCTCTATCCTCCTGACCATTCGTCACAAGACTAGGCACCGGCAATCAACGCAATCATGGAATTCAACTGAGACGACTCATCGAGGGCAAGATGACGTCCTCGATCTTACTTCCTTGATCAACATCGCATGACGGGGGGCGGGCGCAATCGGGGGCGCGCTGGTGACCGCAGGAGCCGATGCGCCGGGTTTGGCAAATTGCAGTTTGCGTTTATGGCGTTGTTGGGTTCTTGCAAGCGAGACGGGGACACTGATGCCGTGGCGTTCGGCCACAGCAGTCGGCAGTCGGCACGTTCGTGTGCCGGGATCTGCGAAGGACAGTTGTGTGGGTGTCTTGTGTTTCCCCCGGTCGCTCGCCTATATGTACTCTATATATATGTGCCATTCTGTGGGCGTCCTTTGGGTTGCATATGTCGATGAATTAAAGAGAGAAGGTTGGTTGCCGGGACGGCGTCTCGCACAGGGTGGTGGGCTCGCTTGCCCTGCGTGCTGTCAACGGGCTGCCAGGACCGCCCAAGATCAAGCGAGGACATGTGCCTCGGGCGCTTGTTCGGCTGCGTCGAGAAAATGCCGGCCCTGCCAAGGACGGGGACACTCTATTCGGGCCCTTCGAGTAGGAGGGGGTGAGACATGGGCTGGAATTGCAAGCCCAGTACAGCAATCATATATTCTAATATTCGCAGTCTGAGGTCGAGGGAGATAGGAGACGGTCGAGGGAAATGGGGTTGCAAGAAGAAGGTGAGTCGCGGTGCCTTTACGTCTCCTGGTTTTGAGCCGGCCTTCCCGCGCTTGGATTCAGATTCAGTCACTGCGTTTGTGAGCTCTCTTTCCCTCGGGCCTGTGCGCGCGCTGCTGCCGCCCTCGAGACTGCGCCCGACGATGGACATGCTTGGTCTTGCCCTCCCGCCTTCTTCTTCATCACAGGCTTATGGTGCTGGTGCTGCGTGAGTTCCTGTCTGAACTGGACCCCCTTGCTCCGGCCCGTCCCCACCCCTCCCCATGGCCCAGAATTGACATCCAAATCCTCAACCAGCCAGATCCGCTCGCGTATCACAGTCGTCTGCGCAGAGGTATAGTCGTCGCTTCTGGTGCACTGGGAGGGTCGCACGGCTGACTGTTACTCCAGTGCAAGAGGTTAAAACTCAAGTGCGATCGTCGTGTTCCTTGCGGCAGTTGCGTCAAGCGTGACACCGTCAACCGTTGCGCCTACTCCGCTGCTGCTGCAGAGAAAATGTGAGTTTATTCCGAGTATCTGCCAGGTCGGTTGCTGACGCGGTCGCGCGCGCGTGTGTGTAGCGACGTTCAATCACTGCATAACCGGGTGCTACTACTCGAGGCACAGGTTCAAACCCTTTCTGGTGGCTCGCTCAGACTTGCCACACAACCGACTCTCGATCGCGCGCCCGTCGTCATCAACGGTGGCAGCTCAGTCATCGTCAACCTCGAAGACATCGCCTCCGTCTGGCTCGAACAGCTCGACCTCAAGGACTTCCACTACACCATCCTCAACGAAACTGACTCGTTATCAAAGTCTTTCTTCGACACCAACGCTTTCCCAGACCTCGCCCTGTTTCGTAGTCCTGACTATGACCGGCCGACCGTCACCCCCGCCCTCCTCGACCGCCTCCCGCCAGAGAACATGCGCGACGCCCTGATGGAACAATTCCTGGGTATCATGATCCTCAGGCCCTCCTTTAACTTCCCAGACTTTAGGAGGCGAGTACAGAGTATGTTCGCGCCAACCCACAGGTCGAGTCCACCGTCGTTGTCGTTCTTTGCGTGCGCCGCACTCGGTTTCGCGCTTGGAGCGCATGCATGGCTCGAGACCAACAAGTCTGCAGCCATCTCGCACCCTGCCGCGTACGACCCGGACGAGCTCTTTGCGCTGGCAGACCACGCCATCCAAATACACGAGCGCATCGAAGTCGCGCATGATGTCGACTATATCACCGCACTCATCCTCCAGGTCCTCTTCCTTATCCACGACGGGAAACCGCGCGTAAACCCACGCGTATCTGCCATTGTGGGCAAGGTTGTCGTGGCGGCTCGCGATATGGGCCTCGGAATCGACCCGGATGAGACCGCAGGCAGGTACTCGGTCTTTGAGGCGGAAATGCGGCGCCGTTGCTGGTGGGATGTGTACTACTACGATCTGTACGTGTTTCTGTCTCGCTGCAGCCCGTCGTGTGCGTCCTTGCTATGCTTACGGCTCCACTGCGACAGGTTCATCTCGGACTTTCTTGGTCATGTACCCCTGATCTCGGACAGCAGCTTCACAACCAATATGCCTCAGGAGTGCGACGACGACAGCTTTACGCCATCATCAAGTGCCATTCCACTTCCGCTGAACACGACGTCAGCTGGTAGCACAGCATACTTCCTAGTGAAGTGCAAGTGAGTGTGATGAACTGTTGGGCACCACGCCAACGCCCTGCCAAGTTGCCCGCTCGCTTACCATGGAATTCCAGGCTTGCACAGCTCGTGAAGAACATGAAGAAGCGCATAATGGTGGATCCCAAGCAGCCCACGCTAGAGCCTTCCCAGGAACTGGCACAGACGTGCGAGTCGGAGATTAACCAATGGCTTGCGGAGCTCGACCCAGCTTATCGTCTGGACACGGACCACGACGGCACACTCACTGTACCCGAATACCTTGTCGCACAGCGCTCGGAAATTGCCATGATCGCCAACTCGCTCGTGCTCAAGATCTTCCACCCCTTTATCAAGAAGTCATATGCGCGCCCCACACATCACGCCATGTACGCAAGTGTCGGCGCGGCACACAAGGTCGTCACTGCGGCCGAGCGACTTCAGGCGACGATGAAGGGCCCAAAACATTCGTTGGCCTTCATGTCGTATTTCTTCAACGTCCAGCTGTTCCACGCAGCCATTATCTGCGCCCACTCGTACATCCAGGAGCCGCAGAGCGTCTTCGCCAAGGAGTGTATGAAGAACCTTAACGACGCCATCAGGATCATGTACGACCCGGTGGTGCCGACATCGCGGGGTCCTATGCGCGGCGGTGTCGAAGGCTCATTGAGCGAACCGCTCCGCGTGCTCGAGCTCATGAAGCACAAGGCCGAGGAGTCTGCGCGCGGTACCTCGTTCCATGCGGGTGTCAAACGCAAGCACTCTGAGGTCGAGGATCATCTCGAGCCTGGCTTCCATATCCCCTTCGCCGGCCCTGCCATTATCACGAGCGACCCGATGATGCAGGCCTTGTCGCCACAAGTCACCGGCAGCGGCAGCACATTGTCGGGTGGGACGAGCAAACCACGGGCAATCGCTGGGTCAGTCGAACGGTCCATGTCTCACGCCTCGACACCGGCTCCAATGATGCCTGCTACGCCTGTCGTGCCTCCTTCCCACAATGGTTGGGTGACACCAGAGGCGCCGTCGTCTCCATCTTCTCTGCGCGTATCTACATCGACTCGGGAGCGTGCAAAGACGCACTCGCAGTATCCGACGCTCGCAGTACGCGTGCGCGATCGCCGTGGGTCAGGATCGAACGGTTCGTCGGGTGGAAGGAGAAATTCTGTGAGCAACTCAAACAGGCCGAGTGGGCCCACGTCGACATCACCCGGAACGTCTGCTCCAAAGCGCTCCACGCCGCCGACATTGCAAACGACCTTGTCGTATGGGTCATCGCACTCTGGCCCGCCTTCTGCCTCGCCGTCTGGCATGCACACATCGATGGACTCGGCAGCAGACTTCGGCCCGCCGCCACCGCTCCAGAGCGAAGAGCCGCAGTACTTTATGCAGCCAATGTCAGCCGCCCCGCAGCCACCGCCCGTTGCGGCCCCTACACCAACATACGCCAACCCGCCTCAGCCGCAAGGAATGGTCTATGCTCAACCTTCGGTCCCGTCGTCGGCTTATACTGGTCAACCCCCGAGCTCGTACTACACGACCGTTCAATATCACCCTGGCACGAGTCAATCGATGTACGAGAGCACGGCCATGTATGCCCAGATGGAGACTCCCCAGCCACAGGCACAACCACAACACCACCCGCCGCCACCGCAACAAATGGCGTCGCATTATGCACCTTCGACATCTGGCGAGGGAGACAATTCGGAACACGAGGCATCGGACTCCGTTTATCGTGTCCAAGCCGTCTGGCCAACGGGTACCAACTCTCGGTACTCGACATGGAGCCAAGAGCAACAGCAACCATATCAATGACAACTGCTGCTGCTGTTCGCTCTCCGTCGACTCCCGACTTTTTACGACATCTTCTCGTTTCTCGTTCTCTCTATCTGTTTCCCTTGGTGCCCCTGGACCCTTCCTTGTACATCTCAACTCACGTACTCGACCCCGCAACATCGCTTCGCTCTGCACGCTAGACATCCGCTCGCCCTTGCCGCTCGCACATAGCCCGACCCCTCACTCCTGGAATTTGTCCCTACGCTGTGTTACCTGCCTATCCGTGTCGATATTTATCCCCCCTGCGACGTCCTGTGTATGTTCCCTGCCACCTCGTCCCTCGGTGGCTATCGCTCCTCGCTCTCGCCGTCTCGCTGATTCCCAATGGGAGTCTGTGTGCATCCTCATCTCCCTCTCTCTGTCCCTCTGGTGAATTATCTCTCGCACGTGTCTGCCGTCTCGCTATCGTCGCTGCTAGTTGCCTCTCCCACCTCTCTGCCGTACATTATCCGCAGGTCTGACCGCCCATGCACTCTATTAACATGTAGCTTTCACGAATCTCCAACGTCCCCTCTCGCATATCCTCCACCCTCACCATCCCTCGCTCGCATCCATCTGTGCTCCTTTCAAACCCATTATTCTTTTCGCTCATTCATCCTTCTCACGCTTTCAGGATGGCTCAGGCTGGTGCCCTTTTTGTTTCGCCTGGCGTGTTGTCGCGGCAATAACTCATCCAATTCCATGTATTCTACACGTGTGCGCTCGTGCAATGACACCGGAGATTGCGATTACTCTCGTTGAACGAGCGCGAGCAGTCCAAGCACACCCATCAACGCGTACTTGAGCTGAGGATAGTCGTTCTGAAGGACGACGTCAGTGAAGAGATAGTATAAACATAGTGACTTTTGCGCACCATTGCTATTGTCGCATAGCCGACGTAGGGCAGGAAGCTAGAAGGTTTGGTCAGTGACGAGTCGAGACGAGCCTGTAATATTACACACCCGCGAACTTTGCCAACAATATCCTTCTGCTCAAGCCACTGAACGCCGCGATATAGTGCAATGTCATCTGTTGGATTGTTGTCGCCCTTCGTGAGGATTAATTGCGCCTCCGTCTTTGGCCTATAAAGGGATAAGAGGTGGACGGCGCGAGCCACGTCGCCAACACGCACTTGGTGTGAATCTCGAGGATGCGGTGAACGATCGGAATCTCGCTACCATCGCTTGCGGGAACCTTATAAACGGTGATGTCCCCAAGCATGTAAGGTGTGTTGGCCGGGTTGGTGAGGAACAGCAGGTCGCCGCGGTAGAACGCTGGCTCCATAGACCCACTGTAACAAGCATTAGAGCGTGCTCGTAGCGGTGGGAAGCGAGTAATAACGCACCTGAGAACGACGACGATGGGCGGCTCGCTATTGCAGACAAGGCCAAGTCCCTTCCAAATCATAAGGCCAGACGCGAGCACAGCGGCAAAGTTGAGGCATTGAACAAGGAACTGCATTCCCAAACACTAGTCAGAAACGCGCGCATACTTATACAGGCAGCAGGTCTGACCTGGCGCACGCCCATCTTCTTGATTTTGTCAAATTCGCCCATTGTTGTGATGAACGCGGTTTAAGAGAGCGCAAGTTTGGATTCCAGCGCGAACTCCGACTGTTGCACTTCTGTTTCGCCCGTCGCACGACCATGGCCGACGAGATTGCCATCCACGCGATATCCACCCGCGCGCGTATTGGCCCATCTGAATGGGACCAATCGGCCGCTTCAAATGAGCTGCAGCCTGTTCTGGTCTCGCTTTGGACCCCGTATAATCTCCAGCTCGCAGGTGGCACAGACAACCTTGACCACTCGCTCAACTACGCGGCCGTCT
>Ga0247815_10003725_pt1 | contig 10871 bp, 22 predicted proteins | sample UWRJL194509B1_FD_181014 | JGI IMG/M metagenome (GOLD analysis project Ga0247815, IMG submission 181014) | Plant litter microbial communities from Arlington Agricultural Research Station in Wisconsin, United States - UWRJ-L194-509B-1 | ecosystem: Environmental > Terrestrial > Plant litter >... | reverse complement strand
CCTTGCGCGAGCCCCCGAGTACGGCACGATCCATTCACCAGCCCCAGCGCGACACTATGCATCATTTACAGGCGGTACCTTGTCGTCGAATCCTGGTCGACCGGTGGCATCGAGGGCATCCACCGCGCCGCCAGACATCACCACTTTTGCTGCTGCGGCGACAGCCGCCCGTGCATCGCAGGATCACGGGTGGCAGACTGTGGCAAAGAAGAAGAAGCCACCACCAGCGCAGCCTGCACATGCAGACTTCATCCCTGCGTATCGTGTTGACGCAGCTAGCCGTGCCAACGGTTTCGGTAGCCAACATGTGTCGGCTCATAGCGTTTCAGACATTGACTTCCACCGGCGCGAGGCGCGAGCTTTACATGCCGAGCGGAATGAAGCCCTTCGTCACGCTTTACGATACTGGAAGGGAGGCAACACCCGCAACCTCGGCGGTGAAGTAGCGACCTACTATGCCGAACGTGCTCGCGCTTTGTTTGATGCTGCACGGTCCCATTCGCTCGACGCAGCCCGCATGTCCGTAAGCGCAACGCATCGGAGCACCGCTTCGCACGACGAGATTGACCTGCACGGACTTACGATCGCCGAGGCCACCGTTGTGGTTCAAGAAATCCTCAAGAGCAAGCCTCCCACGCCTGCAAGGCCTCTCAGAATCATTACTGGCCGTGGTCGGCACTCGCACGAGTACAAAACTGTCCTTCAGCCGGCACTGCGCACTCGCCTCACCGACGAAGGCTGGCTCGTCACGTTGTGGGACGCTGGCCTCACCATTCGTGGACGGTCCACTGCCACCCCGTGACACACTCATATCTCGTCGCATATCGTTTCTTGATTACATCACATCGCATCATCATTTCTGCACTTTGTACACCTGTCGGATCGCTCTCTCGCGTTTTGGGTTTTGGATGTACTGCTAGCAATGTAGCCATAGTGCGACTTACAGTGCCTCGATATCTGTCTCCCCTAGTTTCGCTTCCACCTGTCGCATAAATCTCAACATGTTCCTGGTCTTTCCTCTGTCAAACCTTTGGGCACGTGTTGAACACAGACTTGGGCGCTTCGGCCGAGAATCGCGCATTCTCCGACCTACAAGCTTGTTCTCCTTGCTTTCAGCTTCGATTGCCCTGTGCGCTCAAAATGGCCGCGCCACCGAAACCACTATCAACTGCCGAGAGCTTCCTGTGTGGTGGTATCGCAGCATGCGTTGCAGTGAGTTCAGTCTTTTGACTTGAGAAGTGCAGCATGCTTATACATATGGGGAACCCAGGTGACGATCTCTAATCCGTGCGCACGTTTCTCAGCAGGCCGAAGCTCGCATCGTGCTGACACATGTGATGACGCAGTCCTGAAGTCGCAAAGACTCGAATGCAGCTACAAGGCGAGCTCGTCAAGGGCGGTGGAGAGAAGGTCTACAAGAACGCGATCGACGTCCTTGCCAAAACGTACCGCAACGAAGGCATTCGCGGCGTCCAGCGTGGACTCGGCGCGGCCGTGAGTTTGCACATTTTCTTTTCGCTTTGACGCGTTTGTGCTGACAGATTTGCGCGTCCTAGTACGTGTACCAGGTGTGTCTCGTTGGCGTTGGCGCGCAGAGTTCACGTCTGTCCGGATATGCGCGCTGAACTTTCTGACGCGCGCAGACCCTGCTCAATGGCTCGAGACTCGGCACGTAAAGCACTTTGCGGGTATAAATGCTATCTAACATTCCTCTTAGGTTTCTATGAAACCTTTAGGAAACAGTTCAACGTCATGCTGTCGCGGAAACCGACGGAGCAACTCGCTAGCACCTCCATAGCTGCAGGTACAGCCAGCGGTGTTGTCGGAGGTTCGTCTCTCGCATTTCCATGCATCTAATTTTGTCATCTGATATCGAGTTCAGCGATCCTGGGGAACCCGTTATTCTTGATCAAAGCGCGGATGCAGGTGCGGAGGATTATCTCGAGCGAATTTGACCCAATACTCATGTGCTCCTCAGGCATACTCTCCCGCGTTGAAAGTCGGAACGCAACGGTACTATAGATCCACGTGGGAGGCACTCACCACAATCGTCCGTTCGGAAGGGCTGCGAGGGTTGGTGCGCGGTTTGGACGCGTCGATGCTTCGGACTGGAATGGGCTCTTCGGTCTGTCGAGCTTGTCGCACTCTGGGACCATAACGGTTACTTACGAGCCATAAACGCAGGTTCAAATACCTAGCTATATGTGGGCGAAAGGCAAGATCGTGGAGAATGGGTGGTTGCGCCCAGACAGCCCATGGACATACCTTGCGAGTAGCAGTGCCTCTGGCCTGTGCACGGTGCGCATTTCAGTTCCAAGTTTCTATGAAAGGAGGTATTCTGAACTCTTTGACCCTTCAGTGTATTGTCATGCAGCCTGCAGATACGGTCCGTCTTCGTTGTCTAGGCCAGCGTTTGCCCCCTAATCTACTTCACAGGCATTAACACGGATGTACAACCAGCCAACACAGGTGCTCCCGAACGGGCGGACCGTCGGTCTGCTGTACAAAAACCCCTTCGATTGCCTTTGGAAGACGCTGCAGACGGAGGGACCGTTTGGCTGGTACAAGGGTGAGCTCCACTCTATACTCCCAACCAACCACAACGAATGTCTTTATTTGCGCAGGATCCACCGCCCACTTCTTGCGCATCGCACCGCACACGATCGTCACACTAACAGCAAACGAGTTTATCATCAGGCTCTACAGGAGAATACGTGACGGCCCCGTAGTACCAGACGACGCATAGAATCGACCGCCTAGATCCACCGTTATGCTAATAGATGGCGCTGCCTCTGCGAATCGCCGACACACCGATGGCAGCAGTTCTTGCGGCTACGCCAGAACAGGTATCTTTGCCTTCGCCGCTTCTGCCAGCTTGTCGAACTCCCCGCTCTGCTCGCACATCGCCCGGAACACGCCTCCCCGCGTCGTAATGAGCGTTTCAGGCGTGTCAAATTCCACAATCTGACCGCGGTCGAGGACGAGAATACGGTCGTAGTCAATGACGGTGTGGAGGCGGTGAGCGATGGTGACAAGAATGCGGCCTCGGAAATGCTCTCGTATGGTCGTTTGGATCCTGTCGGAGGGAATATCAGCAAGGGTGATATGAACCAGAACAAGGGTGACGCACTTGCGATCGGTCTCAAAGTCGACTGAAGCCGTTGATTCGTCCAGTACGATGATGCTGGTGTTTCTGAGAATGGCCCTCTGTCACACCGAATATAAGTGACCTGCTTCATCTCCTGGTAAAGGTGCTCACCGCCATCACAATCAACTGTCGCTGGCCTGCACTCCAGTTATGACCCCCTTCGCTGACCGGCGACTCCAGCGTCACGATCGACGATGCCGGAGTCGCCGGCCGGCTTGACGGCGGTGGTTCGCCAGTTCCTCCCGCCACGTCAGATGCCAGGTTGGTAAGAGGCTCGGCAGAATCCACAGGAAGGTGTACCATCCGCAGAGCTTGAATGCATTCTGCGTCGGTGTGCTCGTTGAACGGGTCGAGATTGTCACGGATGGTGCCGCTGTAGAGAACTGCGTCTTGTGGGATGAGGGTAAGTTGCGAGCGAAGGTCCTCGACGCCGACAGTCGTGATGTCGCGGCCTGAACGCAATGTGAGCGGCGGTACATAGTAGCGGGATTGTGGAGACATACCTCCAATCATAATTTTACCAGAGACCGGGTCAACAAATCGGAATAGCGACATGGCGAGGGTGCTTTTGCCACTACCCGTGCGCCCGACGATACCAACTGTCTCCCCCGCCTGCAGAGATGCGAAACAGAAAGGCAGTTCTTAGCTCACGACGAGTAGGTAGAGTAGTAATCGGTACCGGCGAACCTTGATATGGAACGAAACACCGCGAAGGACAGGCTCAAGCTCGCGATCATAGCGAATGACAACGTCGTCAAATGTAATGCCCTCGCCAAGGAATGGCCAGGCCGCGGGCAGCCCATGCAGATGGCGGGGCGCCTCTGTAGTTGTAACCGACTACCGTCAATTCCATAAAAGAGGCTGGTTGCAACAGCTCGCTCACCGGATGGGAGGTCTATCAGCTCCTGAATCCTTTCTATGGCGTTGAAATCGGACTCGACAAGAACGTAAAGGTTCACGAAGTGATAGATGTTGAGGATGAGCGTCTGCGTCTGCACGAGAACGATAGCTGCGAGCCCCGGTCCAATGTTGAAGTACACGGTCAACGCTGCGGTCGTGCCGAAGGCCAGTCCGCCGTAAGTGTCGTACCTATCCGGTCGTGAGCATAAGCATCTCATACCAAGCTTGTGAAATTACCGATTGCGCAGCCAAATGTTACAGATTGCGTCTGGGTGGACGGGAGGTGATCAGCCAGTATGCAGCCTGGTGAATTGAGACGACCCACTATGATACCAAGCACTGTGATGCTTGTCAAGCAGCTGATACATTGCACCCATAACCCTCGTCTCGCTGCTAAACGCGCGAACCCTAAAGCATATTGTAAGCATCAATCTGTGACTCCGGTCATGAACGTACGTTGTTAACCCGTTCAGCAATTCGGAGAACTGCGTTAACACTGGCGAGAGAGTTACAGAGCTTAGCCGAACAAGGTCTCTGGACGCCGTGATATACTGTGGTGATATGGTTAAACTCAAGTCATGGCCGTCGCCGCTGGAGAGACGCACGTTACGAGCAGCGTAGATGTGCAACCACACCAAAAGCACAAGCGGCACGACGAACGGCGGCACTGTATAGATGACCAAACCAATGCTGACGGCAAATACGACAGTCATCTGTCCGAGGAAGTGCATGGTGAACTGCAATCCCTTGTCGGCTTGGTCGATGTCTTGAGCGAAGCGATTAAGTATACGACCCGTTGGTGTGCGATCAAAGAAGCGTGTCGGCGAACGAAGGATGGATTCTAGCATGCCCTCAAAGAGAATACGAGCGGCGCGAAGGCTTCCCCAGATCAAAGGGAAGTTGGCCAGGAGGCCAAGTAGGACGGCCGTGAGCTCTGTTACACGCTCAGTCAAAACATCGATGTGGAACTGGGTACTAACGGAGTGTGATGTAGATGCCGATGTAAGGACCGACGCCGTAGGATGCCGAGCGGAAGCCAAGGATGTTGCGCCAGCTTGCGGGTTTGTCGTAGGATTCAGTCCAGACTATATGGCAGGTCAGCGCCGTGCGAGCAACAATGGCGTGGCAAACCTTTGGCCCAAAACTTCTCCAAAAGATTTCCGGCTTGTAACAAGATGAGGGTTGCCACGTAAAGTGCCACGATCCAGTAAGACACCGCCGTGAAGTAGGATGCGTAAACCGCGAGTCGAACTGACCCACTGTGGCCACGATGATCAGTTTTAATGAGGCAGACTCGTTCCCGATCCAATCTCACCTAGCTTTGCTCTCTGCCTCAACCAACTTCTTTGCTACCTTCGATTCTGATTTCTCCTCCTGCGCAATTTCAGCAGTGGCGACTGCCTTTTCCTCATCGGCATCATTCGCCGCCTCCGAGCGTGCAATGTCTACGAGCACTCCTGCCTTCCGCAAGTCCTCCACAGCTCCTTGTCTTGTAATCCTCCCGCCAGCCAACTGCACGATCCATGCTGCCCCGGTTGCTACTGAGGCAAAATGGTGGGTCACAAGTACGACTGTGCGGCCTTGGCAAATCGATCCAAAGAGGCATTGAGTAATGAGAGTATTGGCAGTATGTGTGTCGACGGCACTGAGAATATCGTCCAAGAGGAGAGTCTGCGTGCGGGCGTACACGGCGCGGGCTTGGGATAGATATAAGCTTCTTATGAGACAGAATTGGGTCCAGACGACGGGCGTACCAAGAGCGACACGAGCCTTTTGACCTCCGGACAACGTAATGCCGCGCTGAAGGCAGGTCAAAAGAAGAGCCTCACAAAAGTCAAAGCAAACGGACCTCGCCAATTTCAGTAGCATCGCCATCTTCCAATTGATTCAAGTCCGCGTTGAGAGCACACGCAGCGAGAACAATATCATAGCGCTGCAATAGGTTGATATAGTTTAGTCATAGAGGTATTGTGGTTAGATATTAGACGTACCTCCTGGTCCCAGGGTGAGCCAAACAGGCTGTCGCAATGCATCAGTATACGTTTCGGTACCAGATACTACCACGAACATGTTATCTCTGATTGTTTCTGACAAATGACCATTAATACGAAGTCAGGCCACCGCATAAGACACTCACTGGACTCCAACCAAGGGTGTTGTGAACAGAAGCTTACCGCTTCGACCAGGCCGGTGGCTGCATTCACGCGATGGTCAAGTTTGGGCAGCATAACAGAGCCGGAGGTACAATCCATTTCGCCAAGAAGTGCTGCCAAAACTACGGCGATTCGCAAGTTAGCGTGAAGAACTGGTCCGGGAAACGAATAGAGGCGCACGCGATGACTTGCCACTGCCGGTTGGCCCTGTGACAACCGACAATTGGCCATGTGGGAAGAGGATGTTGATATCGCGCAGCTGGAATGGCGATTCTTCGGGCACCAACGTGTGGGGTTCCTCGACCACTTGTGCAATTGGAATTGAGCGCGTGCTGAAGGCGTCGAACCAGCTGCGAGGGGAGCGCTTATACCATGGCGTGTCTGTGGATGACGATGGAGTCACATGCTTCTGAGCGCTGTTGCTTGCCTTGCGCGAGTTGCTGTACCATTGGAATGTGGCATTGACCGCGCCGAGCCTGGTATCGGGTTGTGCAGCACTTTCCGTTGCGTCTGGGGTGTGTGTATCCTTGAGTGATGATACCCAGGCTGGGACCTCATCCTCTGTAAGAAATTCGTCAATCCTCCGCATCGCGGCAATGAGCACAGCATAGTCGCCGAAGCCTGAAGTCGCCTGCAAGAGTCTCATGTCAGTGACCCAACGTTGAACAGATTTCCTAACTCCTCACGCTATCGAGATCATAGGTAAGCTGAGCCAACGCCAAAATGGATGCGAAGGCCGTGGAGATCGTTAGTTGGTGACCTGCAACGATGGTGTACCACGCCAAGCTCCCGCAGGCAACGGAGATTGGGACGATCCGCGAGGCAGCACGAAACGCGGACTGGATGGCATGGAACTTGAATACCTCCTTGAGTTCGTTGCGGCGAAGTGACATTATGCGCTGAGTCCAGCGTGTTTCCCAGGCGCTGAATTTGATGAACTAACGAAGTGGGCGAAGTCAGATTCAACAGTAACAAAGAAAGATGAAGTTGTACCTTGATCGTGTGAAGGGCCTCGTTGATCGCGCGACCGCGAATGTCTGTAGGTTTCAGGGTCAGGTGTCGTCTAATCAACGAGATGGATACGAACCACGCTGCTTCATCATAACCGTGACCTGCGTAGACAATCTGCTTGCAATCCACGCTGTGAATGGCGTTGCCAGCACCATCATAAAGTAGCCAACGAAAGCTGAGTATCCCAGGATGTTGTACAAGAACAATGCTGTGATAGTGATGTTCAACGGCGTCCCAAATATGCAGTCCAAGATCGCCGGGATTTTGGCAACATATCCAACGTCGATGCTAATGAGCGACTGGATCTTCGCTAGGTCCGCTCCCCCATCGCCGGACCGTGAGGTGACGATGCCGGAAGTGTCGATGCGAACGAGGGCCTTTTCGGTGATAGTGGCGATGGTTTCGGCGCGAGCTCTTAGACAACGGTTAGCTTCAGAAGTTACAACCGATTCGGAGTGGCGAGGAGACAAACCTGAGGATAAACTGGCGCTGCAGCGTCTGATCGGCGAGGTTGGTGTGGGCTCGAAGCAGGTAGAATGTGCATGCTATGAGCGTGTAAAGGTACGCGGAGCGAGTGTCGCGTTGTTCCGATGAGTAGCGAGGCTCAAGGATCAAACCGAAGAAAGAGCTACTCGTCTCCGAGGCATGTTGCTCGGTGTTGGCGCTTGACTCCTCGATGGCTGCAATGATGCGCTGAAGAAGGACCGGTTGAAGGCATAGGAGCGCACCGTTGAGCATCTGCAACAGAGCGGGTTAGATTCACTTATCTCCGCTACGGATCAGTTCAACAACCACGAACCGCACTCATTGTGTATGCTGTGAGAACCCCCACGTTCGCCTTAACGAGACGTTTCAGGATGTGCTGGTTCGGCCTTAACATGTCCACAATCAGTTCATAGCGAGATCAGAGCGTAAGAGACGTCTTACCACAAGGCTCTAAACTTGCGGGCGAGCAGACGGCTCTGGCTGTCGGTGGCTAACTGGCCAATGTCTGATTCCTCGAGAGCACCACTTCGAGCGCGATCGAGGATTGGCTGGACCCAAGTGTGGGCAAGCCACTGGCCGAGTGTCGCATATTCGTTCAGAGCAAATCCGTGGTTGTGCACAGTGTCGAGTCTGCCGAGTGCTGGCTGAAGCGGTGTGTTTAAACAGAGAATAACGCCGACGAGGCATGCCGCGGCGTGAATGAGATTGAGTGTCTTCAGGACAGGCGAGAAGGGGTTGCCCCAACCACCTATCAACAAGAGGAAGACGAGGAGAGCGCCCTCGGCAAGCGTGAAGATGTAAAGTGCAAACAACGAGTACGGTGGCTTCCTCGGCGGATGCACTAGCGGTTTGATCATAGCATAGGTCTAAATTATCGGGATGCATGAGTCTCAAGTCAGTCGGAGTATCAACCCTACGCACCCAAATTATGACACCGATGGCGGGTAACGCGAGCGCAATTCCACCTTGGATGGGGCCTATCACAAACCAAGTAATACGAGCCGCGAGTCCGAAAGCCCCAATAGCTGCGTATGTAAAAGACTTGATGGATCGGACACGTCGCGGTTCCACTTGAGCCAAAAGTTCGCGTTCAGCTGCACTGATGGAACCCTTTTGATCTGCGTTGCGAACACGTTCATCCTCAATGTCCTCTTCAGCTGAGGAAGTAGCCATCAACATCCAAATATATGCAGTCGGAGAGCTGCCACGAACTGAGAATATCGGTGAAGAGCCTGTGCTTGATTCCTGGAGTGCCAGCAAGGACAACGGTGATAACTGGTAAGAGAGTGCCTAAGGCGAGCCTGAGCCAGCCGACCAGGGCGTCGAAGGAGTCGAGGAGATCGATGGGCATGGTACGTTGGCGAGCGTCTGGAGGGTGTTGAAGGGCGCCTGTTTGTTTGCAATCAACCGATAACTATTTCAATCCTGCCTGCACGACTCTTGAGTCAATCGCGGGTCCGCAAGAAGATCTTGCGAACATCTCTCCGTCGCTCTGTCAGCGAGACGGACGCGCCTAACAGCGCGAGATAAGCAACACGCCGTGATTCCCGGGGTGGCCATTGCCTGTTCGGGCCAGATAGATCGGTCGAGCATGCGAGCAGGGGTAATTTTGCAATTGGCACGCTTGGAGACCAAGTATCGCAGTCACAAAGACCGGAACCGCTATGAGGCTGACAAGCACTCGATTACTGACGAGCATTTGATTGCGTGATGCATGCGTATCCACAAGGAGACACAGTAAATGGGAGCAGCGGAGGCCAAGGGCGGATGGCGGAGTTGCTACCATTGCTCCTATTCCTCCTATTTCCACGATGGTTCTCAACATCAAGAACAAAGTAAAACGCGAGCAGGTGTTTCGCAAACAACGCCGCGAACACACGCAGGCCAGGCTCAAAGCACGTATCGAGCGTGCAGAGCTCGAGAAAAAGGACCCTGCGCTGAAGGCCGTGAGTATCTCTACCAGCTCTCAACCTAACTACAGCTGCTTACGGGTGTCATTCTACAGGCCCGCCTTGCGAAGAATGTTCCCAAAACCCTGGACAACATGCGCGATCCATTTGAGCCGCACCGCGAGACGGCCGAAGAGCTAGATCAACCAGAGGCGTCCACCTCGCAACTCAAAACCGATGCAGACATGGACGAAGACGATGAAGAGGACTCGCCAATCCTTTCGACAACCAAGGTGCTTATTACAACGTCTCCAAAAGTCGTCAGGGCCACACACGATCTCTGCGAGGAACTCGCGGCCATCTTCCCGGACAGCGAATATGTGCGCCGGTTACGCAAAGGTCGTGCTTTTAGCATCGGCAATATTGCGCAGTGGGCCTCGAAAAGGGGCTATACGGCGTTGATGGTCGTGAATGAAGACCGTAAAGTCGCAAGTCCGTCGGCGCCACAAATTTTGTTTCTAGCGTGCTAACCTACGATGCGCAGATGCAGTCACTCTTGTTCAGCTCCCAGACGGTCCAACAGCTTACTATAAGCTTACATCAGTTGAATTGACAAAACAAATCTTCGTACGTGCATGTCAAAGCCTTTGAAGTTGTTGCTTACATCGACTTGCAGAACCATGCTCGCGCCACGCCTCACAACCCAGAGCTCATCCTCAACGGCTTCGTCACCACGCTTGGTCACACCGTTGGCAAGATGTTCCAGCACCTCTTCCCACCGCTGCCCGAGTTCGAGGGCCGGCAAGTCGTCACGTTGCACAACCAGCGCGATTTCCTGTTCTTCAGGCGCCATCGCTATGCATTCCGGTCGACCGAGAAGGTTGCTCTGCAAGAGATCGGGCCACGCTTCACACTGAAACTAAAATGGCTGAAGAAAGGCCTACCAAAGGCCAAAATGCCTGAAAAGGAGACGGCTGATGGACAACCTGCTGAAGCAGAAACGCTTACTGCGAAGCCTGAAGACGACGGCTACCTCTGGATCTGGAAGGTGTGTGCAGTCGTAGTCGATTGAAACTATGATACTGATTGCGCTGCAGAAAGAGCTGGAAACGAGTAGGAAGACGTTCTTCCTGTAACATATACGTCGTTCGTTACATGTGCTCAATCGTCATATGGCGGCGGTGCAAGTGCAATCATACTGAACTGAAGGCTCGCCGACTCGCCCAAATACACTTTCTTAACGACGCGCGCGACACCTTCGAGGAAGCCCTCCTCTGGAACAGC
>Ga0247815_10003724_pt1 | contig 10873 bp, 9 predicted proteins | sample UWRJL194509B1_FD_181014 | JGI IMG/M metagenome (GOLD analysis project Ga0247815, IMG submission 181014) | Plant litter microbial communities from Arlington Agricultural Research Station in Wisconsin, United States - UWRJ-L194-509B-1 | ecosystem: Environmental > Terrestrial > Plant litter >... | reverse complement strand
TACTAGGAATTGATACTGCTGAAGTCCTGAAAGCAGCCGGTACGAAATGGAATTTCATGAGTTTCAAACCTGGGCTTGTAGGAGGACATTGCATCGGTGTAGATCCGTATTACTTGGCGCAAAAGGCGCAGGAGGCAGGTTATCATCCTGAAATAATCCTTGCTGGTAGACGATTAAACGATGGGATGGGAGCATATGTTGCTGATGAATTAGTAAGACTGATGCTGATGAAAGGCATTATTATTCTCAATAGTAAAGTCTTGATACTAGGATTCACTTTCAAAGAAAATTGTCCGGATGTAAGAAACACTAAAGTCATTGATATTGTAAGACGCCTAGAATCATTTAAGATCAATGTTTGTATTCAAGATCCATTGGCTGATGCCCAACGTGTTAAGCAAGAATACGGAGTGATTTGTCAGCATGAAGGTAAAGACGAACGCTATGATGCAATCATTCTTGCGGTGGCACATGAAACTTTCAATGGCATAGACCTATCACCACTTCGCATGCCTCACACTGTGGTTTATGATTTAAAATCTGTGCTTTCAAATGCGCAGGTTTCTGCAAGGTTATAGTCCACTTTTAACGCTAAATAATTAAGCTCAAATGTACAATCAAATATTTCACGGAGAGAATGATCTCTCTAAAAGCAGCTTTCTAGTGACCGGCGGTGCAGGGTTTATTGGTTCTAATTTGGTTGAATACCTTATCAAATATGGCGCTGGAAAAGTAAGGGTTCTAGATAATTTTTCCACGGGATTTGAGGATAATATTGAACCTTTTTACAAGTATAAAAGCTTTGAATTGATTAAAGGAGACATTCGGGATAAGGATGTCTGTCAGAAAGCTATGGTAGGTATAAACTATGTACTTCACCAGGCTGCATTGGGTTCAGTACCAAGATCGATTGAAGATCCGGCGACTACGAACGACGTAAATATATCAGGTTTTCTAAATGTACTGATCGCTGCGCGGGATGCAAAGGTAAAGCGAGTTATATATGCAGCATCTTCCTCAACTTATGGCGACAGCAAGAGTATGCCAAAGATGGAGGATATCATTGGAAGACCATTATCTCCGTATGCAGTAACAAAATTTGTTAATGAACTTTATGCAGACGTATTTTCAAAGACTTATAATATGGAACTTATAGGTTTACGGTACTTCAATGTGTTCGGGCCAAGGCAAAGCACAAATGGAGCGTATGCTGCGGTGATACCTAAATTTATTAAAGCTTTGCTTCAGCGGCAAAGTCCGGTTGTCAATGGAGACGGCTCGGTAACCAGGGATTTTACCTACATAGAAAACATTGTTCAGATAAATCTTCGATCTGTTTTCACTAAAAACCCTTTAGCAATTAATCAGGTTTTTAATGCTGCATGCGGTCAGCGGATTTCACTTTTGCAACTTTTAGACCAAATCAAAGCCCAACTTTCACTTTCTGATCCTGATGCAAAACTTATAGACGCTACTTTTAAAGCTGTTCGCATTGGAGATATACCTGATTCACTTGCATCTATTAAAAAAGCCCAGGATCTTCTTGGGTATACTCCTGAATTCACCTCTGCTCAGGGCATTAGGAAAGCAGTAGACTGGTATGCTGATCAAGAGCATAAAAACCACCAGGTCGAGAGTTGAGTCCTTCAGTATACAGTCAGAATAAGGGCTCCACAGGAATCAATGCCGTGAAATGGGCATTTGTTGATCGATTTGGATCTCAACTTGTTCAACTGATTAACATCTTGGTTTTAGCAAGGATACTGCTACCCAGAGATTTTGGGCTGATTGGGATTCTATATATCTTCTTATCAATATCCAGCGCATTGGTGGACAGCGGAATGGGAGGAGCCTTGATCAGGAAGCAGAACCTTACTAAAAAAGACACTTCCACATTTTTCTTTTTCAATGTTGTCGTTTCCCTAGTATGTTATTTAATCATTTATTTTGCTGCTCCTTATGTTGCTCGCTTCTATCATGAACCCTCTTTAGTATTATTACTGAGACTATTATCCATAAGTATTATTATAAATGCGATGGGCTTGGTTCAGAGAGTACTTTTGATTAAGTCATTAGCAATTGTAAAGGTTACAAGAGCTTCGCTTATTGCTTCAGTAATAGCCACAATAATTGCCATAATCTGCGCCTTTTATGGTTTAGGAATTTATTCTCTAGTGTTAATGCTGCTGTCTCAATGTACGTTAAATACATTGTTGTTATGTGTTTTCTGCAGGTGGCGACCGACTTTAGAACTCTCCTTTGAGTCCTTTCATAATTTTTTCTCCTTTGGATTTAGCTTATTGCTTACTGCCTTATTAAACATAGGATTCGCAAATATTTATCAGCCGCTAATTGCCAAGAATCTATCAATAGTTTATGCAGGGTTTTATTACCAGGCAAAGCGCCTATATGAGGTGCCCATTTTAAGTATATCACAAGTTGTCGACTCCGTAACCTATCCAATTTTAGTTCGGTTTCAGAATGACAGGGAGGGCTTGGAAAGCCGTTACAAGAAGATAGTTTTACTCCTTGTATTTGTTTCAGCACCAATAGTTGTCCTTACATCAATTTTGTCAAAAGATATCGTGTTGGTATTCCTTGGAAAGAATTGGTTGTTTAGTGCGCAGCTCCTGAGTATTTTATGTTTTGCAGGGATCTTTCAAATTCTGGAAACTACAAGCGGAAGCTTGCTGAAGGTTGAGGGTAGGACCAAACTAATATTCAAACTTGAATTGATAAAGAAAGTCATTATAGTGATTAACATAATTGTCTTTTATCGTTTCGGAATAAGTGCTTTGATGTTTGTGATTGTGGCTAATGCTATGATATCCTTTCTGATTAATCAATATTTCACTTCCATCAAAATGACCAATGCAGTTGATCTGCTTAAAATAGTATTTAATGTTATTTGCATGGGAGGGGTTGCATTGCTTATTAAGCAGATGATAACCAATACCTATTTCTCTATAATTATTACGGGGGGTGTTTCTTCGATGGTCTATTTATTTCTGGGCTATTTACAGAGAATTCCTGCACAAACTTTCCTTATAAGTTTGATCCCTAAATATAAAGCTTCGCAGGTAACTGTTTAGTGTATCACCCTTCCTAATTCGCATACAAATTCTATAACCAAATAACTATGAAGATTTTAGTCACTGGCTGTGCAGGTTTTATTGGTTTCCATTTAACCAAACACTTACTTTTTCTTAACTATCAAGTTACAGGCATTGATAACATCAACGATTACTATGATGTAGAATTAAAGCACGCACGCCTGGAACAATTAGGAATTTATGCGAAGAACCTTCAGATTAATAATCCAGTAAGAAGTTCAAAGTTTGCAAAGTTTGATTTCTACAAAATGGATATCTCAGATCAGGCTCCTGTAGCTGAATTATTTGATCACTCCCGTTTTGATATAGTGTGTAATCTCGCTGCGCAAGCTGGGGTGAGATATAGTATTAAAAACCCAGCTGCCTACATAAAATCAAACATTCAGGGTTTTTTCAATATACTGGAAGCAAGCAGGAAAACTGGGATTAAGCATCTGCTTTATGCCAGTTCGTCCAGCGTTTATGGACTAGGCAAGCAGTTGCCGTTTTCGGCATCGAGCACAACAGATCAACCCGCATCATTATATGCGGCAACAAAAAAAAGTAACGAGCTTTTGGCTCATTCTTACAGCCATCTTTTTAACCTCAAAACAACCGGCTTAAGATTTTTTACGGTATACGGACCCTGGGGTAGACCTGATATGGCCATGTTTTTATTTACAAAAGCTATTGCTGAGGGGGAACCAATCAAAATATTTAATAGCGGTAATATGAAGAGAGATTTTACCTACGTAGATGATGTTGTAGACGGTGTTCTGAAGATAATTAAAAAAAGTGTTGAAGAAGTCAACCGAGTTGCAAAGCCCGGGATTCCTTATAAGGTATATAATGTTGGCAAGGGCAGTTCAGTGTCATTAGGACAGTTTATCACAGAAATTGAAAAGAAAGTCGGGATAGATGCCATTAAAGAGCATTTGCCGATGCAAGATGGAGATGTTGCCGAAACTTGGGCTGATATATTACCAATGCAAAGGGATTATCACTATTCACCTTCTACTAATGTTGCAGATGGAGTTAGCAACTTCGTGGATTGGTATCAATCCTATTATGGGAAGGTACCAGTTGCCTATGCAGCAGTTTTAGAAGACGCACTAAAAAAATGATAAAGGAAGGGTTGTTGGTGATATCGTTGTCCAACAGTGTTGGTGGTGCAGAACAATGTCTGCGGCTAATTGCAAAAGAAAGCAAATGTCTTATGCTGGTGCTTTTTAAAGCAAAGACCAACACGCTAGCAAACATAGATGGCAACGATGTGAAATATATTAGTTCTGTCCATTTGCTTTTCGGATTTCTAATGCTTCCTATAGCACTTTATCAGTATCGAAGATTTACAATAATAAGTTCTCACTCGTATTTAAACGCTGTTTTAGGTATTCTAAAGAGAGTTGGGTACTTGAAAGGAAAAATAATCTGCAGGGAATCGACTTCTATCTTTATTAGGTATAAAGGTTTCAAAAGATATATTTATGCTATGCTTTACCGTGCTGGTTACCCGGCGATCTGTCGCATTATTTGCCAGAGCTACGAGATGGCTGATCAGTTATATGCAAACGCTCCGTATCTGAAAGGGAAAATACGAGTTGTACCTAATCCTCTAGATTTCGAAAAGGCAATGTTAATGTCAGGTGTAAACGTACCTAAGAGCACAGCTAGGTATATCTGTGCTGCAGGCAGACTAATTCCCATCAAAGGTTTTGACCTGTTAATTAAAGCTTTTTCAGTGTTAGCTGGAAAGTATCCCGATTATAAACTATTGATATTAGGTACAGGGCCAATGTTACCTATTCTTAATGCACTTATTGCAGAATTGATGATTTCTGAAAAAGTATGTCTGTTAGGTTATCAAAGCAATCCTTATTTGTATTTCAAAGCTGCAGAAGTTTGCGTGGTTTCTTCGATTTTAGAAGGCTTTCCGAATGTGTTGCTAGAAATGATGGCTGTAAATAATTCTATCGTAAGTACGGTCTGCGCAGGTGGTATAGCCGAGATACCTGGTATCATAAAAGTTCAACCTCGAAGCGTAGATGCGCTAATTGAAGGGTTAAATACAGCTTTGGAACAAAAGACTAGTGAACGTGCTAAAATGGACTCTTATCTACAAGACCGAAGTCCGAAGATATTCTTAAGTAAAATTATGATGGAATCTGAAATGAGTATCAGTAACTAATACCAATACAACTATGAAAGATTCTATTTTGCTTATCATGACTCCAAACATGAGCTTAGAAGCCTGGAACAAGGCAGGCTTATTGTCAAGAGAAATGGATATTTATAGCAAGCTATGTTCAAGACTCGGCATGCACCTGACAGTTTTTAGTTACGGTCGCAACGATCTGCCTCATATACCTATTGGAAGTAATATAACGGTATTAGAAATGCCAAAATGGATCCCTTTGAGATTACCCTTTAGACTGCAAAATTTAATATACCAGTTCGCTTCTTTGGTGATCCACCATCAGCAACTAAAAAGAATAAAACTTTCTAAAACCAACCAATTTGCAGCTAGCACCTATGGTTTAATACTGAAAATGTTTTACGGTGTACCATTAGTCATTCGCATGGGCTATTATCATACTCATATAAAAAGTACCAGCTGGTTCTCAAAACTATTAGAAAAATTATGCTTTAAATCCTGTGACAAGATTTTAGTAACTTCAGTTGACGCCAGTAACTATATAAAAGCGCATTATCACATCCACACAGATAAAATAAAGTGTATTTGCAACGCTATTGATATGAATCTCTTTAAGCCATCATTCGTTCGAAAGGAATTCGATGTACTTGTTGTTGGGCGGTTGGCTGAGGTTAAGAATATTTCACTCCTAACGCAATTCTTAGAAACTACAGCATTGACAGTTAAGATTATAGGAGATGGGGGCTTGGATAAGGAGATAGCACGTATTGTCAATACTAAGCCCAATGTATCCTGGAGCCGTAGGATAGATAACAAGCTTTTGCCAACTTATTATAATAAAGCTAAAGTATACATCCTGATTTCTAAATATGAGGGTAATCCAAAGAGCCTTTTGGAAGCAATGGCATGTGGGCTTCCTTGCATTGGGACTGATGTAAATGGAATAAGAGAATGTATTGAACATGGTTGGAATGGTTTACTAATAAACAGTGACGTTAAGTCTTTGGAAAATGCAATTAATGTACTACTGCTTGATACCAAACTAGCCGATCAATTAAGTCAAAATGCCTTCAATTGGATTAGGGAAGAGTGCGATATGAATACGAATATAATTCGGGAAGTTGAATTCTATAAATCTTTAATCCGCATTCCATTTGCGACAGTGCTCAATTAGCGACTTCATTAATAGATAAAAACCATACATATGTTAATCACTGTTCTAATGCCTGTTTGCAATGGCGAAGAATACTTACCGGATTCTATTGAATCCATCTTGGCTCAAAGCCATGTTGATTTCGAATTTATAATTATTGATGACGGTTCTACAGATAAGAGTTTGTCTATTATTAGCGGCTACGCAAAGCAGGATAAGCGCATCTTAGTAATAAGAAATGAAAGAAATATCGGTTTGGCAAAATCCTTAAACGTAGGAATAAAACTCGCTAAAGGACAGTATATTGCCAGACAGGATGCAGATGATTTATCATCAGCCGATCGATTGGAGATACAGCTTAAATTTGCCTTATCTCACCCGCAAGTAGATTTGATAGGATCAAACTCATACGTGATCGATATGGAAGGTGGAATAGTTTGTCGGAATGATAGCTACGCTACTATAATTGACAGGTGGAATGGACTCCTTAAAAGAAAAGCAATATTCCCTCATGGAAGTGCATTTATTAAAAAGTCTAAACTTGTTGAAGTAGGTGGGTATGACGAAAGGTTTTTTTATTCTCAGGATGGTGAGCTATGGCTTAGATTACTTTATTATGGGGCAGTTGTACACACCATACCTTCACCGCTTTATCACTATCGTGAATTACCTAGAAAAACGCTAAAGAAATACGATGCTCAAGCGGCCTTCCATGAGGTTAAGCAGATGATTTATATTCATAGATCTAGTAAAGAAGAAATTCAGAATAAATTGGATATAATCAGTTCAAACATATCTGCGAGAGCTCCAAATAATTGCGTTGCGAATTTCATGGCTATCTATTGGAAATCGCTAGCAAATACCGCATACTTTAATTCTGTGAAGTTTAGAAGCAGACCGTTTAAATACCTCATTCGTTCGATTCAGGCAAACAGAAATGAAATTAGTAAAGCTTATTATTTTAAGGCATTTATAATGTATTTACTTCCCCGATCAGTAATCAACTTTTCACGGCGGTTATGAGACACAAATTGATGAGAATAACAACAGTGCCGATTTCTCTGTTAGTCCTGCTCAAGCGACAATTATTGTTTATGGCTGATCATTTCGAAGTGATTGCCATATCATCTGGTGGGGAGGCACTATCCGAACTTGCACTCGAGACTTCTTTAAAAGTAAAGCAAGTAAACATGACTCGTAAGATTACTCCGTTTAATGACTTGCACTCAATTTATAAACTATTAAAGATTATGCGATGTGAGTCGCCAATGATTGTCCATACACATACGCCCAAAGCCGGTCTTCTAGGAATGATGGCAGCTTGGCTTACCGGTGTTCCGGTTCGTCTACATACCGTTGCTGGTCTACCTTTATTAGAGAAAAAGGGCTTTGTAAAATGGGCGCTAAAGCTGACCGAAATGTTAACTTCCGCATGTGCAACACAAGTGTTTTGTAATTCTAAAAACCTGATGAATCTTATGATTAAAGAAGGTTATTGTTCCAAAGCAAAACTTAAGGTATTAGGCGAAGGAAGTACAGTTGGAATCGATACCACCTTTTTTGATCCTGGTAACTATGGTGATTCCAATAAGCGTACAAATCTTCGATTAAGTCTGAGTATTAAAAAGGACAGCTTTGTGTTTTGCTTTGTAGGAAGAATGGTAGGCGATAAAGGAATTAATGAGTTGGTACAGGCGTTTTCAAATCTGTATGAAAACAATTCAAAACTCATTCTTTTATTGGTAGGTCCATTTGAAGAAGATCTAGACCCTCTGAAAAGTAATATAAAGTCATTAATTCACAGTCACCCGGGGATCCGGTGGTTAGATTTTAAAAAGGATGTCAGAAGTTATCTGTGGATTAGCGACTTATTCGTATTTCCAAGCTATCGCGAGGGATTTCCGAATGTACTTATGCAGGCAGGTGCGATGGGACTTATGTGCATTGTTAGCGACATCAACGGCTGCAACGAAATTATTGAACACAATGTAAATGGATTGATTGTGCCAATTAAAGACATAAAAGCATTAGAATCAGCGATGCAATTAGGATATTCCAGGTCAGACCTTCGTCAGGCCATGTCACTTGTAAGCCGAAAGATGATTAAGGATCGCTATGAAAGTGAGATGATGGTATCGCTATTATTGAAAGAATATCAAGGAAAAATACAACAGCATATTCAAACCAAAAATACGATAGATTATGTATAACCCTGGCGTTAAAAGATTAATTGACCTTTTATTATCCCTGATCCTTCTTATTGGCCTGTCTCCAATAATGCTATTGACTTTCGTAATCCTACGGCTCACAGGGACTAAAAATCCAATATTTATTCAAGAACGTGCAGGTAGGTGGGAAACACCTTTTAATTTATTCAAGTTCAAGACCATGAATGAGCTGAGGACTCCAGATGGCAAGATGGCGGGTGATCAAGTTAGATTGACAATTGTGGGAAAGTTTCTGAGGAAATATTCGTTGGATGAATTACCACAGCTTTTTAATGTTTTAATGGGCCAAATGAGTCTTATCGGCCCCCGACCGTTGTTCGTTAAATATTTAAGGTTTTATCGCAGTAGCGAAACGAAGCGTCATTCCGTTCGTCCAGGTATATCAGGATGGGCACAAGTAAACGGAAGAAACAATACAGACTGGGATGAGCGATTGTCACTTGACAGCTACTATGTTGAAAACATAAGCTTATTTCTTGACCTGAAAATATTCTACAAAACGATTATTAACATCATTCTTACAAAAGATGTAGTGGTTGACACCCCATATCCTATAAAAGATCTTGATGACGAAAGAGCTTTTGATGTTGGTAATTGGGAAAGTCAGTAATATCTCAACTAGCTATAGATAGATCCCTTGCTATAATTTTTAGCTGGAAAAAAAACAGGTTTCAATAACCATGAAACCATTCACATTATAAAACAAAAAGGTTATGAATAAGAGAATTTATCTATCTCCTCCACATATGGGCGGACAGGAGATCCTTTATGTAAAAAATGCATTTGATACGAACTGGGTTGCACCCTTGGGTCCAAATGTTGACGGTTTTGAAAAAGACCTCTCCACTTATCTTGGCTCGGGCGTATCTACAGCTGCATTAAATTCGGGGACCTCCGCTATTCATCTTGCACTAATACTGCTCGGTGTTGGTAGAGGTGATGAAGTAATTTGTCAATCATTAACCTTTGCTGCATCTGCAAACCCTATTCTATATTTAGGAGCCAGACCAGTTTTTGTTGATAGTGAGCCTACTACCTGGAACATGTCTCCATTTTTCCTGGAACAAGCAATTAAAGCAAGGCTTGCTAAAAATATTAAACCCAAAGCTATTGTTCTGGTTCACCTTTACGGAATGCCAGCCATGATGGGAGAGATCATGAAAATAAGTGAGTATTACGAAATACCTATTATAGAAGATGCTGCAGAAGCACTTGGATCACAGTTAAATGGGAGGAAACTTGGAACATTTGGTGCTATTGGAATATTGTCTTTTAACGGTAACAAAATTATCACTACTTCGGGAGGCGGCGCTATGGTATCCAAAGACAGTGCGCTCGTTGCGAAGGCGAGATTCCTTGCATGCCAGTCTAAAGAGCCTTTGCCATATTTTCAACATTCAGAAATTGGATATAATTACCGAATGAGCAACATTGCTGCGGGAATTGGCAGGGGTCAGATGGAGATCCTGCCACTAAGAGTTTACCAGCGCCGCAAAGTTTTTGATAAATACAAAAAGTGTCTGTCATTCATTCCGGGTATACGTTTTCAAGAAGAACCCAACACATCTTATTACTCTAACAGATGGCTTAGCGCTTTTATTATTGATGAATCGCTTGGCTTCGAAGTAGAAGAATTTCGGTTAGCATTAGAAGCAGAGAATATCGAGGTTAGACATATTTGGAAACCAATGCATTTGCAACCATTATTCCAAAACTGCTTTTATTTCGGAAATGGAGTAAGTGAGACACTCTTCCGTACCGGAATTTGCTTGCCATCTGGCTCAAATATGAGCGAACTAGATATGGGAAGAGTTCTAAAGGCATTAAGAAAGCAATTCTCGAGCGCATCAAGTTTCGCCGTTAAACCAATACTAATTAAAACATGAAAGCAATTCTACCAGAAAAACGTGCGCGCTCTAAATGGCTGATATTAGTTATTGATCAAGTTATTGTATGTTGGTCTTTAGCATTGTCGTTATTTGTTGTAATGCAGTTCAATTTTTCTGCAGTACAACGGGGCTACTTTTTTATCTATTCGATCACCTATCTGATGGTGACTTGTCTGGTATTTATGGCGTTGAAAATTCATACCGGAATTTTAAGGTACGCAAACCTTGATGACGTCTATCGGATTTTCATGGCGACAATGGTGTCAAGTATTTCTTATTGGATACTTATAAGATTGGTTATAACACCGTATCTACATGAGATCTGGACAAGCTTTGATTTGGCGGTAGTTTTGAAT
>Ga0247815_10003723_pt1 | contig 10874 bp, 12 predicted proteins | sample UWRJL194509B1_FD_181014 | JGI IMG/M metagenome (GOLD analysis project Ga0247815, IMG submission 181014) | Plant litter microbial communities from Arlington Agricultural Research Station in Wisconsin, United States - UWRJ-L194-509B-1 | ecosystem: Environmental > Terrestrial > Plant litter >... | reverse complement strand
CCTGCAGAACTCAGGCAATACCCGACAGGTCTCGTCTCAGTTTCAATGTCATATTTCAGAGTGGAATATAGTGTAGGGGAAGCAGGCGGCAATCAGAGTATTGTCGGGCAAAATATGTGGCCCTTCCAGTTGTGCTATGACCTGAAACTGAATCATGGCAAATGTCTAATTGGGTCTACGGTGTGACATACCAACGAAGTGATATGAACCAGCGATACTGATTCAAATTCGAGGCATTATTGGAAACAAACTGCGTTGCAATTTTTTTGTTGGATAGAATGAGTTGACCTGGGCTAGCTTTACCGAGTAGACTGCCAAGCCCAGGTCGTATCCAAGCAGTTCGGGCGGGGGTAGATCAATCATTCAAGAAGATGATCGAAGGGATGAACGCAACTTTTGCCTTGGTCAGCGAACATCTTGCTCGCTATGTAAGCGATCGAGTGAGTCCACTCCAAGTCAGATGCGGATTTGATCTTGTCAACGAGATGACCTAAATACCTGACAAAGCTTCCTCTCGGATTACTAAACGCCTTGCATAAAAGCTCGAATAATTCTGCTCATCTTGGACAGTACAACATACCTGGTCGCGGAGGACCAGCAATCTCGCAGACATGACATTCACACGCTTGAGCAAAGGATCCATCGTGCTCGTCACCGGTGAGCAGCTAAGGGCCTTTAAGCTGTACGCTCGAAACTGATTTCTGAATTGGATAGGTGCGACGGGACTTGTGGGCTCGTGAGTCAAGACAGTGGTCGTTCTCTGGTCGTTTCGATCTGGCTGACAAAGAAACAGTGCGATCATCGAACTGCTCATCCAGAAAGGCTTCCGGGCTCGCGGAGTTGGTCGCAGTGCTTCAAGGGCAGCGCTTTTCAAAGAGAAACTCGAGTCGAACTACGGGAAAGGCACCTTCGAGTTTGCGGAGGTTGCCGACCTCACAATTGAAGGTGCATTCGACGCCGTGCTTGAAGGTACGTTACGCGTGTTATCTGTAAAGCCCACCCGCATTCTTATTCAGCGTTCAAGGCGTCTCCGGTGTGATTCACGTCGCTGTGGACACCAACCTCGAGGCATTGATCAAGAACGATACGGACGCCACACTCAAGGCAGCCGCAGACTCTGTACTTGTCCTCATGAAAGCCGCGGCTCGCACCTCCTCAGTCAAATCATTCGTTCTTACTTCGTCATGCGTGACTACAATTGTCCCCGAGTACGGTAAAGACGTGGTTGTGTCACTGGCAGACTTCGGCAGGCATCTTATCCCTCAAGCTCGTGCGACCCCGGTGGATTCCCCGAAAAGAGGTCCAGCCGTCTGTGAGTGGAATTTTGTGGCTTTATACCGAGGATTTGACCTAATGATTTCGTCAGACTTCGCGACCAAGGTTCACGGCGAACTTGAAGCATGGCGTTACTGGAAAGAGGCACAGGTGCGCAAGCGAGGCTGCGACTTGTGGAGTTAGTAACAAACGAGATCCGACAGCCATCCTATGCATTCAACACCATTCTGCCATGGACTGTCCTGGGTCCGGTTGCGAACCCTGCGGCGGGACTTTACTCAACGCACAGTTGGACGAATGACGTCTTCCTTGGCAAGAGTACCTTTATGCTGGATGCGTTCATGAACCCGGCTGGATTTGCAGTCGACTCGCGGGACTCGGCGGCCATTCACATTGCCGCACTACTCTCAGATGAGACAAACGGAGAGCGGCTCTGGGCTTCCGGGCCCAGCGTCACTGCGAACGACTTGCTCAAGATCTGGCGCGAGGCTTTCCCAGACCGCAAGATCTTGCCCGACTTCGATTTACCGCAGGCACCGCGCGTCGTTCTTGACACGAGCAAGAGCACGCAGCTGCTAAGGGAATTTCAGGGACGCGGCTGGTATACGCTGAAGGAAACCGTTCTAGCAAATGTTGCGGAAGTGTTGTAGATAGTGCACCAGAATGGGCGCAATATCGATGTTGAATGGAAAGATAAGGGCATTGGGCCGTGAAATACATTTGGAACGGATTCGCGTAAAGCGGCTGAAGTCAAATGAGCAGGGTGTTTAGCGCAAAAGCTTACAGCTTTGGTACATGCAATCTGACCCGATATAGAGTTCGAGCTATGCTTGAATCATTTAACTTCTGTTGACGGTAACTTTGCGGTGCAGCGGCTAAGGTCAACTTCATTGTCCGACTGTCGGAGTTCACACGTCAAGACGCGTCTTTCTTTCTTCCCTCGGCAATTCAAATGTGCAGCACCGCATTGGCGTAGACTATATTCTCCGGTCCGTAAATTTCGAGCGACCCCTTTCGTACTCATAATGCTGAAAATGGGATGCATTTTACTTCAGTATAACGAGCATCGTCCAAGACCAGAGTTTCTTTGGGGGCACAGGCACCCCAATCACTTGCGAACTAGCGAGACACATCGCTTGTGCACCTAAAGAAGGCCTGTGGCTTTCCGAGCTATCCAGAATCTCGCGCGATGCCAAAGTCGAAGCGCAAAGTGGGCGGATTCTACGCGGTTGCTAACGGGGCTAAAGTCGGCCTCTTTGCGACATGGTTCGTTTGCATGATTTCGTATTTGAATCGAGGCTTACATCGTGCCATAGGCTGGAATGTGAACCGCATGTCATCGGATATTCCTGTGCGGTCTACAAGTCGCACGCCACAGCGGAGAAGGGGCGAGACTGGATTGCTGAGGAGCGCCGGCTGCGGCACCTGGACGACTGTGACCCGCCTGCACCAGTGGAGCTGGAAGTAGACGAAGAATTGGAGGAGACTCGCCGGAAGTCACAAGAGCTCTCGGGCGACAGCCACGATCCGTTCATATCCGGGTAAGTCCTTATGACCCTGCTGTAGCGCTGTACTGAGATGAACTCCCCCGCGTTAGACACCTCTTTGTCGCAGTTTCTGACCTTGAATCCGTCAATCTTGATGCTGCCGCTGGTTATGATCACGCACGCATCTTCAAGCCAGGTACGGAGCTGGTTCGTGTCATAGGCATCAACGGTGTTGAGTGGCGTGAGGTACAGATTACCATGTGACGTCGTACTGGTCTACGTATGCCTGCACCAGAGGGTACGTTAAGGGTATACGATTCGACGGGAGGAGAGCTGGGAAGAGAGCAGGAAGAAGAATGGCTCAACGAGCAGGCAATGGTGGTGGCGAGTTTGATCCTTCGTGGCGCTCTTGTTTAATGACTGAACTCGCGTCCTACAGACATCCCTCAACGACCGTGCCTTAGCACAAGTATACGCCTTAGACGATCAAATTCGGACTTGGTCTGACGCCGAACTCTTCTTCATTGATGTCGATGGCGACCTCGCAATTCGCGTATATCTACTTCGGCAGCATGGGCTGGCGCCCAACGACTTGGGCGAAGTAGTGATCGACGACTTCAACATTTTAACGGTAGCCTATGATTCAGAAAACGATTCAACGGACAGTAAAGACAGAGAGTCAGGGAAGGAGACTACCTCATGTGGGCTCGACTCCGATGAAGACGATGAATTAATTATAGATATGCATCTGTAGGCAAGTTTGTCGCAACCGCGAATGCAAATTTCGATTCAATCGCTCAATGAAAAGCTTGATTGGTAGTTGCATCCGTCAAATTATAATGCGGGTGTCTCGTCCCATAAAGTCAAGTGCTTTGCGCTTAGAAAACATCACCCTTCCCAATTGGTCGTCTTTTAAAGTGTGTACAAGTATAGAGATACCCGAGATATTGTCCAAAGTGAGATAAATGTCCAGCTGGTCGTACAGTCATCACCATCCTCCTGCAAGTTATTTAAACTTGTGTCATCGGCATCAGACCCTCTCGCGATGTCATGTTGGACTTGGGTACTTCGCTGGTCTGAGAGGGCTCGACGCGGTCCTTGTTATACACAAGACGACCAGGGTGGAGGGCGTTGATTGTGAACATCGCGGCGGTGATAGGGAGACCGTCGAGGAAGTCTGGAAGACAAAATGAGATGGGATGTCAAGCTAAGAGACTGAAGCGCGACTGACTGAACAGTGCCTGGTTCTGGATAATCGAGCCATTCCATCCATCAGTGAGCTCAATGGTTCGGTAGATTGTACTGTTAGATGCAGGTTAGCCACCGATTACTGTTGCTCTTCATAAGACTCACCGAATGAACAGAAGGACTGCGCTGATGATGAGACCCAGAATCATGGTCTTGGTCTTGGTATCGACTTCGCGGCGGGCGTGGAGGTTTGACTCGCGGATCGGCGCGTCGCGTATCACGCGGATGAGGAACTCAGCAGCGAGGACGGTGTAGATGACGAGCGCAGCAAACTGGAGTCCGATGCCTCCCAGCATGACTTGAGCTCCCTGTTCGGCGCCGTCATGCGTGTCTGCGATCGATGCCATAGCACCACCAACGGCTTGAACGACGAGTGCGATGAAGTCGGCGGTGAGGAAAATGATCGAGTCTGCGTGAGGGCGTCAGCAGGAATGCCATGTTGGCCAGCAGCTTGGACTTACACCACTTAGGTGGCAGGCGGCTGTACTGAGGGCCGACGAGCGCAATGATGCGACCCAGAATGATGAAATTGGCGGCGATCAGGAACGTGGGAGCAATGCTAAAGTTGAAACATTAGCCGAGAAGCGGGCCATGCAAGTGAAGGAACTGACATGGTCGTTGAAATCCTGCAGTAGAGTTAGCAACACGTTCCCTCAACTTGGACAGATTGAACGTACTGCATGATGAAGGCATCGTCGGCCAGAGGGTCTATCGCAGACCATAGTCGCGCAGACCAGCCGAAGAGCTCGGTGATACCACACAGAACTGCTGTCCACAACAGCCAGTGAGTGCGATGAACGAACGCCTGAGTGATGTGAAGGACTACGACGAAGGTGAGATTCCAAGTTGTGCTAACGGAAAACCCTAGACGCACGGGTGCTCGTTGCGAAGAGGACAATGAACGTAATACATGCGGCTTTCGACACGTAATAGCCGTAGGGGGTGTCCTCGGGCAGCGGGTACGGTTGCGACGCTGTCGAAGCTGTTAGTCGTGACTCGGGACGTTATTAGCGACTGGACCTAGACTGACACATTGAATCTAGAATTAGAGGATCTGGCTTTAAGGTGGTGGGAGGTGTGGAGGAAAGAGAAGAAAGGGGAAGGGGATGTGGGAATTCTGTCACTCGCTCCGACCAGCTTATATATACGCATCGCGCCCCTGAGCAACCGTCTTCACAATCCAATCTGACAGGTACTGCGGGACGTGAAGCCGCAGTGTGCCGCAGCTTACTCCTCACGAGATTGGCAGGTTTTGCAGCGCCTCTTGGAATCCGACAGGCCCGCGGGGCATGCCGTCAGCATGATGCCGTCAGCTTGATTCCGCCACGGGCCCAACAGATCACCCGCCTCCTGCAGGATAACGCTCGACACGCATGGACTCCGCGCACTTGTGCACTGCCACCGGCGTTAACTTTGCCAGGTATCGCCGAAGGTGAGGCAACCAGCTGGTCAGCAGCATGGGGATACGACAAATTCCCAGGGAATCGGTACGGCCGGCACCGCGGCGGAATGGTTCGAATCTTTATCTCTGGCAGTTGCACAAGTCTGAACTCGGTACTTCACCGAGGCATGTCGGAGTTGCAAATGCTCTCTACCTCCGCTCCTTGGGGTCCCGTGCCGCGCATCGCACGTGATTGTGCGACCGCCCGGGCGACGCACCATAATCTCGGGCAAGACTTTCGCGCCCGCACCCGTCCTTGTCGTCCCGGGCTACGTGTACTATGGCTGCTTCGTTTTTCGAGAACGCGCGTGTCACCTTTGTGCGCAAGAACGACGATGGCGCGCTCGTCTTCACTGGCAACCTGCACCCAGATATTTGTGTTGGCGTGTACGTCAACGGCTGAAGCTTCGTGCACTGTGCTCACGCTGGGCGTTTAGTCTGCCCTTCGGAGGCGAGATATTTGATACACCTTGCAGGCCTCCTGCTCATTCGACACAGGCTACTTGCTCTCCGTGGTCATTACGGCCGTCCAGGAGGCCGTCAAGTCAACCTCGCTTAAGGACATACTGCACTTGACCGCTTACTTCCTCAAAGCGAGCGAGATTGGGCCTTGCGAGGTCCATGTTCGCTTTATGCGCTCAGGCAAGGCGTTTCATAACGTCGAAGTAGCGCTCTTCCAAGCGGTACCTCTTGTTCTCGTGTCCATCGGCTTTGATTTGTTTCTAACAAGTAAATGTGCAGGGCGAAACCAGGATCACCGCTCATGCTCTCGTCGGCACCCTAACCGACGCCTGCTTTGACCCGAAGACAGCGCCTCCACTTACTCTTACGCCTGCTAATTCGATCTACCGTCGCACACCCGTTGCACTTCATCCCTCCAATGTTCAGACTGTTGAGCTCCCCTTCTTCTTGCGTTTCGGCAAGGGCCTCCGATGCGCGCCAGACCCATCGTACTCGGAACGCAACGCGCGCAAGTTTAATACTCCAAACGACGGGACGAGTCTCGAGCAAAACGGCGTGCTCGAGTATGCCGCACTGCTCGAGCTTACGCATCCCAGCGATGAGCTCAACGCAGTGACTATCCCCGTTCTCGCCGACATGTTCCGCTCGGTTCGTTGTACAAGCAAGGTCCGTTCTTGTTACTGACATCAAAACGCCTACAGACGCCAGTACTTGTTGACATTGCGGAAGGAAAGATGGGGATATCAGATCCCACGAAGCTTTCGTACGTTTTGGCTTTTTCACCATCGCTCTGCTTTGCTGACATAGTTGTGTAGTTGGTTCCCAACCATGGTCCTGTCTATCGAGTTCAAGCATCGAATCCCTCAGGGTACCTCTTTCTCCACCCGGACCGGCGCCATCTACTCGCAAAGCCGTTTCTTGACAGCAGGGCGCCACGACGTGACGGTGGAGATCTGGACAGCACCGCCGGGCGAGCTGGGGAAGCGCGACGGATCAACGGTAGTTGAGAAGGACTGGCGCGAGAAGATGGTGTGTGTGGCGGTTGCGACCCAGATGGCTTTAACCATGGGTGCGGCGTCGAACACTAAACGTGGGAAAGCACGCAGTGATGATGAGGTGAAGGGGAAGCTGTAGATCCTCGCAGGTTGACGCTCTAATAATGCAAAGTGGTTGATTTTGTAGTACACGCAGTCGCGTTATCGTACAGGAATGAGTCCAAGATGTACAAGTGGCACGTTTACACGCCGATGTTGGACGCGATGTGGTCCCAAGGGAGAATGGCTCCGTCACCCAGCTTGTCGTGAACGAGCGTTTCACACAAGCTCCAGACATTCTCACCAAGGCGCTCGTCGTCGGCCTGCTTCGTCTCACCACCAACCTTGCCAGGGTCTGTCACATACGCGCCCTGTATAAGGGACATGAGCGACTAACATTTCATATTGAGGGAAAAGGGACAAACCTGAATGTCGTCCTGGTCGATGTCAGGGCTGACCGCTGCCCAGAGTGTCCCGAGGCTGCCTTCGTCGGCGTCACGGAGTAGCGGATACTGGATTGTCTGCATGATCTTTCCCAGGACAGCCCCGAAAGCGAGCTTGATCTGATCCTGGATCTCGGTGGACACTGCGCCTGGATGAACGGAGATAGCGCGAATGAGGTTGGGGGCCATGTTCAGGCGGCGAGCGAGTTGTTTGGTGATAAGGATGATACCAAGCTTCGAGCGGTCGTAGTATTTGTCACTGCGGAGATTGGGGTCGTTCAGCTCGTCGAGCGATGCGAACTGTGTTTCTCCGGGAGCGAGCTGGTGCAAATTGGATGTGAGGTTGACGATACGAGGAACCACTCCGTGCTCAGCCGCGGTGCGACGCAAGGCTGGAAGTAGACGATTGGTGAAGAGCCAATGCCCAAGAACGTTAACGCCAAAGCAGCGCTCGATGCCGTCGCTGTCGAGCCCGTAGGGAGTGACGCCGACACCTGCGTCATTGATCAGCACGTCGATGCGCTTCTCCTGCTTTGCCAGGCGATCTGCGACCGATTTGACGTTCTCTAGTGAGCCGAAATCGCAGGACTCGAAGTGGAGGTCGACGGAGCCGTCATGAGCCTCGGCCTTCTTCGCAGCCTCTTCGATTCCCGCAAAGGCTTCGTCGGCGCTGTTCTGCGAGCGCGAGACCATGATGACACGGGCACCGGCGAGAGCGAGCGTCTTGGACACTTCGAAGCCAATTCCACGGGTGCCGCCTGTCACTACAAAAACCTGCGGGAAACGTTTGAATGCTCTGAAGAGGGTGGAGCGCCAGACCAACAGACCTTGCCTTGCAGGTTCTGAACATCCTTCTGCTGGAAGCCGTTGCCCCCAGTCCACTTGTTGATGAAGGCCTGTTGTGGCTGACCCTGATTGACAGGCGCATCACTGGTGGTTGATGAAGACATGTTGTTGAGATGTGTTGGGAAGAGTTGTAAGACAGTGATCGAGTGGGCAGGTGTGGCTTATAACGCCAGCGGTGTGAGTGACGAAGGACCATTGGTCATGGTGACGACACTCGATCTGGGGACGCGATCATGGCGCCGCGGTAGAAAGCGTCTAATGCACTCCACTTGGTTCGCCACTGCCGCTAGTTGCCGGCACCGCGGCTCGAATGGGACAATGCTCAAGCCACGTCCTGACGCTGCGTAGCGCTCTTATACTTGTTCCAAATTGCAATTTGCAGGTAAGGGAGTCTTATTGTCGAGCAATTGCCGAAAATGGCTAGCCCATGCATTCGTCGCGCCTGGGCGGTGGACGAGCGACACTGTGAGGCGCGATGAGGCGTCGCATTCGAATGTAGAATCCGATCCGACGGGTATTGTGTTGCGCTGTCCGGTCGCTTGAAAAATAAAGATGGAGTGAGAACTATAGCATCACTTGGCAAGCTACGCATGGTGACTGTAACGACGATCTCTGCAGTGTGACGGGGCAAAGGCCGAGTCTGGCAATTCCCGGCAAGGGGCTTGTCTTTCGCCTCCTAACATTTCCTCGTAGTTCATTTCCCGCCGACAGTGTGGCTTACATGGACCTCGAAATCGGGTCAGCGGGAGATACCGTCCAAAATCAGTCTGCAGCGCTCTCTTCATCTGGTCCCCTGTCGCAGCAGACCGAAGCTGACATGGCAAGTCCAGAAGTCGAGCTGTGTGTGTCAAACGTTGAGAGTACTCCTTGACATGTACATGCACTGTTCGGCTCGTCCCGTCCCGTCCCCTCGTCACGCACTGCCTACCCTCGTGTCCTGCCCGCTTCGACCTGTCTTCACCACTGCACATCTCAATTCGTTCGCATTTCGCTCTCGCATAAAGTCCCAATCTCACACGCGCAGTCTCTCCCTCAGTTGTTTTGTGCCCCGCACATTAGCTGAGGTGAGAACCGCGCGTCTCTCGTATCAACCCTCGCCAGTATCTAATGTTCACTCCTCTATTCTAGACTCGTGCTTAGGTACTTATACTCAGTTGTTTTGTGCCCCGCACATTAGCTGAGACTCGTGCTTAGGACCTCACTTTGTGAGTGTGCCGATACAAGCTCGTCTCTGAAGATTCGGGGCGCAGTTTTTCACGAAGGGCGCGAGTTATATGGGACCATTCTCGCCACGATGCCGGTCGAGGTTCTTCAGGTCGTCTTCGAGTTTGTCCTTGCCCCCTCGCTGCTGCCGCCTTCCTCTGGCCGCTTTGGAGAACGCGCAATAACTTTGTCGCTAACCGAGGACCACAGGCTCCATGCGCCCTTTCAACTGGCGATGGTCTGTAGCTATTGGAGGAAGGTGCGTCTTGCAATGTCGTGTGCGTGGGCGTACGTTGGTATGCCGGTCTGGCGCCGTTGGTCACACGGGGATCTAGAGATTTTAAAGGTCGCTCTCGCAAGATCCCGCACCGCGCCCCTCGACGTCGTTCTTAGGCGTATACTTGCAGATCGCCACGGCTTGGTTTCAGAGGCGTTTGACCTTCTGCTTGCCGATGTTCACCGCTGGAAGCGTGCCGAGATCAAGGTCCCGGCCTCCAGATGTACAGCGGTCGCTCTGGGCCATTGCTTTCGGCAGTCAACGCCTTTTCTCACCCTCCTTGTCATTACTGCGGATGCTCCAGTGACCGTCGAGGTCGAATCGTTTTTTCCAGATGCGCCTCGCCTCGCTACCCTCGCGGTGGACCGCGTCAATCTCTCCAAAAGTGGCGGAAATGCCTCCATATATCCTTCCCTGACCACTTTGAAGTTGACAAATCATATTTTCCTGGTGATACTCGCAACCTCACTTTCAACGTGCGCCAAGACTTTGCGCGACCTGCGACTCGAAAATATCCATTCACACCTCGGGGACTTGGATGAGCATGTTTTTCCCGTGGTGCTCCCAATGCTGGACTCTTTGGAATTCATGAACGCGATTCCCAGCCTACGATCGGATACGCCTCTTATCGTTGCACCGCGGCTGAAACGGCTTCTCCACTCAGAGGCTCTCCAAAGCTATGCGCGCTCGTTTATCAATGCTGTCGCCCCAACTGTGGTGGAACTTGCACTCTGCACGCACATGTCCAGTGATTTGAGCACGGACGCCGCTGAATTTCTATCTGCACTACACTCTGTACGCTCTCTCTCCTTAGGAGACTGCCCCGACCATCGCCACATCATGTACAGTGCTGGTTCTGTTCGCTCGGGGTTTTTCAACCGTCTAGCTACCTCTCCCATGATATTTAGCAAGCTGGAGAAGATAACTGTCATGGGAACAGAGGAGACAAGACCGTTGACCCAGATGACCCAGGTCGAACGCTTGTCTACTGCGATACTAGCTTTCGTACGCTCAAGGACGGTGGACCTGGATGACATGGAATGCGAGGCGGCGGATGCTACTGCACGACCCTCGCGTCTCAAAAACGTTGTCGTCGACTATGACAACATGCCTTTGTCGCTAGAAAGTGACATCCGCGAACTCCTTGCAGTCGGAGGC
>Ga0247815_10003722_pt1 | contig 10877 bp, 8 predicted proteins | sample UWRJL194509B1_FD_181014 | JGI IMG/M metagenome (GOLD analysis project Ga0247815, IMG submission 181014) | Plant litter microbial communities from Arlington Agricultural Research Station in Wisconsin, United States - UWRJ-L194-509B-1 | ecosystem: Environmental > Terrestrial > Plant litter >... | reverse complement strand
CAGAAGCAAGTATGGTTTTGATTATACCACCTTCACAGAAGAGTCCAGTGGAAATATTATCGGCGTTATTAAACAGGTTTTAAACGATTCGCCGGCATCCAGAGCCGGATTAAAACGAGGAGACTATATTTATCAGATTAACGGAAAACAGCTAAATTCTGCGGATGCAGCGGCACTGCAACAGGAAGTCATCAGTGCAAATAAAGTACTGCTCGGAATGGACGCCGGCCCTGTCGAAATTAATGCAGGTGCTACTTTTGAACAACCTTCCATCAGCAAAATCTTACAAACAGGAAATGTTAAAACCGGCTATTTATATACCAACGACTTTAACACCGGACTGGCCAGCTCATTAAATAATACATTCAGCAATTTCAAAAATGCAGGAGTAACAGAGTTAATTCTTGATCTGCGTTATAATTCTGGCGGTCAGGTAGCGGAAGCCGCCGGACTGTGTACGATGATCGCACCGGGGATTACTTATGACACTCCTTTCATCACCTACAAAGGAAATAAAAACGGTGGAGCGAAAACTGAATCTATCGGCACGGCATCAACGTTCGACCGCAGCCTGAATTTTAATAGCTTGCTACAGCGCAATCTTGACTTGAGAAGAATTTTTATTTTAGCAACAGGTGCCACGGCATCGGCCGCTGAAATCATGATCAATAATTTAAAACCTTACATGCGGGTTGTACTGATAGGAGAAAAAACCCGGGGCAAAGATGAAGCTTCTTTTACTATAGCTGATATGCGAAATCCAAAGCAGGTGGAATGGGAACTACATCCTATTGTGTATAAGCTATTCAATGCTGCTGGCAGCGGCAACTACAGCTCAGGCATCGCACCAGACATTGCAGTGAACGAGTTATCATCACTTCCACTGCTCGCCTTAGGTGATACCGGCGATCCGCTGGTTCAGGCCGCGATTAATAGTATAACGGGCAGCAGCAATACTGCATCGGTAAATTCAAAACTCAGAACAAGTAATTTAAAAGCAGGAAAAGTGCTTACAGACACCAGAATGCTTGATGCAGCCAACAGCCTGGTCTTTACCCATCGTTAATATTTATAATTTTTGTAAACTTAACATTGAGTTAAACTTACAACCCTAACTTGCCGTTGTTTAAAACCATTGCCTATATGGAACACTTGTACGATTATACAGTTGAACGACTTCTTATTGCAGTACAAATTGGGAATAGTGATGCCTTTAACGAGGTTTATTGCAGGTACCGCAAAAAGGTTCAGGGTTATGCTTATCGTTTTGTACGCTGTACGGAAGAGGCAGAAGAGCTTACGCAAGATGTATTTGTTCGTCTTTGGGAAAACAGAGAGAAAATTGATCCTTCACAAAATTTCGATGCTTATCTGTTTACCATTATCCGCAATATCTTTTTAGGTGCATTGAGGAGAAAGGCAAAAATGAATGTATTCAGAAATGAGATGCTGGAAGATGAGCCGATGATGAATTCCATTGAAAACTATATTGATTTTAAAGATTGTCAGCAATTGGCCAACCAGGCTATTGAGACCTTACCTCCGCAGGCAAAAATGGCTTATATGCTGAGTCGCAATGAAGGATTTTCTCATGAAAATATTTCTTCGCAAATGGGCATCACTAAGAATACGGTGAACAACCATATCAAAAAATCGCTTGGTCATATTCGTAAACATTTTAACAGCTACTCACCGGAAACTATAATTTCCTCCATTTTATGGATCCTGCTTTTGCAGTAATCTAATACCTTAAATCTAAAATGATATATTGAATTGCCCGAAAGGGCAATTTCTATTTTAGGCTATTCTTATTTTTTGCACTAAAATATCAAAAATAGTAAACTGATTTACAGCTATTTAAATAAATCTCAAAATAAATTTCAATTGTGACTAGCTGTTGTCTCTTTGCCGTGCATATATAGTTATAGAAAGCGGAATACAGGAAAGATTTAATATTAAAAGATTGGAACAATACGAAGACATAAAAAGATTATTTAAGCTATATCTGCAGGGCGGTACAAACCCACAGCAGGAGAAAATATTATTCAGTTACCTGAAGAACAATAAAAAAAACGATCAGGATTTTAACGATCTGATGTCACAGGCATGGGAAGAACAACCAGCATCACGTGATGAATCATCTGCCGCTGCAGAAGGATTAAATCAAATCTGGAATAAAGTAGAACAAAAGAAACAAAGGAAAGACCACCGGTTCCTGTTATTAAAATATGCAGCATCGGTTATACTTTTTGCATCGGCCGGTTTAGGCTGGTATAGTTATCAAAAACAGAAAACAGAAGCTGTGATAGAATGGGTGAGTAAAACTACTGGTGCTGGTGAAAAAGTTAAAATGATCCTGCCAGACAGTTCAATCGTTTACCTGGGCAGTAAAAGTAAATTAAGCTGGCCGGCGCGTTTTATCAAAGGCAGTCTGCGTAATGTACGCCTGGAAGGTGAAGCGTTCTTTGAAGTGAAGCATGATGTGAGCAGCCCCTTTATTGTATATGCCGCACATTTAAAGACGCAGGTATTAGGTACTTCATTTAATATCTATGCTTATCCTGATGATCAGGCCTTCAGTGTGACAGTGAGAACAGGAAAAGTTGCAGTAGCAGAGCATATTAACGGTAAAACCAAGGCTCTTTCAATTCTTACGCCGGGCATGAGTCTAACCTATCAGGAGAAGAGCAGCAGATATGCAATCAATACTGAACGTGTGGAAGATGTGAAAAGCTGGACAGAAAACCGGTTTGTGTTTCACAAAGAGAACCTGGGTATGATGCTTGAGAGACTTGAACGATACTACAACGTTCATTTTGAATTGAAGAATCCCGATCTGGCCGGCTGCCACTTTAATGCCACGTTTAACAACAAGAGCATTAAACAGGTAATGGAGCAGTTAAGGGTGATGAGCGGAAATAAAATCAAATATAAGATCAACAATAATAAAAATACGATTGCCTTATGGGGGGAAGGATGTCAATGAGCTATTAACTTATACATAAGATAAAAAGTGGTGTTTGGGGCTTTTTTACCATTAAATCAACCAGCACCAAAACAATTGTACTAGCAATAAAAACAAAAACCGTTCTGCGTCAACAGAACGGCCAAAAAACAAAAGTTTCGTAACTCGTGAAAATTAAAAAACGCATTGAACCTATGAATATAGAGGTTTTCTCTCATTTAAAAGAATATTTTAGCACTTTGAAAGTCCGTCCCCTGATGGTTACGGTCTTATTATTTTGCTTTCTGAATAACGTGATGGCGGCTACGGTAAGCTATTCACAACCAGAACAGGCTATCAACCTTAAGCTAACTGCAGTAACTATTCCGGCTGGTCTTTCCGTATTGGAAAGCAAAACAGGATGTGTGATCAATTATAATCAGTCTCTTTTCAAAAACAACAGCAATATCAGCATAAACGTAAAAGGAATGTCCCTGCAGCAGGTGCTGACAAGAATGCTTGCAAATACCCACGTAGGCTTCAAGTTTGAAGATTCAAAAACTATCTTATTATATAAGTTGCCAGATCCTGTTAAGCCAGGCAAAATCAGTGGTCGCGTGCTGGATGACAAAGGCGAGACCTTGCCCGGCGCTTCAATCAGAGTGGTAGAAACTGGTGCCGGTACACAAACTGGCGTAGATGGTACTTATATCATGAGCATTGCTCCGGGAACCTATACTTTAGAAGTAAGTTATATTTCCTACCAATCAAAACGCATTACTGGTGTGGTCGTAGCGGAAGGAAAAAACACCCCATTGGATGTTTCCCTGAAACAGGATTCGAAAGGCCTGAAAGAGGTGATGGTGACGGCTAACTATAAAAAAGCTTCGGTAGAAGGTTTATTGGTACGTCAGAAAAATGCTGCGGAATTAAGCAACGGTATTAGTGCTGAACAATTGGCACGTACACCCGATAAAAACATTGGAGAAAGCTTAAAACGAATTAGCGGTGTAAGTACAATGGATAATAAATTCGTGCTGGTTAGAGGAATTGGTGAGCGTTACAATTCGGCGACCCTCGATGGTACAGTTTTGCCAAGTACTGAAGCACAAACAAGAAACTTTTCTTTTGATCTGATTCCGTCCAATCTGGTAGATAATGTGGTGGTCAGTAAAACAGTTACACCGGATATGAATGCCAGTTTTGGTGGTGGATTGATTCAAATCAATACCAAAGACATTCCTAATGAGAATTTTATGAGTTTTACTATAGGCAGCTCTTATAATGACCAAAGTACGGGTAAGGATTTCCTGAGCCACAAACGCGGTAAATATGATTATCTGGGATTTGATGACGGAAGACGTGATTATCCTCAGGGACTGGTACAAACTAACGTGAATACATCTCCCAATACAGAATTAACACCGGAACAATATCAGAAAAAGGTAGATGATCAAAGCAGACGATTTACCAATGACAATTTTACTTTATATAAAACAAAGGCCGTTCCTTCACAAAATTACCAGTTCACAGTTGGCCATCTGATTGCTTTAGACACTGCAAACCAGAATAAACTCGGATTCACAGGTTCATTGAGTTACCGGAATACACAAAATATAAATGTGTTTGATCATCAGACAAGAACAGCCTGGAGAGATGATTACGATAACAACGGTTCGACATATGGTTTCAATACCACTTGGGGAGCATTATTGAATGCAGGGCTGCAGTTAGGTACAAACCGCTTCAGTATGCGCAATACCTATACGCATATGTATGATAATACGCTGATTAGAACTATCGGTTATGATGATGCCGGCGAGGGACCGAATGCGGGGCCTAATGTAGTTCCAGATCGCATCGAAGAAGCGGATGATCCTACGTTTACAGATTTATTGCAAAATAAAATAACCGGACAACATCAGGCAGGAAAAGTAAAAATAGAGTGGAATGTAGCAAGGACTTCAATTGACAGGAACGAAAAGGACCTGAGTATCGCCACCAGCAGACCAGTATTGGTGAACGGCAATTATCAATATTTCTATTACGCTGGTAATGTTACAGAACCTAAAGTCGTTCCAATGTCGCGCCATAACTATAACACCAGCGAAGAACATTATTCCTGGAGTGCCGCTGCAACAATTCCTTTTAAAGTTGCCGGTATAAACAACAGTTTAAAAACAGGCTACTTCGGCATCAGAAAAAAAGGCAGCTTTGGCTGGCAAATCGCTGATTTTAGTCAGTCAGCAACCTTACCCGATAGCTTAAGATATCTTTCTCTGGCAGAGATGCTAAAACCTGAGTATTTAGGTGCCAACGGATTCTCCTATCAGGTTACACCAGCTGGTGTAGACAGGTATGAAGGAAAAAGCGAATCCCATGCGGGTTACCTGATGTTCGATAGCAGGCTATTGGAGAAATTGCGCTTGGTATGGGGAGTAAGAGGTGAATATTTCCATTACACAGAGATCAACAATCCAAGCAATGAGAAAAATAGCGTGTATGAAAGAAAAGCAGATCAGAAATGGCAATGGTTACCATCTGCTAATTTAACCTACAGTCCTGTTTCTGCAATAAATCTCCGGGCTGCCTATTCCAGTAGTGTAGTGAGACCAGAATTAATGGACAATAGTCAGTTCTGGAGATACAACGCATTTTTTGGTGCACAGGTAGGTAATGCTGGTTTGAGCAGCACAAGGATCAATAGTTTTGATGTAAAAGCGGAGTGGTTTCCCGGATTAGGCGAAATACTTTCTGTGGGTGGATTTTATAAAAAATTCGACCAGCCCGTAGAACTTACGCTGAATACGTTTTCGGGTAATATCGCTTATTACCTCAGGAATGCAGATATGGCTAAAGTTTATGGTTTGGAATTCGAATTGAGAAAAAGCCTCAGCTTTATTTCCGACACAAGAATTCTAAGCAATCTATCAATTTACGGAAATTTAACGCTGCAAAATTCTAAAGTTAAAGGGACTTATGTTTCTCAGAATCCGGATCCGAACGCAACCGGTATCTATTACGCAACTAGTACACAAAAGCGTTCCATGTATGGTCAATCACCTTACCTGATTAATGCCGGACTTCAATATAATGACAGTCATTTTGGTTTCAATATTATGTATAACAGATCCGGCTATAAAACATATGTAGTTAGTGAACTACCTACTGATATTGAGTATGAGAAATCGAGAGAGCAGATTGATGGACAGATCAGCTACAAATTATTGAAAGGTAAAATGGAAATCAAAGTGAATGCAGGAAATTTACTGAACAGAGCTTCACTGTTTTATAGAAATACCGCTAGTTACGAAGTAAATCCGGATTTCCAGTTAGGCGGGGGTGATACCAGCGATGCATTGCGCCTGAAACCAGGTTTCACAAATAAATATGAGGAGGGTGATCAGGTGATGTTCCGTCAGAAATTCGGCCGCACTTACAGTACTTCTATAAGCTATAACTTTTAATTGAATACATCATGAATGTAGATATAAATGGTCACATCTTAAAAAGAAAGGAGGATAACATCGTGTATTCCCATTGTCCAAAAAAAAGCGAAAGACTGTATCAGAGCCTCTCGCTTAATATCCGATAATGTAGACAAAGGCACAATCAGGAAACACCCGAAAGTAAAAATTGATTACCGGAAAGCCAATGTAGTAAATTTTAAATCAACTGCAAAAAACCAAATCATTATCAGGCTAATAATGAACATCCAGAACCGAACCAATAATTAAAAAAAGGATTTTAATTAATCCTGTTTGTAACGAACAAAAAATATGAAAAATTTAAAAACATTATGTGCTGTAGTACTTTTAGCAGCCATCACAGCTACTTCATGTAAAAAAGACGGAGATAACTCTGCTAACTTCGCAAACCGCAGTACTGCTGCTGCTGATTACAGTGCTTCTACCCTACCAGTAACAGCTGTGAGCGGTGATATTACTACCAATACTACCTGGGATGCTGATCATGTTTGGGAAATTTCAGGCATTGTAACTGTTAGAAATGGTGCAACTTTAACTATCGCACCAGGTACCTATATTAAATCTTCTGTGAACACCAGTGCTGCAAACGGAGTTTTAGTAATTGGAAAAGATGGTAACATCAATGCAACCGGAACAGCTGCAAACCCAATCGTATTTACCAGCCGTAACTTATTAGATAACAATGCAGCTACAGTTGGAAAACCAGGTGAATTCGGCGGCGTAATTATATTAGGTAACGCAGTAATTAATGCACCGGGTGGATCAAAATTAATTGAGGGTCTTCCAAACGAATCTAAATATTTTTATGGTGGCAATAATAATGCAGATAACCGTGGAACGTTCCAATATGTTCGCATTGAATATGCTGGTTATGTATTAGCTGAAAATATTGAAGTCAATGGACTAACATTAGGTGCCGTTGGATCAGGTACTACAGTTGATCACGTACAAGTATCTTATGGTTTAGATGACGGATTTGAGTTCTTTGGTGGTACTGTAAGTCCTTCTTATCTGGTAGCTTTAGGTAATGACGATGATCAGTTTGATTTTGACAATGGCTTTACAGGAACTATTAGTTTCGCAATAGCTTTAGCTGATGGTAATTCTACACATAGCGTGAGCGGCGGAGTAAGTGATTCTAATGGTATAGAGTCAGATAACAATGCACCAGCTGAAGATGCAACTTTTGGTCTATTACCAAAAACTCATCCTACATTGAATAATTTCAGTGTAATTGGTACAAGAACTGCTTCAGTAGCAACCGGCCTTGGTTACAGATATGGTTACCGTAACCGCAGAGGTTCAGAAGTAACATTGAATAATTCTATCATTACTGGTTTCAATACCGCATTTATTTTCGATGGAACTACACCAGCATTATCTAGCTTCACTAATGATGCAGTGAATTCATTTGTATCTCCTGCTGTATTACCTGCCGGAACTTATGCTGGAATTACTCAAACTTCGAGTGCTACTGCTAATAACCTGACAATGGTTCAACCATGGTTTAACTTAGCTGGTGCTCCTGCTAACCTAAACTTCTTGGGAGCAAGAGGCGCGGTTACATCAACATCTACTAACTGGATAGCAAGCTGGACTAAATTCGCTTACTAATCCTCATAAAATCAAATTAAAATTGGAGCGCAGGAAACCGCGCTCCAATTTTTAAACAAAATATCAAAAATGATAAAAATTAAATACTTTTTCCTCTTAGTCTCCCTATTAACACTGGCATCTTGTAAAAAGCAGGAATTATTCCATCAAGATCAGGAAAAACTTGTCCAGGTTAATCTACAGGGTCTGATTTTATCAGATACCCTGGAATTTTTAATCAATGACAACATAATTAGTACCGGATTTGACAACACATTCATCACGAATGGCAAACTATATAGTGCCAATAGTAAGGTACAGATCCGTAAGAAATCAACGACTAAATCACTTGGAGAATTTACTTTGGGTACGAACTTCAATCAGACAAGAAAAATATTTTATGATGGAATAAACGTTTCCGATAATGTAGAGCTTACACCTGTAACCAATCCTGATAACATGGGGATAAGAGTAAACTTTAGTACAACATTTGGCGCTTTTTATGGAGGACCAGTAGATGTTGAGCTCTTTGTTCAAAAGTTAGATTACGAAACTTTTGAATTTACTTATACCAGTTTTAAAGTTATCAAAAATGTAACAGGTTCATTCAGCGAATTTATTGAACTGCCAACACTGCAAACTGCCGATACCTATCTCTTAAGATACGCTATCAAAGTTTATAAAGCCGGAACTAAAGAATTACCATATACAGACAAAGTTGACCTAAGTAATGTAGATCCGGCGAACATTGTGAGTACGATTGATAATTTTGTGCCTGGAGACAGTCAGTTATTATCGATTAGTCCGGCAACATCTGATCCTTTTACAATGCTTGGAGATAGTTATAACATTCAGGATTATTCATCCGCTTTTAAATAAATCATTACAATAAACTCATGCAGGGCATCAATAAATCCGAACATGTTCATCTCCTGAAAGCGCTGAATCAGCTGGAAGAAATTGTAAGCGATGGCGACAGGAGTTATAACCAATTACTGCAAGTCAGAGAATACAGGAATGAACTGGATTTAATGTATGCGAATTACCAAAAAATGCTCATCAATTTAGAGCAACATATTATAGCTTACGATGAGCTGCATAAAAAGGTGAAAATTCAATACCTGGGCCGGAAGTTGAAAGAGCTTAAAAAAACTGCTCATAAAGAAGACATTACATTCGCTTCACTCCTTTCGAAGACAATCCGGTCTTTTGGGACATAATCATATTAAAAAATTCAACACTCGCTCGTTAACCCCTTCAGCTCATTTGCGAAGGGGTTTTTTCGTTCTTATGGCAAACTATTTGACTTATAAAAGGTTTAGCCATAAAATGTCTGGATATTATGCCATCCACAGTAATAGACCATTTCAGTTACCATGCGGAATCATCAGAATTGAAGATTACTTTTCTGTCGGGCAAAGTATATATTTATAAAAGTGTTCCGGATGAGGTGTTTCAGGGATTAAAAACAGCGGGATCCAAAGGACAATATTTTAATGCCTTTGTGAAAAACAAATACAAGTTTAAGCGCCTGTAAGCCGCATTGTTATTTCCTTTAAGCGCAATTGTTTTTTTATAAGATGGTAACAGTCCGTTATCTCGCTTCTACTAATCAATCCAAAACAATAATGAACCTAGTAAATCTAACTAATCGAAGGAAAAGATATCCCTTTAATTTTACTGTACAGTTCTACTGCGTATAAATCTGTCATGCCCGATACAAAATCCAGCACACTCTGTATCCTTGAATAGGTATCTTCCTTGTCTGTGTGGAACTGCGGCGGTATCAGTTGTACCAGCTTTTTATAATAATGGGTATTGTTATGTAATAGCGCAGGAATAAATTCTTCCAGCAGTCCGGCCATTACTTTATAACCGGCTACTTCCTTCTGAATCACAGAGGAGGAATTGTAGATCTTCTGTACGGAAATCGTTTCAATATTTTTCCAGGCGGTCAGGTAAGGTTCAGGGATAGCATCCGTGATACTCCTGTTGTATTCCCCTGCCAGAATCTGCGGCTGTTCCTCATAAAAAATCCTGGAACATTCCTGCGTGAGTGTATTGATCGCTTTCGCACGCATCAGACTTACCTTGGCGTCATCATCATAGCCTTCGCTTAGAAAACGTGTATCCAGATTTTTATCATTACATAAGGGCTCCAGCAAGGCACGAACCTCAGCAAAAGTCAGGATTTTTAAACGATGCGCATCTTCCAGGTCAATGATATTGTAACAAATATCATCAGCTGCCTCTACGAGGAAGGTTAGCGGATGACGCTTAAAAATCAGCGGTTCTTCGCTTTCTTTCTGCACACCTAAAAACTCAGCTATCTCTTTGTAAGTATTTTGTTCTGACTGGAAAAAACCATATTTCTTTCTATGCAGGATCTTCTTCTGATGCCCCGCAATAGCTGCACAGGGATACTTTCCAATTGCTGCCAATGTAGAGTAGGTCAGCGCAAAAGCACCAAAACCTTTACCATTAAAGGGATGTGTCAGGATCCTGATTGCGTTGGCATTACCTTCAAAATTAATCAGGTCTTTCCATTGCGCTTCAGTAACATCCTGCTGATACCTTGTGCCGTCTCCATCTGTAAAATATCTGGAGATAGCCGCTTCACCGGAATGTCCGAATGCAGGATTGCCAAGATCATGTGCAAGACAGGCTGCTGCAACGATATTTCCCACTTCACTGATGAGGGGATTTTCTTCGTCCAGCAAAGGATTATCTTTTTTGAGCTGGTTATAAAATATACGGCCCAGCGAACGACCAACACTGGCTACTTCAAGACTATGTGTTAACCTGTTATGCACAAAAACGCTTCCTGGCAAAGGGAAAACCTGTGTTTTATT
>Ga0247815_10003721_pt1 | contig 10879 bp, 19 predicted proteins | sample UWRJL194509B1_FD_181014 | JGI IMG/M metagenome (GOLD analysis project Ga0247815, IMG submission 181014) | Plant litter microbial communities from Arlington Agricultural Research Station in Wisconsin, United States - UWRJ-L194-509B-1 | ecosystem: Environmental > Terrestrial > Plant litter >... | reverse complement strand
GGCGCAGATCAAACCTACCCAATCGAAGACGGCGATCCTTGTGGGGCGGTCTGCTGCTGGGGTTGAGATCAACACGGGCGAGTCGACAGTGGTGGTTCCATTCGTCGGCATATCGTTGCCGCCGGTCGGTCACCCGGTGCAGGTGGAAGTGTCTGATGGGCAGATCCGCGTGACGGGTGCGGCTCGAGCGCTTCCGCCGACTGGAATTGTCACGGTTGCCGCGAACGGCACCGTCGCGACGATCGTGGATGATGACGGGATCGCATATACGCTTCCGTATCAGACATCTTCGCCTCCCGTGTTGGGCGATGAGATGCAGATCACTTGGACGATCAAGGGCGGCATCATTCAGGGCAAGGTAACCCCATTGCCGACACCCGATGCGCCATTCACTCCGCCCGGTGGCGCTGGCGGGGCGTTCCACCCGGCACCATTTACCGCGATCGGTTCTGGTTCGTTCGGTTCACGCTGGTTCACCAACGATGTGCACGCTTCCGCATCCAACACGGGGGCGTGGTTCTACGGGACGAAGATCGCAGACACGATCCCCGATAACGCGACCATCACCCTAGCGCGCATATACCTGAACCCGCGGTCGACATTCGGGGCGGCACCGATCCTGCAAGCGCACACCTCGCCCACGCAACCCGGAGGCGCCGTGTCGTTCGTCGGCGGTGCTTACGCGCTACCTGCCCGATCGGGGTGGGTGGACATCCCCGGAACGTTCATCGACCTGCTTAAAACCGGTGCTTACGGGCTCGGCATGAACCACGGCGGGAACAATATCTTCCGCGGCACCGGGGCCGACAACCTCTCTGGCGCACTCGACATCGCCTGGGTCGCCTGACCTTCTCCCCTTCTCTGCCTCCACGTTGTGGGGGCTTTCGTCATTTAAAGAACGGAAATTCTCATGGCCTATTCCAGCCTCGGACCGAAGCAGGAACCGGAATTTGCGGACGGTGACGCGCCTGATGTTGCGGTGAACCCGTCGCAGGTGGCGAAGTACGCGGCCCGGTTCGGGAACAAAACCACTGGCACGACTGCAGAACGTGGCACGGCATCGTCGTGGGCGTGGGAAGACCTGCTATGGAAAGACACCACAGACAAGATCGAATACATGCGCACCGGTGGTGGATGGAAAGCGTGGAACTCGGGTTGGCTGGCGTACACCCCCACCCTCACTAGCATCACCTTGGGAACAGGCGGAACCGCATCCTTCGCATACCGTTATGTGAACGGGGATGTGCACCTCAAGTGGCTTGTTGTTCTCGGCTCGGGCGGCACCTGGAACGCCCCCGTCTTCACCACCCCAACGTCGATGAGCAGCGCTCACCTGACCCTGTTTTCGAAGGTGGGCAACGGTGCGGTTCATTCCTTCACTCAGCCGTGGGATGTTTCCGCATACCGCGTAAGCGCAACCGAGATCCGTCTGCATCTCACCGGCGGGTCGCCTTCGACGTTCGTTCTCATCACCTCCACGGTTCCAGTCGCAGTGAGCGCGGGACTTGGTCTTTCGGGTCGCGCCGAATACACCCCGGCGTAAGGAGTCGCATGTCTCTCATCCCGATTCCGTGGCAGCCGAATATCCATCTGACTCCTGACACGCTGGCACTGCTCGTGGCTGCATCCGACCGGCTCAAAACGCAGCTCCGTGTTGCATCGCCTGATGGTGGCTGGCGTGCGTATGCGGCGCAGAAGAAGTATTACGACGCTTACCGTGCGTACGTTGCGGGTCGTGGGCCGAAGTCGCCGCCTGCAAGCAACCCGGACACCGGTAACCGATTCCATATGCGTGGTGCGGCGTTCGACCTCGTGCGTTCGGATGCCGCAGCACAAGCCGCATGCCGTGCGGTTGGGCTGGTGCGTGACCCGGTGGAGTCCTGGCATTGGAACAACCCGCGTTGGGCATCCATGCCGATCATCTTCAGCAACACGAACACCGCATCCACCAACAGCAAGCCGATCGCTGCTGTGCCAGATCCGATCAAGGAAGACGAAGAAATGTACCTAGTAATCGACAAGGGCACACCGCAGAAGCCCTCGACCGGAACGTATGTCGTGAACGCGGAAGGTTGCACGGGCATCAGCGCGGGCGTCGAGTCGTCGCTGATGCGTCTGTTCAAGGTCGACCGGTCGGAGATTCTTCTCCTCATGAAAACGGAAATCGAAGAGCTCGACGGCTTCCTGCGCGCCAACGCTCGCCTGAACCGCTAGCGCCCTTCTGCCTCGATGGCGGCTGACATGATCGGCCCGACGATGCTGGATGCTTCCGGTGTCGGGTGCACGTTGTCTTCGCTGTACCCGGCAACCCACAGGCTGTCGGGTGTAGTGAGGCTGGTCCAGGGGTTCACGAATCCCCAGCCCATCACGACGGCGTGCTGCTCGAGCGCGGTGTTCCATTCAACTGCGAGTGGCGCGAATTTGTTGAACGGTGGGACGCCTGCGATGAGTACGCGTCCTGCTTGTGACTTCTGCACAATTTCGTCGATGAGTGTGAGTCGTTGGTCGAGCGGCATGGGCCCACCGACATAGTTGGTGCCCGCCATGATTACGAGTACGTCGGCGGTGATGACGGGCGTGTTGTCGCGCATCTTCTCAATGCCGGAACCACCTTGCGCCCACCCTTGGCCGCTGAACGTCACAGTGTCGGTGCCTGCGTAGCTTGTCCACGATCGTTCTGGTGTTTCTGTCCAGACGGTGATGCTGTCACCGATCGCAGCGAACGTCACGGGCTCGACGACTGCGGGCGCGCTGACTTCCGGCTTCGCCGCAGCCACGGGTTCGACGGCTGGCACACTCCCGCATCCGCTGATCGCAAGCACGATAACTGCGGCGATAGTGGTGATGATTCCTGCACGTTTGAACATGAAAAGAATTTAAACACGTATGGCTGACATTGGGTAGTCCCAGTGTTGGCACGAACGCCCCCGACCTGTGCTTGAACACATGGCCGGGGACTGCCCCTGACCCAACCAAACAAGGAAAGGGGATGCGCATGAGCGTACCTCTAAGCACACAGAACGGGGTAGCACATGCGCGAACCTGTACTAGTTGATTCGTCTCTCCACCGGGCGTTCAGCGCCCTCTACGCCGTATATGTGGCGACGGGGATACTGGCCGCGTTCACCCTGCCGCCATCCCTCGAGAGTGTCGGCGGCCCTGAGCTGACACGGTTCTGGATACTCGGCCTCGCAGTGACATCCGCAACATCGCTCTGGTTCTCGCTCAACGAGAAGCGTGAACGACGCGAAATGATCAGCACCATACTGCTGCTCGCATGCCTAGCCATCTACTCATCCGCACTACTCATCTACGGGTTCGCGGAATGGGATCTCAACCGGCTGATGATCGGCACGTTCACCCTGTCGTTCCTGGTGCTGCCGTTGTGGCGTGTGCAGTGGTTCTTCCGCAAATATCGGCAGGTGCACCGTGGATAGCGGGCAGTGGGCACTCATCGCCGTAGCCGCGCTGGGTTTACTCGGCACGATTTACACGGTCAAGAACACCCGGAAGAACACCGCCGAACAAACAGATGTTGCAGCCGACGCGAACGACATCAGCGAGTTTGAGGCCAACATTCGTGCGTTCGACCTGCGTGCCCAGAACGCGGAAAAACGTGTCGGCAACCTCGAAGAACGCCTCGAGAAGTTGGAAGCCAAGGACAGGCAGCGCGAACGGCAGTTGAACCGCATTCGTGTGGTCATCCAAACATGGTTCGCCGAACTCTCTGCAGCATGGCCCCAAGAACACCCCATGCCCAGCATTTCCGAAGAAGACCAGGAACTGCTCGGCATCACACTCAACCGCAACAAGAAAGGTGGCACATGATATTCACTATCGCGTTCCTCAAGGGCGCTGCAGAACGAGCGCTCAAAACCGCGGCACAAACCGCACTCGGATTCTTCGTAGTCGGAACCACCGGCCTGCTTGAGCTCGACTGGGTTGCCCTCGCATCCGTATCAGGTGCAGCCGCAATCGCATCACTACTCACGTCAATCGGTAACGCCGACTTCGTGGCCGGCGCACCCACCACGGGCAAACACGAAGCGGGTGTCTGAATGACAGACCCCGACGAGTACCAGATCCCTGTTGACCCTGCAGACGAGTTCGCCTGCGAATCATGTCAGTAGGCTGCACCTGCCGTCACAATTGTGCAGACCCGAACTGTCACAGTTGTGGCGGCTCGTGCGACCACTGTGTGCATGTGTCAAGAAATGTTGAACGTTCGGCTGACGTGTAAAGAAAACGCCCGAAAAGTTGAACGACAGCACAAATGAACGAAGCCCCCACCCTCATTGCGAGGGTGGGGGCTTATTCGTCGTTGTGGGGCTAGGGGCGATCAACTACTTCAGCCGACCCTTCCGTGCGGGTGACCAGCTTTCGAATAGCCACTCCCGTGACGCGTGCAGCATCAAGACCTGCGTAGATTGCTTTGGCCTCGTTGCCCAAGTAGATGTCGATGGCTTCAATGCCGCGCTCGCTGTCATAGGCAGTCCACGAACCATCGGTGCCGTAGTCGGACTGCCACTCTTCTGTGCCATCTTCGAGCCGATACCCGTACTCGTACCATTGCTGCGGCTCGTCAACTTTATTGACCGACTCGGGTGAATCTAATTGGCTCATCCTTCATCCTCCACATATTCTTCGGACGCCCGAGGGGTGGGGGCGGTTGGTTGCTCGTTCCATGCCGGGATAAATGCAACTTCCTGGTTCTCGGCAACGGTATGGATGATTCCGCTGTCATCGTCGCATGTTAGATCCATGCCAATGCGCCAACCGTTCCGCTCGAAGTCGAAGCTGATCTTCAGGGCATCTGCAGCACGAACGTCGACCAGTTCCACCTCAATTTCGTTCGGGCGATCCCTGGAACGCGGGTACCGGAGGTCAGCATGCAAGGTGCGTCCATGAATCCGCGCGTAAGTTTCAAGCGGTTCGCCCACGTTCATTCCCCTTCGTTCTCTTCGTCGTATTTCACCAGCGCGGTGATGGGGATTGCGGTCACTTAGCGGCCACCCACTCTGCAGCGTTGCGCGTCTTCCGTGCACCCTCTCGGTGAGCCGCACGACAGTCTTCGCAGCGGCACCCCTTGCGGTACATGGTTGTCCTGCCGTGCGTTTCATCGCGCTTTACCTCGCTGAGTGTCTTGGCGAGGTGGCACGAGTGGCACAGCACTTGGCACTTTGCTAGCTCAGCTTCGCGCACATGTAGGGCTCGAGTCCAGATATGCGCTGGCTGCATCATCTTGGTGGACCTGTCAACGTGATCCACTTCTAGTGAATCAATGGAGCCACACGCGACGCACTTGCCGCCTTGCGATTCGACCCAGGCAATGCGCCTTTGTTGCGACCAACTCAGTTGGTAGGCGGCTTGTTGTTCTCTTTCATAACCCATGCCCCCACTGTTCCACATGGAGCAGAGATACACAAGATGGAACAGGGAGTCCTCTCGCTCGGACTTGAACCGAGGACGACCGAATTATGAGTTCGGGGCTCTAACCAGCTGAGCTACGAGAGGTTGTTGAGATGCCTGATTCTATGCGGGTTTTTGGTGTTCCATATAGAGATGGCTACAGTAGCGGCTAAAAACTCGCGCGCGACACGCCCGGCATCCCAGTGTCTATATGCAATTGTGTTTCAGTGACCGACGGATTATGAGTCCTAGGGTTTTGCTCCATATGGCCCAGTAAACACGCGGAAAACCAGTGTTCTACAGGGATGCCGCAAGGTGGCTAAACGTACCCAAACGTGGGGAATGGCTAACGGAATGGCTAAAGAGGTGTATGCTCTAACCAGAGCAGAAAACATCCGCTTGGAACAACAACGAAAGAAGCCCCGCAGCACGGGAATGCTGACGGGGCCGGCTCAATCCAAGACTTAGACAAGGACTGAACATGACCCAGTTTAATCACATCTTCCACAGAAGACCGAGGAACGTTGGCGTGATCAACGGGCAGGTGTGGTCTGCACATTCGAGAGGCCTTGCTCACAGCGTCGTGAGCAACATCACCTCAAACCACAGCGCCACCGATATAAGGAGTGCAGCATGACCCGCAACGATCGTCGCGTTCAGGTCCCCGATACGACCGCCGTGCGAATGCGGTACGCCGCAAGTTATCACCACGAACTATTCTCCGAAAGCGAGATGCGATTCGACCGCTGGCTTGATCAAGTGAAAGCCGAAGCTTATAAAGAGTGCTCACTCTGGCTTAGCAACGAAGCCGGGCACATGGGTCTGGCGGCTGACTTTGCCCAATACGTTCACGAGAACTACATGGAGACGGGAAAGTGACCGGGGCCGATACCAATAATTGGGCGCACCGTTACCCGCACGATGGGTGCTGGTGCGTCGTCGGGATAGACGATTCATACGTGGGCAAAATCATGGGGTCTGGCGCAAGCTTCGTCCCGATCGCCGCCCGCCATCACCGACGCGTGCAGACCGAAACGGCGCTGGTTCTGTACCCGACGACCAAGGCTTACGCGCGCCAATACTGTGCGTTCATGACGTGGTGGGTGGAAGGAACTTTGAAATACACGATCATGTTCCGCGTGCCGCTAGTCACCGCGACGCCGGAGGTCGACCGATGGTAGCCAACAAGCGCCCTAAGGGTGGCCCCTGGTATCAGCGCAAATCGGATGGCCTCTGGTGCGCACCCATCGAACTCGGTGTCGTGAATGGTGTGCGGAAACGATACGTCGTCACCGCGACTACCGAAGCACAGGTGAAGAAGAAGTACCGGGAAGCGTTGGTAAAGAAGGATGCCGGGAAGCTAGTAACGGCCCGCAGCCAGACCCTCGCAACGTGGATGGATACATGGTTCAACAACGTCGCGCTCAAGGAAATCAAGCCACGCACTGCAGCCGGTTACCGCTCCAAGATTGAGCGGTACATCAAGCCGGCGATCGGTCACATCTACCTCGACAAGCTAACCGCCGACCATGTGCGCGAACTAGAAAAGTACATAACCGGGCCGAAACCCGATGGCCTCGAGCTCAGCTCCACATCAGCGTTGCAGACCTACCGCATCCTATCCGTCGCGCTCAAGCAAGCCACCGACGAAGGCAAGGTTGCAAAGAACGTTGCAGACAACACCAAGCCGCCGCGTAAGGCGCGAGGGACCATTGGCATCCTCACACCCGCCGATGCCCTGAAAGCCCTGTACGTCGTCGCTGATGACCGCCTAGCATCACGCTGGGCTGCTGCGTTCTTCACCGGTGCGCGGCAAGGGGAACTGCTCGGCCTAGAGATAGAGCGGGTCATCCCCTACACCGACGAGAACGGCGACCAGCAATGGGAACTCGACCTCTCATGGCAACTTCAGCGGATCTCATGGGAACACGGTTGCAAGCCACGTTGCGGCCGCAAGCGTGGCACCGATTGCCCCGACCGCAAACTGACCTCGCCCGCCGACTGGGAGCATCGTCACCTAGTTGGCGGGCTCTATTTGGCGCGCCCGAAAACCGAGCAGAGTGAACGGCCCATCCCCCTCGAGGAACCGTTGCGCAAACTCATCCTCGACCGGATAGAAGCCGCCAAGAGCGAGCCGAACCCGCACGGCCTGGTGTGGACATCGCCGCGCAAGTTCAGCAAGGGCGGGATAGCGAGCGACCGCAAGTTGCTTCCCCTCGATGGCTCCCCCATCGACCCGTCACGCGACAACGCGGCATGGCACGACATGTTGGTGAAAGCCGGAGTCACAAGCGCGCCGCTGCATGCCGCCCGCCACACCACCGCATCACTCTTGCTGATGGCCAACGTGCCGCCAACGATCATTCAGAAGATCATGGGCCATTCAACGTTTGCGATGTCTCAGCACTACATGAATGTGGATCGTAAGCAGATCGCGGATGGCATGAAAGCCCTTAGCGCACTAATGCCATTAGCGCAAAAAAACGAATCCTCGTCAAACTAATAACCCCCAGTCTGGGGGTCAACGTGAAACAATGTCGCCGCTACGTTGTACGCTCCAAAAAGAGCAGAAAACAACAAGGGGGAGCATTGAAGAAGTTCGCGCTAGGCATCAACGAAGCAGCCAGAGCGACCGGAACCAGCCCGCAGGTGATCGTCGAGGCGATCGCAGCACGCGAGTTGCTGGCAGTGCAGCTCGACGGAAAACCAGTGATCTCACCATGCGCACTACGCGCATGGATCAAGAAGCTGCCGCTATGGTACCCGGCTAGTTAGTCGGCTTATCGGGGAGATGACGTTTCTCCGTGGCGGCATCAGCCTCACGGAGAACATTCTTCAAATCCAGGCCAAGTACCAACGTGAGGCGATCAAGATCCTCAATATCGATTGGCTTCTGACCATCCAACATCTTTGCCACCTGGGGCCGGCTGATCGTCTCGACCTTGCGGGCGTAGGCGGCAACGCTCATGTTCTGGCGCGCCACTTCCCCCCTGAGTATCGCTGCGATCTCAAGGGTCAACGGGCCGGGCGCGGTAGAGGGACGAGTGGACACGTCGCAATTTAACCACATTTGGAACAATCTGGAAAGTTTTTGAACTTTCTGCTCCAAATAGTCGATATCTGTTCCAAGTCATGCAAGACTGTTCTACATGGAACACATCCCACTCAGAAGAGCAGCAATAGCCGCAGAGATCCGCGGTGAAGCTGCACGGCAAACTGTACCACTACAGTCTCTCGCCGATGCAGCAGGCATCAACATCGCGACTCTGCGGCTACGCCTGAAAGGGCGTCGACCATTCACCACAGACGAACTCCACGGCATCACAAAACTGCTGGCCGTCCCCCTCGCTGACGTCATCGAGCGCGCGGAGGCCCGACCGTGACCACGCCAATCAGCTACAACTACGACGGTGCAGTAGCAGCCCTCGGACTCAAATCCGACTGGGCGCTACGAGAAGCCGTAAGAACCGGGCACCTCTCCCCCAGGTTCCCCAACTCCAAAACCCCCCTGTTCGACCACGACGAACTCAAGGCATGGTTCCGCAGCCTCCCCGTCGATCGCCCGGTGGCATCATGACCGCCCGCAATACTGCCGGCGCTGTGTCGTTCGGTGCATTGGCTATTGCTGCGTGTGTTCTTACCCCGACTCCTGCCGACGCAACCGAAGCACCTGTTGCCCCTACTGCATCGGTGACGGTCGATTGGTTGCTGACGAACACAGAACTGCCGACGAGCGAAACAGCTTCGTGGCCGCAGTCGTATCTGAAGGCCACGGATTGCGGTTGGGTGCGGCGTGACACGTACGACACCAGCACGCCCGAGAACCTGGCGATCGTGAACGCGATTCTTGCTGACGGAATCCTCGAGCAGGGTGAGGACTACGGGGTGATTGTGTCGTGGGAGTTCGTGTACGTGGACTGCCCGGTTGCGACTGTCGACCCGCTGCCCACCGACACTGCCACCCCCGTCGACACCACCGCGCGTGATGCCGTGTCGGACATTCAGGCGGCAACGAAACCTGTCCCAGAACTTGCTGCAACCGGTGTCGACATGGCAACCCCGAGTGGTGTTGCGTTCCTACTCATTGTTGGCGGGCTCATCCTCTGGTCTACCCGATTCTTCGGGAAGCGGGCCAGCAAATGACCCGCCCCGCCCGCACCCAACTGTTCACGATCCTGTCCGTGTTCCTGGTTGCGTTCCCGTTCCTGCTACTCATCCCCGCACCCAACCTGTAGCACCTGCACCTCTCGAGCCTTAGTGGCTCAGCTTTGCCACGCCTCGAAACGTGGTGAAGCACGCAACAACTCCACATACGTTCCGTGATTTTCCAACGGCCCCGACGCACTGGGGACAGAGGGAATCATCCCCGGATGAAGGCACCTGAACAGGCCCGACGACCACGGAATGGCACATACAGCACATGACGACTAGCAGCTCGGCATGTGACATGAGCCCCGACACCGATTGGGTCGGTCGCGACTTCCTAGAGAAGAACTGGGTTCGATTCCCAGCGGGGCACTCACCGACAAGAGAGAAGGAAACGCATGGCGAATGAAGAGCTAGACACCGCCGCGCTGATCAGCATCTGCCAGCGCGGCATCGTCCCGGTGTCCCAGTGGTTGAACCGCGACACCCCCGATGCTCAACGGCAGCTGGCGTATGCAGGGGCACTGCTTCAAGCCGGGTGCGGGTGGAGGTTCGCCCGCGACATGAGGGGGGACGTGCGCACCGTCTGGATCAGGATCACCCACCCGACCTTCAGCACGTTCGAGGAAAGCGACCCGGGCGAAGACGAACTCTTCTACCTGCCAAGCGAGAAGCGCTTGGCAGAAAGCGCCGGTTCTGACTGGTACTAGCCACCACCCCGCTCTCGTGTCGATCCCGGGAATGTGCGCGTTCGAACCGCGCCGAGAGCACCCATCACCGCAAAACCAACAGGAAGGCACGGCACATGAAGTTGCACATCAACACTGCTGGCGAGATTGCGTCGGCATGGAAGACGGGCAAATCGCTGGCTGCACTGTGCGGCTACACACGCGTTCTAAAAAAGGACGACCACGACAAGCGCACCGCGAAGGCCCACAAAGACTGCTCGCAATGTTCGCGCATCGCCATCGCATACGAGGCAACCGGGCAGGCAGGCAAAATCCTCGGTCGCCGAACCGCGAAGGAGATTGAGGCGATTGCGAAACCGAGGCCCGCCTTCTACGTCATCGAATCCACAACACTCACCCCCTGGAACTAAAGAGAGGCACGGCACATGACCACAACACTCGCTAGAAACACTGACCCGGATACCTCGCATGACGCTGCAGCATCGACGGACACGTTCGGTTCGCGTGCTGACGTGCTGCACCTGCTCTATTGGGAAGGCCCGCAAGCAGACCACGAGATGGTCGCTGCAATCACCTGGTTCACCCCCTCTCGTGTTCGCACTGCGCGACACGAACTTACCGAGCAAGGGCTGGTT
>Ga0247815_10003719_pt1 | contig 10880 bp, 15 predicted proteins | sample UWRJL194509B1_FD_181014 | JGI IMG/M metagenome (GOLD analysis project Ga0247815, IMG submission 181014) | Plant litter microbial communities from Arlington Agricultural Research Station in Wisconsin, United States - UWRJ-L194-509B-1 | ecosystem: Environmental > Terrestrial > Plant litter >... | reverse complement strand
CTGAGTCCAGCGTTTTGAACCGTCTGCTGCAGGACCTTGAGGAAATCTGTTGATGCACGGCAAGAGTAATCATCAAATTATGCTCCTGCGTGGGAGATCCGCCAAACGTACCTGCTGCTTGTTTGCCGGTCGATCTCATCGAGGAGTAAGTTGTTCTGACATGTTAAGGAAGGTTATCACATAGTAGAACTGCTGGAGCGCCTGACTTACGTGAGATCTGGTTCATTCAAGAACCCGAGGTGAGTGACGGTGATGCCTTCCTGCTGGTAATACTTCACGTATTGAACGAGCATGTTGGCGTATGCCTGAAGCCAGTTGCCAGAGGAACAAGATGCGCCGGTGGCTCCACAAAGGTTGCCACCGTTCGCCTCATTACCGTTGGTCTGTCCAGGCGAGCCGAATGCGTTCGTAAGACACGTCAAGGAAAAGCACGACTGGCAGAACGCGTTGACGAACCTTCATGAACCCGGGTGCACTCCACGCATTAGCATAGACGTACTTAAGCCCCCTTTTGATTGCCTCCTTGGTGAGCCAGACCTGGCCAGTGTCTCCACTGCCCCACGCGTAGGTGGGTGCACACGTCGGGCAGCCAGGGTTATTCGGCAGAATACTGTCGGATGAGGTGGTGCCCGACCCAATACGGTTGCGCAGAATTCTTGCGCCAATGCCAACAGTTGAGTTGAACAGGAGGTCAAGGACCTGCGTGCGCATAGGCTCAGAGTACGCCTGAATGTGAGCCGCATGACCGAAGGCCTCGGAGAAGCCAAATCCGTCCATGGTCTGGAACGTGATACTGGCATTGACGGTTAAGGTCGTCTGCGCGTGGACGACAGTCATAGCCAGAGAAACGAACGCCAAGATGATCGGAGGGCAATGCATTGCTCGAACGAGTAGGAGTGTAGCGGTGGTGCAGTTACAGCGAACAGAGCACTTGGTTAACTTATATGTGATTCCAGCCTGTGGTTCTTGTCGGAGAGAGGCGGCCCGCCTCGGAGAGCAATGCATCGTCCCGCCACGTCACGACACATCTGGGACTGGTAGACCTGGGTCCCGTGGCGGATCGAGGTTGGACTTGCCAATTAGTGAACCGGCGTAAAGAGAGCATGTAACAAACGGGATGTGGTTGGGGCGAAGGAAATTTGGCCGAAGAACCATTCGAGAAGCAATCGCATCAGTGGAATCGTGACGTGTTGCCGTGAGCGCCTTCCAATCGAAGCGTGTTTACCGATGGAATGTGCTCCCTTAACTCCACGTGGCCGTTGAGCTTTTCTTAGAGCGCGGGTCGGCCAATTAAACTGCTGGCAAGTCTTGCCCCACATGGCCGCGAGAGCATGGCAAGAAGCGCAAACATATGTGGCGACGATGCCATCATTCGACCAGATGCGCATCCGAGCCGATACCGCGTAGTAGCACGTGCGAGAGCGTTGTAGCGAAGTTCTGAAGACAAAGCGGCGCTACCGGGCCTCAGTTCTCCGGTTAGATTACAATGTGAGCTCGTGTACACATCGAAAGAATAAGTCCAAACAACAAAGCCCTGAACCTCTGCGCACGGGTGCATTGTCAACGTTTGAAGAAGACAACATGTGCTACGAGACCAGCATTATTATGAACACGTTTCAATGAACTCTGTACACCATATCTATTCTATAAGTTGTGGGTTACAACGCGGCCGAGATAGCGCGACTTTCACAGAAGGGAAGCCGCAAACGCCTTGATCTTGGGGTTTGTATTGACAAAAGTCTCGAAGTCGGTCCGCTTTGGGTACAGCTTCAAGCTTTTTTCTTCGTCGTAAAGCTTGTCCTTGGGCTGAGCATGTTCGGCAAAGAACCTGTTGAGCACAATCTCGGTTAGCCACGCATACATCGCGAGTTCTTCCAAAATTACTTCATGTTGAGATAGATCTCCTTGATGTAGGGGTTCTCAGAGTTTGCCTGGCTATGGAACTCCTCTTCGGAGAGGACGTTGGCGATGACAGGGACGCCGACCGCCTTACTGATGAGCTCGGCATACCGACCAGCCGTCAGATTCTCGCCGATGAAATGAACATCGTCCTTGCCTGCGGACATAGCACCCACGTTAGCTCTTTAACGATCCGCCGCGCTTGCGGGATAAACATACCAAGGTACTCTGACGGCCGCTTGAAGACTTGAAGTACCCAGCCGCCAGTCTCGTCCACCGAGTACGACGGCAGGTGTACATGAGCAGGTGTTCCGAAGTTGACCGTAAGCGTGCCTTTCTCTCCCTTTCTCAACATGTTGAACCCAGGGCTCGCTAGGTTCTCGTAGTAGAACGAGTTATAGACGATCGTGTAGGGCAGCCCGGTTGTCTTGAGATACTCGCCAGCCTTGTACTTGCCCCTTGACCACCACCATGTTAGCCTCTGCAGAACGTATAAAGTACAGTTCAAAACGACTCACTCAAAGTGAGGAACATTGCTGTGTGGTAGACTGAACCAGACAAAGTGCTGAATGCTGGCGGCTTTGGAGGCGTCAATGAGGTTCTTTGCGTGGCGCTCCTCCTCTGCTTGTGCCTTCTCGACGTCAAGACCAACGGTCGGTAGAATAGCCCAGACTGTGGGACACAGGTCAGACTGAGCAGTTAGTCTCAGTTACTCTGCATCAGCTCACAGTCCGTCAAGCCTGATACACCATATGCGCCTTGCAAGGCGGCTGTAAGGGTCTTAGATTCCCCGAGATCGGCTTCAACGATTTGAGCGCCTTGAGCAGCCAGCTCTGCGGAAGAAGATTAGCATATCCGGTGTGGTACTTGGAGATATCATAGACATACCCTTTGCCTTATCGCTGTTGGCATTTCGAGTGATTGCACGAACGGCGAACTGACCGTCCTCTAGGAGAAACTTAGCGACAGAGCCGCCAGCAAGGCCGGTTGCGCCGAAAACCACGATGATCTTCTTGTCGGACATATTGTAGTCTTCTGAGATCGAGAGAGTTGGTGACCGAGTGCGGTTGAGTGTGATTGAGTGGAATGGATTTTGGTCCGCAGCTCGAGCTACTTCTTTTATAGGATCGCGAACTGCGACTGTCAGCCTGAAAGCCGCATGACGAAGCATCCCAAATTGATTGACCTTACACTTGCTGACCATGCCCGTGATAGACCGGGGTGGATGCTATCTGCTATGTCAGCAGAAGCAGCACTGGCGTTGAGCGAAGCATTAGTCAGCTGTTGGCACAGAGCGAAACAGACACGAGCGAAAGTCGAGCAGACGCTCCCCATGTTTCTTCCAGACGGGGAGTCAGTTCCAGCTTGAGGATATACTGCAGGGAAGACGGGGGCATATAGATAGTAAGGTTGCAAAGCCAGAGCCGGCGAAGCACTGCCGCGATTCTTCGTAGCGCTCAAGTCGCAATCAGTTCGCAATTGGGTGACTACTCAAGTCGCAACTCGCTCGCGACCAAATGAAGTCCTACGTGGTTTCTGCGTAGAATTATCTAGTATTTCTGCTTGGGTCGAGTTGTAAGCCACGCGAAACATCTAATTCCGGCCCAGCTAAAGCCTCTACGCTGACGAAGCATGAATTGAACAGGACGTTATGAAGTCGCAACTTCTAAAATGGACATCCGGCGCTTGAGCTCTCATCTTGTAAGTGCCAGAGGAGCATCTCATACGAGAAGAGCTATGAACTTGTTGCGATGCGCCTTGGATGAGTACGAGCGGCTCGCTCCGAGACAGCCGTGCTTACACTGTTGAGAGGTATCCGTTGTTCTGGCCGAATACTCTGCACCCTAATCCACACTCAAATTGGAGAAAATCAACACTCGGATCCTGGTGCTTGGGGTCCCAATCGGCAAAGGCGCGGACATCGCCGTTGCCATTGCTGTGCCTGATGTGCAAGGTTTCCTTGCGCAGACGGTTGTCTTATAATTGGATACAGTGAATCTTGCGGCACTGGTACGACCGCATCGCTGGATGTTGTCGGAGCGGGATCGAATTCGGGTGTGTAAGGAGTGCGCAGACGCGATCCGGATTCGCGCCTACAAGAACCGCCCAGTCAGAAGCACGAACAACGCGCAGAACTAACGATAGCAGTGGTTAGGAAATCGTTGTCATCATGAATGTTTTAGAACATATATTACATGAGTAGTGAGTTACAAGATATAGCAGAGGTCTTAGAGCAGGGAAGCAGCAAACGTCTTGATTTTCGGGTTCTTGTTGACGAACGCCTCAAAGTTCGACCGCTTCGGGTACACCTTCAGACTCCTCGCTTCATCGTAGAGTTTGTCCTTGGGCTGAGCGTGGTCGGCGAAGAACCTATATAAAGCAATGCCGATTAGCCACAAGGCATATCGTGGAAGTCATTCCCGACGTACTTCATGTTGAGGTACAGCTCTTTCACGTAGGGGTTCTCAGACTTGGCTTGACTGTCGAACTCCTCCTCGGAAAGGGTGACTGGGGTGACGGGGACGCCGACCGCCTTGCTGATGAGCTCGGCATAGCGAACCGCCGTCAGATTCTCGCCGATGATGTGAACATCATCCTTGCCTGCAAGCACATCGAGCGATCATGTTAGAAGTGCAACAACCGGCGATATTACTCAGGCTCAACGCACCGAGATATTCTGTCGCCCGCTTGAAGACTTCAAGCACCCAGCCGCCAGTCTCGTCCACCGAGTACGATGGGATATGCACATGTGCCGGTGTCCCGAGATGGACCGTAAGAGTCCCATTCTCTCCCTTCCTTAGCATACCAAACTGGGGGCTCGCGAGGTTCTCATAGTAGAACGAGTTGAAGATGATCGTGTAGGGCAGCCCGGTCGTCTTGAGATACTCGCCGGCCTTGTATTTGCCCCTGCACCATCTCCTCGTCAGCCTATGGCGCAGTAGACACAACACGGGATGACTTACTCGAGGTGAGGAACGTTGCTATGCGGGAGGCTAAACCAGACAAAGTGTTGAACGCCGGCAGCCTTGGAGGCGTCAATGAGGTTCTTTGCGTGACGTTCTTCCTCCGCTTGTGCCTTCTCGACGTCAAGACCAACGGTTGGCAGAATAGCCCAGACTATGCAATACATGTTAGAAAGAGTGGCCCTGCTAGAATGTTGTGCATTGACTCACAGTCTGTCAGGCCAGACACGCCGTATGCGCCTTGTAGGGCAGCGGCAAGGGTTTCCGGCTTCCCCAGATCAGCCTCAACGACCTGAGCACCTTGAGCGGCAAGTTCTGTTGTAACTGTTTAGCATAGTACATGTGGCTGTTCAGATGCGTGAGGCGTACCCTTGGCCTTGTCGCTGTTGGCACTGCGAGTGATCGCACGAACGGCGTACTGGCCATCCTCAAGAAGGGACTTAGCGACAGAGCCGCCAGCGAGACCTGTGGCGCCGAAAACCGCGATGATCTTCTTTCCAGACATGTCTGTTTGTCGTGATAGAGTGGGTGGATTGGTTGTTGAATGGGGTTGAGTGGATTGGTATCTCGTTCTGAGCTACGACCCGCTGCTTTATAGAACCACGGATGGCATCTGTCAGCTTGATTACCGCGCAATGAAGCCATTCAGAATGATCGAGCTCACCCTCGCTGACCATGTCCGCGGCAGATCGGGGGATGTGGAAGCTATGTCAGCAGCGGCTGAAACGGAGCGTGCATTAGTCAGCTGCTGGCACGTAACGGAATCGACGCTGGCGCAAATGATCAGACGCACAAAATGCAGCTTGATTAGCGGTAGATCGTTTCCTATGAGTAAATCGCAGGCAAGACAGACGAATATGGTAGTTGGCTCGCCAAGCGAAGACCGGTGAAGGACTGCGGCCATGCTCCTGACAGAAAAGTCGCAACCAGCGCGCAATCGAGTGATGACTCAAGGTCAAGTCGCGATTCCCTCATGATCGATCGGACTGTCCAGTGAATGATGTTGGAATCGAGCTGACATGCTTATTAGACAAACGCGGTTGAAGCTCCGGTGCTGACGAGGGACAAATCGAAGGGAGCGCTCTGAAGGCACAACATATAAAGGTATTTGGTGCACTCAAACTCACGTAGTGTCGATCTTTGGAGGCGGGTCTTGCACAGGACGAGCTGTGGGGCTTGCGTCGCTGAGGCAGTATGATGCGGAACGCGCTGTCAGGGACGTAGAACCAAAAGTCTGAACAGGTCTTACATCAAACGCGAGTGTCTTGTTCCAAGAAGACTGTGTACATGACAACGACAGCATAATTGCGCTGCTGAGAGGTATCAGTTAGGCTGGCCAAACGATCTGCACCGGAACGCACACTCAAATCGGACAAATCCAGCACTTGGATCCGGCCTGGAACCGGCATCATAAGTCGTCTCAGTCTCGCCTAGTGCTTGAGGTCCCATTAGGCAAAGGTGTAGACAGCGCCGTCGCCGGTGCCGTGCCCGGCGTGCGGAATCTCCTAGCGCCAACGGTGCTTGCGGAGTCCCGTCGCTCAGCGGGTGGTGCTGGTTCTTGCGGCACTGGCACGACCGCATCAGTGGATGTTGTCGGGACGGGTTCGGGTTCGCGCCTGCAAGGAATGTCTGGTCAGAGGCAGTAGCAGCGCGCGGACAAGGATGAGCGTCGTTGAACATGGCTTGACCAGACAATAGCAGAGACAGAGACGTTATGAACAGTAGTTAGGCGATAACAAGCATATGGGGTCAAAGAGGGTCGTATACGGAGGGAAGGAATATAAACAACGTGACAGTGCTCTCACCAAGTGCGCCAGTGCTCGAATTGGCGATAATTCAGCCACTCGCGCCAATCATCCCGTGCTATCGCGTCCCTGAACTCCTTCTTCTGTAGAAGTTCGAGGTGATGTAATGCATGTGGATACCTGCGCATGGGCGTGTTATCTGCGCACCGTTCCTGCTGACCCTCGCAAGACTCACTGTATAAAACGTGCATACTCGCGCTGGCGCCAATAACCCAGATATTTCAAGTAGTTGACAAACTCGGGCTGCGCAAAGAAGCCTTGTTGGGCTAATGACTGCAGATAGTACGGATTCGCCAGGGCCTGAACGAACTCGAGCTCAAGCTCGAAACGGGCGCGGTTAAGTGCACGCGCGGAGGATCCTTCAGATTCAGATGGTGCAGGAGAAGGAGCCGTGGTCGATATGTGCGGAGTGGGTGTGGGCAGAGTCGACATGACGATCAGAGGAGGCGGAGGTTAAGGAGCAGAGGCGGAGCTGGCGCGCGTGCGTCGGGCTTTGGTTCCAGATTCGTTCGACGCTCAACCAAAGTCATCCACTGGCTCCAATATACAGCTAGACATGCGTGATTTCGCGAATAAGAGCTTCTCGCGCCTGGCATTAGATCTGGCAGTAGAGGTTGCGCGTTCTGACGTTGACCACGCGTCAGTTTGTCGGTTTTACACATGCTTCATTTGGTTCTGCAATTAAACAATTGGAGATGGAACGGACTTCTCATAGCAGGCTAGCTGCCAATGTCTTGATCCGTGGGTTCTTGTTCACGAACGTCTCAAAGTCGGACCGCTTCGGATACACCTTGGCGCTTTCCACTGCATCGTAGAGCTTGTCCTTTGGCTGGGTATAGTCGGCAAAGAACCTAGTGAGGGCAATGTCGATCAGTCCCAAAGTACACCGGGAAGCTCCGCGCGACGTACTTCATGGTGAGATAAAACTGTTTGAGCTGAGGGTTCTCAGTATTGGCCTGGTTCTCGAACTCCTCGGTTGAGAGCACGTGGGCGATGACAGGTGCGCCAATTGCCTTGCTTATGAGCTCAGCGTACCGAATGACGGTGAGTTTCTCGCCAATAAGCTCAACTCCATCCTTGCCTGCCCGGTCCAGATCAGAATGCATTTCTCCGGTGGAAAATAGAATGAACTTACCGAGGTACTCTGATGGTCGCTTGAAGATTTCGAGTACCCAACCGCCGGTCTCATCCACCGAGTATGAAGGGATGTGCACATGGGCTGGTGTCAGGAGGTTGATCGAAAGAGTACCGTCTTGTCCCTTGGCGAGCGCTCCAGGTAGCGAGCTGGCGAGGTTCTCAAAGTAGAATGAGTTGTAGATGATTGTGTAAGGCAAGCCGGTTGTCTTGAGATACTCGCCCGCCTTGTACTTTCCCCTGCATTGATACGATGTCAGTCATCACTGAACCCCACAAGACACAGCTTAGAAGGACCCACTCAAAGTGAGGAACGTTGCTGTGTGGGAGACTGAACCAGACAAAGTGTTGAACTCCGGCGGCCTTGGAGGCGTCGATGAGGTTCTTCGCCTGGCGCTCCTCCTCCGCCTGCGCCTTCTCGGCGTCGAGGCCGACAGTGGGAACAATGGCCAAAACTGAGTTCCACGTAAGCCCGAGTAGCCATTTCAAAATTGTGGCGCAGTTGCTCACAGTCTGTCAAGCCGGACACGCCATACGCGCCACGCAACGCGACAACAAGCGTCTCATGTTTCGCAAGATCGGCCTCGACGATGTGTGCACCCTGAGCGGCGAGAGCTGTGGAGAGCATGAGTACAGCTCATAGATATGCTGAGGTGTGAGACACATACCTTTGGCCTTCTCGCTGTTGGCGTTGCGAGTCATCGCACGAACGGCAAACTGGCCGTCCTCGAGGAGGTACTTGGCGACGGAGCCGCCAGCGAGGCCTGTCGCGCCGAAAACAACAACGATCTTCTTGCTGGACATGTGGTTGATTTGAATGTGTCTGTTGGGCTCGACCCTCGGCTTTATCGAATAACGAATTGCAATTGTTAGCCGGGAAGGGAGCATGACAAACCAGTGTGATCGATCGAGCTTACATAAGGTGCTGCCGTTCGGCCGCCGTGGCAAGTGCGCGTCCAGTTCAATCCCTGCCGCTTGACCGACTTGCTGATAATAAGCATGAAGAGCCGGAAAGGATAATTCTGTGGGTACGGTAGACATGCGGGAGAGAGTGCAGGTGGCGCCAATCTCCAGCCCTCAAACCTTAGTACCCCGACTACCGGAAGAATGCTCATTCAAACAGAGACATCAGATGTATTATAATCGCCATTGTCAAGTATTCCCTCAGTCTTACATATTAGAAAACTCAAATGGTATCTCATTAATCGTGCTGGAGAAAAGAGTTGAGAATGGATTTAGCCGGTCGTCGGAGTTTCCGCGTTGCAAGGTAACCAAACTCTCGTTGCACAAAGTGTTACATCTCAGGATCGGGCACTGGGTAGACACGGGTCGTGTGGGGGAAAACTGCGTGGTTGGAGGCCCGGATAGCCGCTCTAAAGGGAACTGAGTTTGCTCCGAATGGCTGTGACGGTACCCCCATGGACTGGCTTCGAAATTGAGATTGCTTAATCTCCTCAAGCACGCGTGATATGACCAGTCTGCATCCAGTACACGGTGCAGCGTGCTCGCATGCAGCGATAAATGTCGCGGCAGTGGGGAAACCTGTTTCAGCGTACCAATCCGCGTGGTTGAGGAACTGCGTCAGATCCTTCCACCATGTGCGTGCAAACGGCCGAGCGTGCCGTGCGATGATGAAGGCACGACCTTTGGCTTCCGGAGCAATAATGAATGCGGCACCTCGACCGCGCCCTAGAAGCTCGTCAAACATCTGCGTTGGGTCAATGTTCAATCCGTTTAGAATGGCTAATTCGACCGTTAACTGCGACGCGAAGCCGATGAGTGTGTCTGCGCGTCCACTGGCTTGCAAGTATTCGCTAGCAAGACTCCAAACAGATTTAGACATGATCACATTATCGACCTTGTAGACCAGCGGGGAGAGTATGTTGCGAAGACGCGTTGACAGGGCAGCAGCAAAGTTGTCACTTGTGAGGGGTTGGCCACGGGGAAGAATAACGTGGATAGAGTGGTCACCCCCGCCTGCTAGCATCCGCCGCAGCAGAACCACAAGCTGTTCGCGTAATCCAATGTCCGGAGCGCCCAAATCAAGCGTGTGGTAAAGTACCAGCGTCGCAAGACGTGAGAACATAGGTGAAGGATCGTTATCTTCGTGATCTCCTGCTGGAAAGCAACTGACAAGAATGTTAAGAGCACCGTGACCTGTCTGGGCTGGCCAGTCACTGGAATCGAATCGACCAGCAGACTCAAATGGTTGCAACATTTGATAGACCCGGTTTGCGCTGAGTGTCGGCCAATGCTCCTCGAGTCTCCAGACTCGGAGCAAATGCGAGTAAACCTTCCAGACTTCAGCGCGTGTTGGTCTTCCGTGGAGGTCCCTTCGCAGACTGTCGTACTGAGAGAACATGCGAGCCCACACTTGGATGGCTTGGAGCCTCCAATCCAGTATTTCCGGATCGGGGTTCCATTTGAAAAATTGGTGAATTATTGGTGTGGTGTAGGTGTGGCAGCGCTCAGCTGTGGAAATATCGTGGCCGAACGCCAAAACCAGGGCAGTGCACTGGGCAACCTGCAACGGAGATGACGCCTTCATCACTGCACTAATGGTCTTCTCGAGAATGATCCCGCGGGTTTGCGCTGCTATTGGAGGAGGTGCGCGCGGTGACGTAGACGAAGTCCATCGAGCGAGGGCAGATACAACTTCGAGAATGCGACGTAGCTCAGGATCATCATCTCGAATTTGCCGCCCGAACTGCCAGGTCTCCAGTGCAAATGTAATCTGAGCGCTTGACCTCCTGGTGTGCGGTAGTAGATGTCCATGGAGGCGACGTTGTCGGGTACCATCATCTGCGGCTGACAGAAAAACGTCCAAATCCGGCGAGTCTGGCTGGTGACTGGCCTCTGGGTCGGCCACGGCCTGATCCCCAGACTGCAAATGTACACTTCGAGACAATTGAAGCTCGAGGGCCGCACAGAGCGCTGGAACATCGTGTGTTCGTATTGTCACCAGCTTGTTCGTCGAGGAGAGACCCGTCGGCCAAGCCAAGGTATCTTCCTCAAGAAAAATACACGACCGCAACACGCGAGCGAGCTCACCTCCATCGACCTCTCCACCACCAAGGTT
>Ga0247815_10003717_pt1 | contig 10882 bp, 13 predicted proteins | sample UWRJL194509B1_FD_181014 | JGI IMG/M metagenome (GOLD analysis project Ga0247815, IMG submission 181014) | Plant litter microbial communities from Arlington Agricultural Research Station in Wisconsin, United States - UWRJ-L194-509B-1 | ecosystem: Environmental > Terrestrial > Plant litter >... | reverse complement strand
CCCTGCAGTTAAAGCTACAGCAGGCTGTAGCGTCGCTGCCGCAAAAACAGCAGCTTGTTTTTAAAATGAAATATTTTGAGGATTTAAAGTATGAAGATATATCTGAAATTATAGGCACATCTGTAGGGGCGCTAAAAGCCTCATACCACCATGCCGTAAAAAAAATAGAAGATTATATTAACAACCATTAAACCTTTTACAATTAATAAAGTCTTACCACCATGAATGATTTTAAGTTAAACGAGGGACAAAAAATAACACCGGGCTTTACCACCCCCGATGATTATTTTGAAAACTTTACCAACAGGCTTATGCAGCAATTGCCGAAGCACGAGGCTAAGGTGGTGCCATTGTATAAACGCAAGCCTGTATGGTTCTCTGCTGCTGCAGGGTTTATTATTATGGTTACCCTGGGCGTGTTTTACACCACCACTACCAGCACGGTTACACAGCCCGATGACGCTGCCATAGAAAATTACCTTGTATACCAGGCAAATGTAAATTCATATGACCTGATGCAAAACCTTGACCAACAGGATATTGATGAGCTTGAAGAAAGCATTGTAATTAATGACGATGCAATTAAGGACTACCTTACTAATGAAGATGTATATTTAAACGAATAACACCATGAAAATAAAACTGATATTACCTTTATTATTGCTCTTTACTTTAACCGGTTTCAGCCAGACCCACGAAGAAAAAAGAGAGCAAATAAAAGCCCTTAAAATATCTTACATAACTACCGAACTAAATTTGACTACGCCCGAATCGGAAAAATTCTGGCCGGTGTATAATGCTTATGAAGCGAAGGTATATGAAATAAGGCATGACAGGCTAAGGCCACTTTTTAAACAGCTTAAAGACGGCGCACTTGATAAAATGAGCGAGAAAGAAGCCCGTGTATATCTTGATAAATTTCAGGCAGCAGATGAAGAACAGTTTAACCTGCGTAAAAAAATGGTTAGCGATTTAAGGCCTGTTATAGGATCTGTAAAACTTATTAAACTAAAAAAAGTAGAAGACGATTTTAATAAAAAACTACTGGAAAAGTATAAAGATAAAGACAAGGATAAAAAAGATTAATTTAAGGAAGCAGCAGTGCTTCCTTTTTTTATACATAAATGCATAAGCTAAAATAACTTTGCAAATTTGCTACTTTGCAACTCTCAAAACTAAACTTACTATCTTTACAGCATGAAACGATCCGGGTCTGCTGATTTACCGCTTCATGGTGGCCATGTGCCACCCTGGCTATACGAAAGAATGGCTAAATTAGGGCTTGCAATAGTAGAGACCATTGCCATGGAATTTTCTACAGCTGCGGTAATCAGTAAATTGGCAAATCCATTCTGGTTTCAGAGTTTTGGAGCGGTAATGGGTATGGACTGGCATTCATCCGGCATTACAACATCTGTGCTTGGGTCTCTTAAACAAGCTGTTAACCCACATGCTAAAGAACTGGGTATTTATATTTGTGGCGGTAAGGGTAAAAACTCTATGAAAACGCCCAATGAGCTTATTACGGTAGGCAACCGTACCGGGCTTAACGGTATAGAGCTTGCCGGGCTAAGCAAACTTACCGCCAAGGTAGATAATACAGCCATACAGGATGGTTTTCAGCTTTACCAGCACAATTTTATAGTAAATACCTGGGGCGACTGGTGCGTTATACAACAGGGAATGAACAATGCTACGGGTATGGCACGCCGTTATCACTGGCACAGCGAAAACCTGCAGTCGTTTATAAACGAGCCGCATACTTTTATTTGTGGCGAAAATCAGGGAAAGATATTAAACCTTACTGCAGGAGATGCGGCAGCAACAAGAGAAAAATCATTGCTTATTTTAAATGAACATCCGGAAAGGATGCTTAAAGAAATCAACCATCTTGTAATGCCAAACCATCATGATGTGAGGATGAAAGATGTAAATATGAAACGACTTGGGGCAATGTTATGGCTTGCACACGAAAACAAACCCGAAGATTTTGAAGAATTGTTAATGCTTAAAGGCATGGGGCCAAGAACGGTGCAGTCTTTAGCATTAGTAAGCGAGGTAATATATGGAACCCCTACCCGTTTTGATGACCCTGCACGCTTCTCGTTTGCTCATGGCGGCAAAGACGGACATCCATTTCCGGTACCTATAGATGTTTTTGATGAAACTATAAAAACGTTACAAACAGCTATACAAAGAGCGAAAATTGGCAACAGCGATAAACTTCAGTCAATACAAAAATTATCTGAGCTGTCGCGGCAGGCAGAAAGCAACTTTACGCCAAATACCAATTTTGATGCACTTATTCAAAAGGAACGCGATGAATCGTATAAGTACGGTGGTCGTACTGTTTTTGGCAATGCCAAACCTCCTGGATTATGATATTTTGGTTAGCATGATTGATTTTAAAAATGTGTAAATAAAAAAAGGGCTGCTTAATAAAGCATCCCTTTTAGGTATTATGTGTGAAACTAATTAGTTTTTCACGATTTTTTTAACTGTAGTACCTTTATCTGAAGATATAGACATCATGTAAACACCTGCAGAAAGATCTGAAATATTAACCTGAGCATCAGCTACACCATTAAATTTAGTCGATTTCACTGTACGGCCATTAATGTCAGAAATTGACACATTGTTAACTGAACCAGCGTTAGCAACATTAACTACATTTGAAGTAGGGTTAGGATAAACTGAAACCGCAGACGAAACAACAGGTTTAACACTTGCAACATCAGCAGTATCTATGGAAAAATTATCAAAATTAGCTGTACTACCAAGATTATCAGTTAAAACCACAAAGTTTTCAATTGCATCAGCAGCCCATATTGTAGATGTTTGCAACAATACATCATCAATAAAATAGCCGATAATTCCTTCAGAGAAAATATGTTCAATTCTTACGTTATACCATTGGCCAGCTACAGGTACAAAAGGAGTAAATTCTTCACCATCCTCTGATACTGTACCTAATAAATAATATCCAAGTTCCCCATCTTCACCTTCTTTAACGATAGCTATTTCTGCTGTATTAAAAAAGCCAATTCTAGATGTAATCATTTCCTGCGAAGGTGCCTGAGGCGATACAAAGAAACTTGAGGCATCTTCTCCAAATTCAGAAAACTTAACATCAAATGAAAATGCAACATCTCCTTCAATTGAAAACTCTGGACTATATACGCCAGCATTTGGAGTAGCTGCAGGAAGTGGAGTATTGGTACTTCCAATAAATAGTGAATTTTCTCCGTCAGTTGATTCATCATCAACGATTTCAAAAATGTCGCCATCTGCACCAAATTCATTTTGTCCATCAATAGCTCCTAATTCAAATCCTTCTGAAGTCTCAAATGAATATGTTTCCTGAGCTTTCGCAGTAAAAGTAAGTGCCATTAACATAGCACCTGTAAGTAAAATTTTTTTCATGATGATAGTTTTTAATTTTTCCAAAAATATGAAAAAATATATTTGTAACAATTTATTTATAGTAATTTTATGAAGAAAAAATATTAAATTTTAATCAGTTTTATTTAAATAATTGATTTTTAGGGTTTTTAAACTGATGATAATGTGAACCTTATTTAGCTAAAAGATAATAATCTGTTAATACAAGTGCTGCCATAGCCTCTACAATTGGCACCGCACGGGGTACTACACAAGGGTCATGCCTGCCCCTGCCCTGCATTTCTACCTCATTACCGTTACTATCTATTGTAGTTTGTATTTGCATAATGGTAGCAACCGGTTTAAATGCTACCCTAAAGTAAATATCCATACCATTACTTATACCTCCCTGTATACCTCCCGAAAGATTACTTTTTGTGGTACCATCTGTATTAAAAAGGTCGTTATGGTCGCTGCCTTTCATTTTAGCACCGCAAAAACCACTACCATATTCAAATCCTTTTACGGCATTTATAGATAACATTGCTTTGCCAAGCTCTGCGTGCAGCTTATCAAATACCGGTTCGCCAAGGCCCACGGGCACATTTTGTATAACACAGGTAATGGTACCGCCTACTGTATCGCCTTCTTTCCTTATTTGTTTAATATATTCTTCCATACGCTCTGCAGTAGCAGCGTCCGGGCAACGAACAGCGTTACTTTCGGTAAGCGAAAAATCCAGTGCCTGGTAAGGTTTATCTATAAAAATATCTCCTACAGATGATGTAAATGCGTTTATAGTAATATTAGGTATAACCTGTTTTGCAATTGCACCACCAACTACACGGCTTATGGTTTCGCGGGCAGAACTCCTGCCGCCACCCCTGTAATCGCGTGTGCCATATTTTTTATCATACGTATAATCAGCATGAGATGGGCGGTACACATCTTTAATATGAGAGTAATCGTCAGATTTCTGGTTTGTGTTAGGTACAATAAAACCTATAGGGGCACCTGTAGTCTTACCCTCAAATATTCCCGACAAAAACTGTACTGTATCCGGCTCTTTTCTTTGGGTTACAATAGCACTCTGCCCCGGCCTGCGCCTGTTAAGCTCGTTTTGTATAGCGTCAAAATCAAGTTCTATTCCCGGTGGGCATCCATCTATAACACCGCCTATTGCCGGTCCGTGAGATTCGCCAAATGTACTGAGCCTGAATAATTGACCAAAAGTATTTCCTGCCATATTATTGTGTTTTTAACAAATATACTCTCTTCTGGCGTATTAATAAAATAAAAGCAACTTCAGGATACCTTAATAAACCTATCGTATTAAATTACAGTATAATAACTTTAATTTAAAAGCAAAATAACAGCCATGGCTTTATTTTGCAAGAAACATATCATGAAAAAAAGAAATGTTGACCTTGTAGTAATTTCAGATGTTCACCTGGGCACTTATGGCTGTCATGCTAAAGAATTACTTAACTACCTTTCTTCTATTAAGCCTAAAACACTTATTCTTAATGGTGATATTATAGATATATGGCAATTCAGGAAATCGTACTTCCCTAAATCGCACCTTAAAATTGTAAAAAAAATTCTCGATTTTGCAGCACGTGGTACCAAGGTATATTACATTACCGGCAACCACGACGAAATGCTGCGTAAGTTTAGCGAAACCACCATGGGCAATTTTTGCATAGATGACAAGGTGGTATTAGACCTTGATGGCAAAAAGGCCTGGTTTTTTCATGGTGATGTTTTTGACAGCTCTGTACAGCATGCAAAATGGATTGCCAAGCTGGGAGGCATAGGTTATGACTACCTTATATTAATGAATAGGTTTATAAATTTCCTACTTGCAAAAATGGGTAAAGAACCTTACTCGCTTTCTAAAAAAATTAAGTCGGGAGTTAAAAAGGCGGTGAAATTTATCTCTGATTTTGAAACTACGGCAGCCGATCTTGCTATTGAGAACAACTACGACTATGTAATTTGCGGGCATATACATGAGCCAAACATGGTGCGCAAGCAAAACAGGAAGGGAAGTGTTATGTATTTAAATTCCGGAGACTGGATAGAAAACCTCACAGCTCTTGAATATCATAAAAAGAAATGGAAGCTGTATCAGTACACTAAAGAAGAAAAAGTTACTGAAGAAGAAGTACAGGAAGCCGAAGTTAAATTAGGCGTGCATCTTGTTGCTACAATGCTTTTTAATGATAAAATTGCCCTTTAAGTTAAAATCTTAGCTATATTAGCGCAAACTTAATATAGCCATCTATGAAAAAAACTATTTACCTACTTTTTATTGCAGCATTGTGTGCTGTTTCCTGCTCGAGTAACGACGATAACACCGCCACGTCACCCGCTACCGGAGATACCAGTTATTTACCACTTACAAGAGGCAGCTACTGGGTGTATGATGTTCCCGGATCTATAGAAAACGGGCGTGATTCTCTTTACGTAGCAAACGATACTATTATAGGTGCTAATACTTATAAAAAGTTTAAAACCAAAGACACTCCTTTTGGTTTTTACAGCAGTGCACTTAGCAATAATGGGGTACGCAAAGATGGCGATAAAATTGTTGTTACAGGCAGCACAACCTTAAGCATATCTGAAGCGGTGCCATTTACAATAGGAGTTTCAGACCTTGTTATATTTAAAGAAAGTGCAACAAACAATGAAGTGCTTAGCAATGTTACAGGATCTGTTACACAAAATTATAATGGTTTTCCTGTAATTGTAAATTATACATTAACCACAACTGCAAAACAGGATGTTGCCAGCCTTGTAGTAAACAATCAAACCTATACAAATTTAAAAGCGATAGAAACTACAATATATGTAGCTCTGTCAACAACATTAGGTGGGGTTACTTTTCCGGTTGTTGGCAATCAGAAAGTAGTTACTTCTACACAATATTATGTACAAAATATAGGAGTTGTAAAAACAGTGACCGATTTTCAGTACCAGGTTCCGCAGGAAATTGCAACACAATTTGGCATTTCCGCATCATCCGCGCAGCATCAGGAAGAGTTGTTAGTTAGGTATAATATCGAATAGTTGATTTAACATAATGATAACTGTTAAAACTTTAACATACATATATTCCTACAAAATTTAGGATGTTATTTTTGTTTCAGATTAAACAACTAAAACAATCATTATGAAAAAACTACTTTTATCTGCCTTTATGCTATTGGGCTTAGCCCTAACTGCACAGGCACAGGACAGGAACGCATTAGGTTTAAGGCTGGGCGATAACGACGGATTTGGTGGAGAGGTTTCTTACCAAAGGTCATTTTCGGGCAACAACAGGCTTGAGCTTGATTTAGGGTGGCGTAATTCTAACAATTATGATGCTGTTAAACTTGCTGCTCTTTACCAATGGGTATGGAATATAGAAGGTGGCTTTAACTGGTATGCCGGTGTAGGTGGCGGTTTAGGTACATGGAGTACTGATTATGACGGACCGGGCCCTCGCCCTGATCGTTTTGATGATAGTGGCACCTTTATATTTGCTGCAGGAGATATTGGTATAGAATATAACTTTGATATCCCGCTGCAATTATCTCTTGACTTTAGACCGGAACTTTATTTTAATGATGATTATAGAGGCGATAATTTTGGGCCAGACTTCGCTTTAGGTATCCGATACAAATTTTAAATAAAACATACTATTACAAAAAATGCTTCCCGTTAACAAGGAAGCATTTTTTTTATGCATATAAATTGAAATTACTTATTGAGTTTTTAATTGCCTGTTGCCAATTGCTTTAATAATTAATCCTGCTCCTGCTGGTCATCGCCTGTTATTTGCCCTTCCTGCACCGCTGCAGCTCCTGCATAAAGTAAATTGCCGTTCTTTTTTAGCTTATAACCATTTTGCGAATAAAGTATCCAGTTCTTATCCTTGTATGGAGTATTTTTACCCTCCTGCTTTAATATAATAGAATTTGTGGTGTTGGGCAAAAACAATTCTGCACGGTTGCCCCCATCTTCCTCAAAGGCAACATATACACTGGTAACATCACTTTCGCTGGCAAGTTCCTGTATGGTGTTAAGGCGATAACATTCTTCTACCGGCCTGATACAATCGTTTTTAAGCACAGACCACCTGTACCCTGCCGATGCTACACATCCGTTTTCATCTTTATCTGTACCCAGCACCACTTTTTTAGAAGATGTTGCAGATTCTTTATCTTCTGCATCGCGTTTTTTCATGATAAAATCGCATGAAATAAGGCAAAGAGAGGCCAATAACAACAGTACAGGCTTTTTCATTATTTAAATTTAAATTAAACAGAAAACTAAATTACAAAATATTACTTAACTGTAGTTGCATACAATGACGATTGTAACGTTTCGTAAGTTACAACGCCTTTATCGTCTACAAAGTATTTTACAAGTACATCGCCCCAGGCTTTACCATTGCTAAAATCGGCAATAAGCCAGCGGTTATTTAAAATTTTAACCTTATTAATTAAAAACTTTTCGCCGTTTAAAGGGTCGTAACCTGTAAGCGGATTTCCGTTAGGGTTTCCGTTTAATTCTTTAACACCCTCAACAATTTTTACGGCAAGAGCATCAGTATCATTAATTCCCTTATCAACAAAATAATCTACGGCATTATCGTTTTTAACAAAGTCAAAATAATCGGCATCCTGTAATGCAACCTTAGCAGTATTAAGGCTATCTCGGGATGCTTTTAGTTTAACCTCCATTTTTTGCACGCGCTCCTGCACATATTTTTCCTGTCCGGAATAATACATATAAATGAAAATATTAATTACAAACGAAAAAATAAAGAGGTATAAATAAAGTTGCTTTTTCATGTTGGGGTAAAATAATTATAGGGTTATCTGTAAATTATCGTAAGCTAAAAATACATTAGCGGGCAGTTTTTCCTGCACTTCTGCATGAAAACCCATCATGTGGCTAATGTGGGTAATATAAGCACGTTCAGGGTTTACGGCTGCTATAAAATCGAGTGCTTCATCCAGGTTAAAGTGCGAATGGTGCGGTTCTTCCCTAAGTGCACTCACAACGAGTACTTTTACGCCTTTAAGTTTTTCAGTTTCTTCAGGCACAACGGTCTTTACATCTGTCAGGTAAGCAAAATCGCCTATGCGGTAACCAAAAATTTCGAGGCTGCCGTGCAATACCCCTATAGGAATTACCGTTTTATTACCGGCAGGAAAGGGCTGGTTGTTTATTACCTCGTTAACGGAGACAGATGGTGCACCGGGGTACTTGTTCTCTTCTTCAAAAATATAGTCAAAACGCTTTTCAAGGTTTCGTAAAACCCTTTTATGGGCATAGATGGGTATGTTGCCCTGACGGAAGAAATAAGGACGGATATCGTCGAGGCCGGCAGTATGGTCGGCATGTTCATGAGTGTAGAGAATACCATCTATTTTTAGGCAGCCACAGGTAAGCATCTGCTGCCTGAAATCGGGGCCACAATCTATAATGTACGAGTATCCTTCCCAGTATACCCATACAGATACCCGCAGGCGTTTATCCCTGGGGTCGCTGCTAAAGCTTACCGGGTGCGTGCTGCCTATAACAGGTATGCCCTGCGAGGTTCCCGTACCTAAAAACCAAACGTTCAAGATTGTTTTATTTTTACACAAAAATAGCATTATTGTTTTATAAAACGCAGTGTTTTCCTAACTTTGCAACATATCTTTCATTGCTATGAAATTAACTGACACAGACATAACCCTTAAGGGCGACAGAATAATTGCACACGTACCTTCTATAAAGGACAAAACCCTACGAATAAACCTAAACGAGAACATTTATGGCACTTTTGCCGAAATTGGAGCCGGGCAGGAAACGGTAAGGCACTTTTTTCGTTCAGGCGGGGCATCTAATACTATTGCTAAGGCAATGTCTGCTTACGATAAAGACTTTAGCGATGCCATTTATGGCTGCGAAGAAGACGGCAGGTATGTAACAGAGAGCCGCCTTAAAAAAATGCTGGGTCATGAGGTAAGTATTATGGAGCAAAGGCTTAACCGCGACAAACACCCAAGTAAAGTGTTTTTTAGCTATGCTAACACAGTTGCTACAATCGATTTTGCCAAACAGTTTAAAGGCCACGGTTGGGTAGGTATTCGCTACCAGGTAGAGCCCGATGAAGATTACAACGAGATTACACTACACATTCGCTTTAAAGAAAATGATGCCCGTTTGCAACAGGAAACACTTGGTACACTGGGTGTAAACCTAATTTATGGCGCTTTTTACAAATACAACGACCCTAAGAAATTACTGCGTTATCTTTATGACCACCTTGATAAAGACCAGCTTGAAATAGACACAATTAATTTTAGTGGGCCACGCTTTGCCGATGTAGATAACAGGCTTATGAGCCTGCAGTTGGTTAAAAATGGCATGACCGATGCGGTAATGTTCGACCCTACCGGGCATAACGTACTACCGGCTGCTATACTTTACAAAAAGAACATTCTTGCTTTAAGAGGTAGCTTTAGGCCGGTTACTAAAGTAAACATGGATATGTATGAAAAATCATATCAGATGTTTCTTGAAGAGAATAAAGTAGACCGGGAAAAAACCCTTGTTGTTTTTGAAATTACCCTATCTAACCTGCGCTCTGAAGGAGAGATTGACGAACGTGACTTTATGGATCGAGCCGAACTCCTTTGCTCTCTTGGACAGCACGTTATGATTTCCAACTTTCAAGAATACTATAAGGTTGTAGAATACTTCTCGAGCTATACCAAAGCGCGTATGGGGCTTGCTATGGGGGTAAGTAATCTTATAGATATTTTCGACGAAAAGTATTATCGTCACCTGAGCGGTGGTATACTGGAGGCATTTGGTAAACTGTTTTACCGCGACCTTAAGGTATATCTATACCCTATGAAAGATGAGCATGGCGAGGTTATAGATTCTGAAAACCTTAAGGTACACCCAAGGATGAAGGAACTTTACAAATTCTTTAAGTTTAATGGTAAAGTAATCGATATTAGCAATGTTGACACTAATAACCTAGATATCTTCTCGCGCGAAGTGCTTAAAATGATAAACAAGGGTAAAACAGGATGGGAAGAAATGCTACCACCGGGCATCCCGGAAGTTATTAAGCTAAACCACCTCTTTGGCTATGACCCTAAGAAAGTATTAGCAGAGCAAAATCAGTAATATGCATCAATCAGGATTGGTTGAAAAAAGAAAGCATGAAATTTGGGAAAATCCTGAAGGGCTTACTACGTTTCTTGTTTCTGATGAAAGTGGCGATGATTCACGCAAATTATTAGAGCCTGGTAGCAAACTCATTAAATATATTGATGCTTCCTCATACTTTGAAGCCATGACATTATATTATCAATTTATGGATTGGGGTAAATATACTACTGATTTTGAAGAAGATAAATTACCCTATAAGTAAATGGCAAAAAACACAATAGGCATCATGGGTGCCATGCCCGAGGAAATTACCGGCGTAATAGCACTACTTGAT
>Ga0247815_10003716_pt1 | contig 10883 bp, 8 predicted proteins | sample UWRJL194509B1_FD_181014 | JGI IMG/M metagenome (GOLD analysis project Ga0247815, IMG submission 181014) | Plant litter microbial communities from Arlington Agricultural Research Station in Wisconsin, United States - UWRJ-L194-509B-1 | ecosystem: Environmental > Terrestrial > Plant litter >... | reverse complement strand
CGGTTCGCAAGTCGACATCCGCCCGGTGCGCGACGTCGGCCCGCTCATGGGCAAGGAACAGCCCTTCGCCATCCTCAAGATGGACCGTCCGCGCGGCAACATCGTCGTCTCGCGTCGCGCCATCCTGGAAGAAGCCCGCGCCGAGCAGCGCACCGAACTGGTGTCGCAGCTGCAAGAGGGTGAAATCCGCGAAGGCGTCGTCAAGAACATCACCGACTACGGTGCGTTCGTCGACCTGGGCGGCATCGATGGCCTGCTGCACGTCACCGACATGAGCTGGAAGCGCGTCAACCACCCGTCGCAAGTCCTGGCCGTCGGCGACACCGTCAAGGTGCAGATCGTCAAGATCAACCCGGACACCCAGCGCATCAGCCTCGGCATGAAGCAGCTGCAGTCGGATCCGTGGGATGGCGTCGAAGCCAAGTACCCGGTCGGCGCCAAGTTCACGGGCCGCATCACCAACATCACCGACTACGGCGCGTTCGTCGAGCTGGAAGCCGGCGTTGAAGGCCTGGTCCACGTGTCGGAAATGTCCTGGACCAAGAAGAACGTCCACCCCGGCAAGATCGTCTCGACCTCGCAAGAAGTCGACGTGGTCGTGCTGGACGTCGATCCGTCCAAGCGCCGCGTTTCGCTGGGCCTGAAGCAGGCCCTGGCCAACCCCTGGGATTCCTTCCTGGAAACCCACCCGGTCGGCTCGACCGTCGAAGGCGAAGTCAAGAACGCGACCGAATTCGGTCTGTTCATCGGCCTCGACAACGACATCGACGGCATGGTGCACCTGTCGGACATCGACTGGAGCGCGTCGGGCGAAGAAGCCATGGCTCGCTATAAGAAGGGCGATATGGTCAAGGCGAAGGTTCTCGACGTTGACGTCGAGAAGGAACGCATCTCGCTGGGCATCAAGCAGCTGGGCGGCGATCCGATGTCGGGCGACACCTACCGCAAGAACCAGACCGTGACCGTCACGGTGACGGAAGTCACCACCGGCGGCATCGAAGTGCGCTTCGGCGAAGACGACGCCCTGATGACCGCCTTCATCCGCAAGTCGGACCTGTCGCGCGATCGCCAGGAACAGCGCCCCGAGCGCTTCGCCGTGGGTGACCGCGTCGATGCTCAGATCGTCAACATCGACAAGGCGGCTCGCCGCGTTTCGATGTCGATCAAGTCGCTGGAAATGGCCGAAGAGAAGGAAGCCATCGAGCAGTTCGGCTCGTCGGACTCCGGCGCTTCGCTGGGCGACATCCTCGGCGCCGCCCTGCGCGAGCGGGCCACCAAGGACTAAGCCTTCGCCTCACCGCGAAAGCTAACAGGAACGGCGGCCGGAGCGATCCGGCCGCCGTTTTCTTTTGGCCGGAAGCTTGCCGCGACGGTGCGCACGGTTTGGTCGTGAGACGTTCAGTCAAGCCTGAGAATCCCGTTCGCGGCGGCTGAGGCCGCCAACCGGCCACCATGCGACGCTGCTTCGGAAGCCAGGATCGCCCGCGTGCAGAAAGGTCTTCGAGGTCAGCTTGACCTGTCGTTCACCCGACTTAAAGCCCTCGTTAGGCAAGCTTTCCCCTTGAAGACTCAGGCTTGCTTGGGCAAAGGTCGCTCGCGCGTCGGGCCCGTCTCCCCCAAGGGCTGCTTTGACGCGTCGGGGATATCGATGATCAAGTCCGAACTCATCGCCAGGCTCGCGAACGAGAATCCGCACCTGACCCAGAAGGACGTCGAGCGTGTTGTCGGCGTCATTCTTGAGCGCATGATCGGTGCGCTCGAGGAAGGAGGCCGCGTGGAGCTCCGCGGTTTCGGCGCCCTGTCGGTGCGCTCGCGCCCGGCCCGCGCCGGTCGCAACCCGCGCACCGGCGAGACCGTCGATGTGCGCGCCAAGCACGTGCCGTTCTTCAAGAGCGGCAAGGAACTGCGCGGTCGCCTCAACGCCGACGAATAGGGTTGCCCGCCACGCTTGACCAGCGAGGGCGAACGCGCTCAGCCTTCCGGCCTTAGGCGGAGGAGGTCCAGTGTGAGCATCGTCAAGGAATTTCGCGAGTTCATCGCCCGCGGCAACGTCATCGACTTGGCCGTCGGCGTGATCATCGGCGCGGCCTTCAATGGCATCGTCAAAACCCTGGTTGACGGCGTGATCATGCCGCCGATCGGTCTGCTGACGGGCGGCCTGGATTTCTCCAAACTGCAGTGGGTGCTCAAGCCGGAGGATCAGGCGACCGAGACGGTCGAGCTGGTGGCCATCCAGTACGGCGCCTTCATCAACACCGTGATCCAGTTCCTGATCGTGGCGGCGGTGGTGTTCCTTCTGGTCAAGCTGGTCAACCAGATCCGCCGCGCCGACGCGGAAGAGCCGGCGCCGGAAGCCCCGGCGGCCCCGACGCCCGAGGAAAAGCTGCTGACCGAGATCCGCGACCTGCTGGCCACGCCGGCGGTGGTCACCGCGCCCAAGGCGGCGGCTGCTCCGGCAAGGCCGAAGCCCAAGGCCTGACCACGCCTCTGTTCAACGAGGTGCGCCGCTAGACAAGGCCAGGCCTGGCGACTCCGACCCAGCTCATGGCGCGGCGGTTTCCGCCGGCGGCGTCTGCTCGGGCTCCAGCTCGATCGCCTCGCCGGGCTTGAGGCCGCAGGCCATCAGCGTGGACCACACCGTCTCGGCGCTCTCGGCGAAGCGGAAGAGCTCCAAATCGGCGGCGTTGATCATGCCGTGCTCGATCAGGCCGTCGAAATTGACCACCGAGCGCCAATAGGCCTCGTCAAACAGCACGATGGGGATGCGGGGGGCCTTGTCGGTCTGGCGCAGGGTCAGGATCTCGAACAGCTCGTCGAAAGTGCCGAAGCCGCCGGGAAACACCACCAGGGCGTTGGCGCGCATCGCCAGGTGCATCTTGCGCATGGCGAAGTAGTGGAAGCGGAACGACAGGTCCGGCGTGGCGTAAGGGTTGGGCTGCTGCTCGTGCGGCAGGGTGATGTTGAAGCCGACCGAGGGCGCTCCGGCCTCGAAGGCCCCGCGATTGGCCGCCTCCATAACGCCAGGCCCGCCGCCAGTGGCGATGACGTTGTCTCGCACCCCGTCCGTGGCGTGGATCGCCCCGCCACGCTCCGAGGCCAGGCGGCCGAAGCGCCGGGCCTCGGCGTACCAGCGGGCCTGCGAGCCGGGTCCGTCTTCACGGACCCGGGCGCTGCCGAACACCACGATGGTCGAGCGCACGCCCCAGGCCCGCAACGCCTCGTCGGCCTTGGCGAATTCCAGCAGGAACCGCACGCCCCGCATCGATTCGCCCAGCAGGAAATCCTGGTCCAGCGCCGCCAGGCGGTAGGACGGCGAGGCGAGCTGGGCTTCGCTTTTCGGATCGACCTGGGGGGCGTCGGTCACGCTCTACTTGGCCTTCGTGAGAGTGGGGCTGTCGAGGTCCAGTTGGTCGATGGGAATCTGAAGGGCGGCCGGCAGGGCCGTCTTGACGCTGTCGCCCATCGTCTTGGCGTCGCCGACCACGATGACGCTGGTCTGGGTCGGATCCAGTACGGCCTTGGAAAAGGCCTGGACGTCGGCGGCGCTGACGGCCTCGACCTTGCCGGTATAGGCCTGGATCTCGTTCAGCGGGATGCCGTAGATCGCCAGGTTGCCCAGGATGTCGGCCAGGCCGCCCGAGGTGCCCAGGTCACGCCCGAAATCGCCGACCAGGACCGACTTGCGCGCCGCCAGTTCGGGCGCCGAAGCCGGCTCGGCGGCCAGCCGGTTCAGCTCGTCCTTGATCAGGCCCACCACCTGGGCGGCGGACTCGTTCTTGGTCTGGACCGTGGCCGTGAAGCCGCCGATCGCCGCCCGCGGCGACAGGCTGGACCCTGCGCCGTAGGACAGGCCGCGCTTGATGCGGATCTCCTGGTTCAGGCGCGAGGAATAGCCGCCGCCCAGCACGCCGTTGGCCACAAGGCCGGCGTAGTAGCGCGGGTCGGCGCGCAGGATCGCCGGCTTGCTGACCACGACCGCGGCCTGGCCTGTGCCCGGCAGATCGATGATGACGTTCCTGGCCGCGTAGCCGGTGGGGCCCTTGACCGGAGCCGGCGGCGGACCGGCTGGCTTGGCCCAGCCGCCGAACGCCTTCTCGGCCAGGGCGAAGCCCTGCTCGGGCGTCAGGTCGCCGGTCAGCACCAGGATGGCGTTGTCTGGGCGCCAGGTGGCGGCGTGGGTCTTGACCAGGGCGTCGCGCTGGATCTTCGGCAGCGAGCCGGGCGTGCCGCTCGCGACATGGCTATAGCCCGATCCGGCATAGATCACGGTCGGCACGACGAAGCCGGCGACCGCGCCGGGCCGCTGGAAGCTGACAGACAGGCCGTCCAGGGTTTCGGCCTTCACACGCTCCAGCTCCTCGGCCTTGAAGGTCGGGTTCTGGGCGACGTCGGCCATGATCGCCAGGCCCGCCGCCGCCTTGTCGGCGATGACGCTGAGGGTCAGGGACGAGGCCTCCCAGCCCGAGCCGGCCGCCAGTTCGGCGCCCAGGGCTTCGGTGGCGGCGGCGACTTGCGTGGCGGTGCGGGTCTTGGTGCCCTCGGTCAGCAGTTCGGAGGTCAGGCTGGACACGCCGGCCAGGCCGGCCGGGTCGGCCCCCGCCCCGCCCTTGACCGTCAGGTCGGCGGTGATCAGCGGCAGGTCGCTGCTCTTGGCGACGATCACCCGCAGGCCATTGGCCAGGGTCTTCTCGACCGGAGAGGGCAGGACCGGCGACACCGGCGCGCCGGGGGCCGGCGGCGCGGCGCGCTCGCCCTCCGGCGCCAAAGTGGTGACAGGACCGCTGTAGGTGACCGGCGGAGTCGGCTTGGGCGCCTCGAACGGGTCCTTGGCGCCGGCCGGCTTCGAGGATTCCGGCAGATAACGAACAGTGACCTTGCGGTCGTCGGCCAGATACTTGGCGGCTACGCGCTGGACGTCGGCGGCGGTCACCGCCTGCAGGGCGGCGAGATTGGTGTTGGCGCGGGCGGGGTCGCCTTCGGTGAGCAGGGCGTAGCCGATGGCGAAGGCCCGACCGTCGATGGTCTCGCGGCCGCGCACGGCGTCGGCCAGCAGGCCGGTCTTGGCCTCGGCCAGTTCGGCGGCGGTGGGCGGGGCGGCGCGCAGCTTGGCGACCTGGGCGCTCAGCGAGGCCTCGCCCTGCTCCACGGTCTTGCCGCCGGCCATGATCGCCCCGACGTAGAACATGCCCGGCTGGGCGTTGGTGCTGGTGGACGAGAAGATCGTCTGGGCGATCTGCTGGTCATAGACCAGGCTGTTGTAGAGGCGCGACGACTTGCCGGCCGAGAGGATGGCGTCCAGCACGGCCAGGGCCGGGGCGTCCGCATCGGCGGCGGGCGGAGCCTGCCAGGTCATGGCCACGCCCGGCAGCGGCACGTTGGGCCCGTAGGTGGTGATGGTCTTGGGCGCGGTGCGCGGCGGATCGACCACCGTGACCTGCTTGATCGGCGTGGCGGGGGTCTTCAGCGGCCCGAAATACTGGTCGATCCAGGCGCTGAGCTGGGTCTCGTCGAAATTGCCGACCACGATCAGGGCGGCGTTGTCGGGGCGGTAATAGGCCTGGTGGAAGGCGCGCACGTCATCGACCGTGGCGGCGTCCAGTTCCTCGATCGAGCCGATGCCCGGGCGCTTGTAGGGGTGGTCGGTGAACGAGGCCTGGGTGAGGTAGAGGTTGAAGAACCGGCCATAGGGATTGGCCAGGACGCGCTGGCGCAGCTCTTCCTTCACGACGTCGCGCTCGGACTTGAACACCGCCTCGTCGATGACCAGCGAACCCAGGCGCTCGGCTTCGGCCCACAGCAGGCGCTGCAGGTGATTGGCCGGCACGACCTCGTAGTAGTTGGTGAAGTCGTCGTAGGTGGAGGCGTTGTTGAAGCCGCCGACGTCTTCCGTCAGCCGATCGAACGTCTCGTTGGGCATGTTTCGCGTCGACTTGAACATCAGGTGTTCGAACAGGTGCGCGAAGCCCGAGCGGCCCTCCGGATCGTCCTTGCTGCCCACGCCGTACCAGACCTGCACCGTCACGTTCGGCGTGGTCGCGTCGCGCGAGGTGTAGACCTTCATGCCGTTGGCCAGCACCTGTTCCTTGTAGGCGATCGGCGGTACGGCCACGCCGGCCGCGGCGGCGGCCGGCTTCGTTTGGGCCTGGGCCAACGGCGAGAGGGCTGTGGTCGAAAGGGCCAGCGCGACGAGGGCGGCCTTGGCGGCGGGACGGATCATGAGGTCGGCGCTCCGAAAACTTGAGGGCGCGACCCTAGCATCCGAGCCGGGGGCGCCAAGCTTACCGTCTTGTCATGAACGGCGAGCATTGCCGGGCAAGGTCAACCGTGCATCCTCTGGTGGAAAGACAATCAGAGGGGAAGCGTCATGAAGTCTCTGTCCGTCGCGGCCGCCCTGGCGGCGCTCGCCGTCGTCGCGGCGCCGGCCCAGGCCCGCCAGTCGGGCGCCGAGGAGATCGTGGTCACGGGCAACCGCATGACCGACTACGATCCGGTCAAGACGCCCTTCATCACGCTCGGCAAGCGGGCCGACAACCTGATCACCACGGTGCGGGTGGTCTGCGACACCCGCGATCTTTCCCAGCGCAAACAGGAACTCAAGGCCACCCTGCGCAACATGATCAAGGCCGCGCCGGCCGCTGGGGTTGAACTGGGCCTGGAGGGCGAAGAGGTTATCGGCCGCTTCGACGAGACCATGTTGGACGCGGTGATCCGACCGGACGGCAAGCCGGACACCAGCGTCGCCGTCCTGGTGGTCAAGACCCGCGTGGCGCCGACCGACACCTTCGACGCCGCCACCAAGCGCATAACGACCTTCGCCGAGAAGACCCCCAAGGCCGGCCGCACCGAGATTTTGCCGACCCAGGACTGGAACCTCACGCTGATCGGTCCTCAGCGTTATCGCGGCGAGGTGCTGAGCCTGGTGGCCGAGGACGCCCGCAAGGTGGCGGGAACCTTCGGGTCCGACTACGCGGTCACCGCCGAGGGGCTGCAACTGCCGCTGTCCTGGTATCAGTCCGGGCCGCTCGAGCTGGCGCTCTACGTGCCCTACAAGCTGACGGTCACGCCGCGTCCGAAGTAAGGACGACCGAAATGACGGGGCCCGAGGTGAGAACACCGATGGGCGACGATGCGTCGTCGGTCTTAGCGCTCGTGTCGCCGCTCACCGCGTCGCCGCCAGGCTTTCGCGGCGCAGGGCCCGGAGGGCGGCGGGAACGTCGCGGCGCATGGCCGAGGTCGTCAGACCGTTGGGCAGGCCGAAGGGCGCGGTGGCCCGGTTCTCGTAAGTGATGCGGGTGGCCCGTCCGCCGTCGAGCGGTTCCAGCAGCCACTGGCCCTCGCAGTCCTTGATGTCGCCGGCCTCGCAGCGGAAGACGATCCGCCGATAGGGCTCCAGCGTCAGGCGCGAGATCGAGTGCAGGGGCGGCAGCAGGAAGCTCCACCTGACCACGTGCTCGCGCAGTTCCACCCGCCCGGCGGCGTCGCGCGACAGCACGGTGCAGCTCTTGACGCTGGGGGTCATCCGCGCGGCCCGCTCGCAGTCCAGGATCGTGCTCCAGACCACGTGCGGCGGCGCGGCGATGTCGATCATCGCCCGGACATGGCCGCCGCGTCCGCTGGGATCGGTGCGCGCTTCCAGCGCGACGTCGCCGCTTTCGATCCGGTTCAGCCAGTCGGGGCTTGGGGGCTTCGCCCCTGCGTTCTGGGTCTTGGCCAGCCCGGGGGCCGCCAGCATCACGAACGCAACGACAAGGGCCAGGCCACGCATGGGTCGAGCCTAGCCGAGTTTCCGCCCCTAGCGCATCAGGCCTTGGCGCGATTTTTCACCAGGTCATCGACCACCGACGGGTCGGCCAGGGTCGAGGTGTCGCCCAGGCTCCCCAGCTCGTTCTCGGCGATCTTGCGCAGGATGCGACGCATGATCTTGCCCGAGCGGGTCTTGGGCAGGCCCGGCGCCCATTGCAGGACGTCCGGCGCCGCGAACGGGCCGATCTCCTGGCGCACCCAGAGGACCAGGTCCTTGCGCAGCTGATCGGTGGCCTCGACACCCGCCTTCAGCGTCACATAGGCGTAGACGCCCTGGCCCTTGATGTCGTGTGGATAGCCGACCACGGCGGCCTCGGCGACGGTCTCGTGGGCCACCAGGGCGCTCTCGATCTCGGCGGTGCCCAGGCGGTGACCCGAGACGTTGATCACGTCATCGACCCGGCCGGTGATCCAGTAGTAGCCGTCCTCGTCGCGCCGGCAGCCGTCGCCGGTGAAGTACTTGCCCGGATAGGCGCTGAAATAGGTCTCGAAGAACCGGCCGTGGTCGCCATAGACGGTCCGCATCTGGCCCGGCCAGCTGTCGGTGATCACCAGGTTGCCCTCGGTGGCGCCCTCCAGGACCTTGCCCTCGGCGTCGACCAGCTGGAGCTTGACGCCGGGCAGGGGCTTGGTGGCCGAGCCGGGCTTCAGGGCCGTGGCGCCGGGCAGGGGCGAAACGAGAATCCCGCCGGTCTCGGTCTGCCACCAGGTATCGACGATCGGCAGGCGGTCCTTGCCCACCGTGCGGTGGTACCAGAGCCAGGCCTCCGGATTGATCGGCTCGCCCACGCTGCCCAGCAGTCGCAGGGACGACAGGTCGTTCTTCGTGACCCAATCGTCGCCCTCGCGCATCAGGGCGCGCAGGGCCGTGGGGGCGGTGTAGAAGATCTCGACCTGGTGCTTGTCGATCACCTCCCAGAACCGGGCCGGGGTGGGGTAGTTGGGCACGCCCTCGAAGATCAGGCTGGTCCCGCCATTGGCCAGCGGACCGTAGACGACATAGCTGTGGCCGGTCACCCAGCCGACGTCGGCCGTGCACCAGAAGACCTCGCCCTTCTTTCCGGGAGAAGAGGGTCGGTAGTCGAACACCGCCTCATGGGTCCAGCTGGCCCAGGCCAGATAGCCGCCGGTGGTGTGCAGCACGCCCTTGGGCTTACCCGTCGAACCGGAGGTGTAGAGGATGAACAGCGGATCCTCGGCGTTCATCGGCTCGGGCTCGCAGGTGGCGGGCACGCTGTCCTTGACGTCGTCCCAGACGATGTCGCGGCCATGGACCAGCGGCACGTCGGCGCCGGTCCAGCGCACCACCAGCACCTTGCCGACCCAGGGGCAGCTCTCCAGCGCCTTGTCGATATTGGCCTTAAGCGGCACCCGCTTGCCGCCCCGCCGGCCCTCGTCGGCGGTGATCACGAAATGCGACGCGCAGTCCTGGATGCGGCCGGCGATGGCGTCTGGCGAGAAGCCGCCGAACACCACCGAGTGCACCGCGCCGATCCGGGCGCAGGCCAGCATGGCCACCGCCCCGATCGGGATCATCGGCAGGTAGATCGTCACCCGGTCGCCCTTGCGGACGCCCTGGTCCTTGAGGACGTTGGCCATCCGGCAGACCTGCTCGTGCAGTTCGCCGTAGGTGACGGTGTGCGAATGACCCGGCTCGTCGCCCTCGAAGATCAGGGCCACGTCGTCCTTGCGGTGCGGCAGGTGTCGATCCAGGCAGTTGACCGAGGCGTTCAGCACCCCGTCGGCGTACCAGTGGATGCGGAAGTCTTCCTTGGCGAACGAGACGTCCTTAATCTTCGTCGGGGCCTTGATCCAATCCAGCCGGCCGGCCAGGTCGCGCCAATAGCCATCGGGATCGGCCTCGACCCGCGCCACGGCGGCCTCATAGCCGGCGGCGTCGATATGGGCCTTGGCCGCCCAGTCGTCGGGAACTGGAAAAACCTGTCCGTCGCTCACGCCGTCACTCCCTTGGTCTCGTCTTTGCCTTGGTCTTGTTGCGGCGGAGTTATGCGCGGCGCGAGCCGGCGCGCAAGCAGACCATTGGGGAATTTGATCGGCTTGGCCTTTGGATGGGCGTAAAGCCCTCCCAAATTACGGTCCGCCCACTGGAGTTTCCCCATGCTGCTCGCCCTTTCGACCTGGCCCGAGATCGAGGCCTATCTGGCGACGTCGAAGACGGTGGTGGTGCCGATCGGCTCGAACGAGCAGCACGGGCCCACGGGTCTGCTGGGCACCGACTGGCTGTGTCCGGAGATCATCTCGCACGAGGCTTCGAAACGGTCGGACACGGTCCTGGTGGCCCCGACCTTCAATGTCGGCATGGCCCAGCACCACCTGGCCTTTCCGGGGACGATTTTCCTGCGGCCCTCGACCTTCATCGCCGCGATCGGCGACTGGGTGCGCTCGCTGGGCGCGCACGGCTTCGAGAAGATCTATTTCCTCAACGGCCACGGCGGCAACGTCGCCTCGATCGAGGCCGCCTTTTCCGAGATCTACGCCGAATACAGTTTCCGCAAGGAACGCGCCCCCTTCGCCCTGAAGCTGAAGAACTGGTGGGATCTGAAGGGCGTGCTGAGCCTGGCCAACCAGCAATTCCCGACCGGCCACGGCAGCCACGCCACCCCGTCCGAGATCGCCGTGACTCAGTGGGGCTATCCGGACAGCATCAAGTCCGTGGACTATTCGCCGAAGATCGCGCCCACGGGCCCGATCCGCGAGGCCCTGGACTTCCGCGCCCGCTATGCCGACGGCCGCATGGGGTCCGACCCGGCCCAGGCCACGCCGGAAAAGGGCGGGGCGCTGGTGGCCCAGGCGGCCAAGTCGCTGATCGAGGATTTGGCCGGGTTCTCGGCGGAAACGCGCGTCTAGGGACTACCGCGGGATCTCGGCGATCTTGGTCAACGCCACCTGGCGGTACACCGCGGTGATCTCGAAATACCGGCCGAACGCGGCGTGGAACTGATCGACGGCCTGCTTGACGCCCGGGCCGCCGATCTCGCTGATGTCGTGCCAGTAGTCGTCCAGCACCATCATGCCGCCCACGCTGAGCAGGCTGGCGCAGAAGCACAGGTCGATCAGCA
>Ga0247815_10003715_pt1 | contig 10883 bp, 14 predicted proteins | sample UWRJL194509B1_FD_181014 | JGI IMG/M metagenome (GOLD analysis project Ga0247815, IMG submission 181014) | Plant litter microbial communities from Arlington Agricultural Research Station in Wisconsin, United States - UWRJ-L194-509B-1 | ecosystem: Environmental > Terrestrial > Plant litter >... | reverse complement strand
AGTCGCGCCTAATCACGAGGTCAGCCGGGCAAGCCAGAGAGTTATTCTCGCTCACGAAGTCGAGCAGCGAGTTGACTAGCTGTAACAGCCTTCGGCCATGGCGCAGCACAAGTTTAAGCCGAGACTGTGCAGAGTCGTTCGACGCTAGACTGCTATCACTGAGTAGATCCTCGACAGGTGCCAGAATGAGTTGCAGCGGGGTTCTCAACTCGTGGGTCACGTTGCCGAAGAAGACCTGTGGTAAAATATATGAGAGGCATGAGGCACAGGGGTCTTTCGACACACGAACCGTTTTGGCCCGGTCCAAGCTGTCCATCTCTTCTGCTTTGATCGCTGCGGTTTCGATGTTCTGTCCAAAACTCGATGAATACAATTGCATGAATGGCCAAGAATGGTAACATACCGTCACGGTCGTCAAGCCGATGGACATCGTAGCCTGCAGCAGCTTGACATAGTCGAGATACGTGGTGTCAAAAGGCCTGCAAGGGTTTATCCCAACGATGACGACGAATTGGTGCTCGTCCTTGATACCAACAGGGATAACCACGCTGTCTAAATGTGAGTGACAACATCATGGCTGGCTTTGTGCCCACGCACGCGCTGCGACAATTCCTGTTCCAACTGCGGGGGTCGAGCTTCTCAGCCTCTGCCCCGAGAGAAGAAACGAGTATCGTTTCGCCGCTTTCCAAACATTCGGCGAATGGCCACATGAATACTGGTGGGGACTCGAGAGGTACAGGCGCCCCGAAAGGGCGCTGGGTCGATACCGTTCCCGAATCCGAGGAACCGCTGCCATCGGCCATATCAGCAGAGGATGGTGCGAACACATGACCATTGGGTACACCAATCTTGCGATGCAACGAGATGCGGGTTGGAGATGTCCCGCGGCGTCTCTTCGATTTGACGGCCTTCTTGACGGTGAAAGTCAGGACGAAGGGGAAGTCTCGCTCGTTCTTCACAAGCTCGTCAAAAACGCCATCGTAGAACGCGTCGCGTGTGATCGCGTCTGCAGTGAGGCCAATGCCGTGTATGGTGGCCATCCTGCGCTCCGCGATAACTGTCGAGGTCGACTCCATACTCTGGTGCACGAAACCAGCTAGAGTACCGTCAATCCGGAGTGGTGTCTACAGCCTAATCAGTGGCTGAGTGATGCGAGGCGGTCATGACAGACAAATGACCAGTTCTATGCAGCATATAAGTTGCCGCGCATAGAGAGCTTTCGAAAGACGCACATGATACGTTTCTTCGAGGCCCCAATGAAGTTGGTCGGCCTCTGGTCGCTCGCGGTCCATGAGCAAGAGGCCGTCGCGAACGTAGATACGCTGTCCACGGCGAGCAGCTACGACTCGATCGGACAGCTCTTCGTAGAATTCCGGAAACACTTCGCGAAATGGTTTCCCAATCATGTGGCCATCCTTGCGAGGGCCTAGGACCTACTCGAGAATAGGTAATCAGCGCACGAATTGTAACGGCTCGAGCACGTACCTGAACATACTGATCATTGTACAGTGCTATCGAGTCGGCGCCAAACCATAAGCATAATCGTTCTGGCCAGTCAAGGGTCAATGTGACCAGCATAATCATCTCTGCAGACCATGAGCTGATATGACCGAGTGGAGTCGCGTCCCAGTGGTACGTGAGAATGAGTTGGCCCATCTGCGTGCGTGACCATAGATCGGCGGCCCGAGGGTCGACTCCTCGATCCGGCGCGAGAGTCTTTGTCAACGAGCTCGATTGTTGGAGATGATTTTGTGCTGGGCTCGTCACGACAGTATCCTGAAGCTCTTTATACTGTCTTGGAGTGGCCGTGATGATCAAAATTTCGTCTGCAACGGTCGCGGTGAAGGTCCAGTGTCGAGACGAGACTGAACAGAGATCGGGGTCTGGAACGTGACCAGACCGCTGGTGCGAAGCGACGCCATGAACCAAGTCGACCAAACCAGAGGGATGACGTCCCGCTAGATGTGCCTTGAAGGCAGCATTCTTCCAGACTGGTTGCACGCTGCTATGGATGTCAGAGCTAACACACTGTTCATCGGGACTAGTCGACGGTTACACTGACAAGTCGCCGCTATTTGCATCGCGGACTTCCGCGAGCTCAATTGCGCACGCCGGGTAGACGTAAGCGTCAAGAAACGGTGCTAACAGTCGATCGCCTGGAAATGGCATTGAAAGGACTTCTGAGCAGCGGCAAGAGTTAACTCGGCGATAAATGAGAGTCAGAAGAGGTGGACGGGATGGTTAATAAGAGGCACAGCGCCTCGTGAGCTCCTTGGATGCGGAACTGGGTAAGGAGAGGAATGGAGTGACGACAAAGGCCACAGCCCGACAAACCGCGGGTACTCCCGATTGCAAGCCCGATTCGAGGCCGTGATCAGGGCAGTCGCCACTAAAGACGGCAAAGATGAGTGCAATTCATCGAGCATATCTCCCGAGCCCTTGAAAAACGGCGCTGAAATTGGACGAATAGATTCAAACAAAGGACATGCTAATTTACAGTGCAGATATCGCTCATAAACTTCGAAAAAAAAAGGGTCCGTAGAAGCACGGCTATTCGCCACAGTGTCAACTGTCAGGCGCGAGACCTCCGGTCTCGAGGACCAAGCGTTCGCGACTTGCGAGTGTTGAGCCGTAGTGGCTGAGGAGGGGAAAGTCGCTGTGGTGGAGCCTGCTCGGGAAACATAGTTTGGATGCTTAAGATAGGTCTTTGGCTCGGAGATGAAAAATCCGCTGTGACAGGTGGAATCAGCAATGGGTGGGCCGTGAGTGGGACCAAAGTTGACGTCGATAGCGACAATGACTCCGCCTCAGGTTCAATTTGTGCCTGGGGTATCATGATACCGCGGTGGCCGAGCGACGCGATAGTTGAGGAGACCGTCCCGCGGTGACCGAGTGACACAACATTCGATGAGATCGTCCCGTTCCGGCTCGGTTGTTCGGACGACGACGTGGCCGTCTCTGTTACCCAGATCCATGATAGGCGGGCGTGGGATATGCTACTCAGTCGCCGCTTGTCACTGGTGGTCGCAGTTGCTGTTGGCGAGCCTAGTGGAAGAGGATAAGTTGTTGCATCGAGGCTCCGCTGAATGGTGTATTCCGTTCCTAGCCCATGCGCCTCGAGCCCAGCCCAAGGTTGCTCTGCCGGTGTGGTCCTACGAAACCATTGACTCTCCTTTTGGAGTACAGGCATTGCTTCTAGTGTGCAGCCAACCTTTGTCAGATCATCCCTTGAACTGCCACACTCAGATGCAAGCAAACTCCGCGGCGGACGACCCGTAGTACTGCGGATGCGCTGTGCTTCCCCACAGTCGGATAACGAGTCATCTGATACTGCTGCGACGGAAGCCGACTTGGTAGGGCGAACCCAACGGCCAAAACGACCTTGCTTCCAGATGTCGATGAATGCCCACAGACACAAACAGGCGACAAATGCGAATATCCAGCACACCGCGATGAGCGCTTTGCCGGCCGTGGACAGCCCTTGGTGGTGCGATCCGGACTCTGTGAAATGTCAGTCTTGAAGGTGGGACGTGTCGGCGTGGTGCGCACCGGATCGATGTTGAAAGTTGGCGCGTGCCTCTAGCTGGGAGGACGATAGCGAAGATTTGGGAAGAGGGAATGCATTCACGAGGGTGAAAGTCAACAAGAATAATGTAGTATCAATGCAAAGGAAGATGTGGAACCACGAGGAAGATGCAGAGCCCGGGCATGAGGTGTGGCGCATCATAATCCCCAGCCCGCGAAAAACGGCGCACGCAAGAACGAAGGCGAACGAGAAAACCCCGCCCACCAGTATAAGACGCAAGGGCAGGCAACCCTTGCCGTGCGTTGACAAGAAGAGAATGAGGGCAAAGATCGGACTTTCCTACCAGGGACAGGTTCAATCTTGTTGACCAGTCCAGCTGAGCCTCGAGGCTCACAAGGCGGTGTCCGCGAGTTCCCTTTTGCGCGGCATTCGGCCACACAGACCCCTTGACAACAATTCGGTCGCTGCGGCGGCTACGGCTATGTGTTAGTGACGTCGGCGCTGCAGCGGTTGGTTGCCGGGGGTGATCTGTGATCACACCGTCAAGCGGAGAAGCCGGCGAATGCGATTCTGGAATGTTATTGACAATCGGAGCCTCGCAGGATGTAACTTCGGTGATACATGGTGATCGCAAAGGCTGAGCCAGGGGACGTAGCGCAACGATTGTGAGAATATGGGGTCCCGGCTGTGTGCTGGTTCAGCAAACAGCCTGAGGCGGCTACGGAGGTGTTGGGTGAAGAATTCGCGGTGAATGATCCGCGAAGTGTGTTCCAATACAACCCTCCATCGAACGCGCTGAATGTCACCCGCCAGCATGTCCACTCCAACGCAAGCGGCTCCACTTGTTTCGAACGTGAAACTCGTCTCAAAGGTGAAGAGCGACTGAACGAGCCATGCGTTCAGAATGACCACAAGTGTGGTGCGTGTATGTAGCAGCGTATCTAAGGCAGAGTGATGAGGTGTGGTGAACACAGGATGGGAGTGCAGGTGAAGGTCGAAACTTAGAGCTGTACAGGCGGCGACAACAACGGCACTACCATGGGTCCCATTTCAAGTATTCCGAAGAGAGAGGGAGAGAGAGAGAGGAGGAGGTTCCAAAGTCCGGTTTAAAATGCAAAAAATGTGGAGGTGCCGTGCGGTGTTGTGATGGTGGGACGAGAAGGCAGGCTGATGGTTGTGACAAACGAACTGGAAAGTTCAACGTTTAACTGTGGAAAAAGTGACGCATGGGTTGCATGTAGGCACGAGATTCAGACGCGGTAGGCGATCATATCGCTGCACCACCGCTGGCGATTCTGGCAGGCTCCGGAACTGCAACGAAAGCCGTGACCGCGGCGGTCGCAGGCGCCAGTGCGATGCCCAATCCGATGCCAATCGTGCCCGTACCTGTAGTGCTCGTCGCGTCGGTGGTAGACGGGGTCACAGATATCGCGTCTGCAGACCATGGTGAGGCAAACGACTCAGTCGGTTGCAGGCTCGATACTCGGGCAGTCGACGATCCGCTTGCACGCCGAGACTTGCCAGTGATTGCAGGTGAACCAACTGCAAGACTTGTCGAGCTACCACTCGTCGGTAATGTATGCAATGGATGCACCGACGGTGGATCAAGTGGGGTCAAGACCGGACTCGCTCGTCCGTCTTCACCAGCCTCCACCGAGCCAGCAATCGGAGGCAGAGTCGGCACCTCCATAGGTTGCCCCGCAGCTCGTCGCGCGTTCGGGGAAGCGCGCCCTCGTTGCAAGTTCGGCGCAGTGGGAGTTGTGTCGCCCTGCACAACCAGCTCGCCTTCTGAGCCATTTTGTCCAGCTCGTCGTTGTCGCAGGTGTCGTTGGTCAGGCTGAGGTGGGGTGCGTTGTAGTCTTCGCCCATGAATCTTTTCGTTACATCGTGCGCACCGCTTTTCGCGGTCGATTCTGTGAGGGAATTAGTCCATTGCTCGAGGCAGCGTCGCAGACCACGTACACGAGGCATAAGAGGCCTAGTGGGAAAAGTATTACCGAGCTGATAATTCCCGCCGGCCCGTAGTGATACTTCGGCACATGATCGCCTGCAGCACAACGCGCGAGGACTGTGGATGTTTGTCAGTTGGGGCTAGAGCATGCAAGACTTGGGCGAGTGCGGCGACAGAGCGGCGATACGGACCGAGCGCCAATTAGGCGAGTTCAGCAGCCGCGCTCTGTGAGGTCATTGTCGATCGCATCGCGTGGATGGAGCGGAGGCTGAGCGGGGCAAAGCAGGGGATCCGCACGAGATGCCGGATGGTTCGAATAGCAAAGGGAGCAAATGGAGAAGTAGACTCACGTTGTTGCTCGTATCGCCGACCCTCTTCAAGCTCTCTCTCAGCGTTCGTCTGATTACGCATCTGAATAATCAGGGGAATCAGAATGCCGTACGCGGGCAATCGAAAGGACGCTGAGCGGGCAAGATGAAGACGCTAGTCGATTGCCAAACACACCTGAGGAGTTGCCGCCAGCATCGACGTGCGAAGTTCAACCATTCCTTCTGGGAATGAGCCCTCTCTTCTGAACGCTGGTGTCTGCCGCGATGACCTTCGCCTGCCGGATCCTGGTGGTGTGTCTGAATTCGTACGCGACATTCTTCTCCGCTCGGTCTCGGCATGGCTGCCTGAACGAGGTCTTTCGGTGCCAAGAGGCCTCGGCCTCACGAGGTCGTTACCATTCGCGGCAGCAGCGTCGAATGGATTCGAACTGCCGCCAGCAGGTGAAGGAAGCGGCGGGCTTTGAGAATTTGAATGCCGACGATTGGGCGACAGAGGGTGAGGAGGGCTGTAATCTCCAGGAGCTCGTGGCCATGTCTGTGTCTGCGGTTGGCCAGCAGAGTGGGGCCGCCCGTTTGTGGGAGGCGCAGGGATGGCAAGATTAGTAGGCCGCGTGGGGGATTCATGCCTGGCCGCACGGCGAGCTGTCCCATTTGCAGAGCTATCAGCAGCATATGCAGCATATGGATTGAACTCTGCTGAATTGCTGGAACCACCAGGAGAAGATACCAAGTCACTGCTCGAGCGTGCCTGCGAAGGTCGACTCGTTGGTGTTGGTGGGAGACGTCGAGGCGGCCGCGTCAGAGTACTAGACCCGCTGGCATGAGCATTGGCAGCTGGTTGCATTGAGTCTGTGTACGGCGGGGGCAGGTCCTTCAGCGAGGCCTTGAGCGTTTCGTCCACAATAATCATTGCGCTCGACGCGCTTTCGCGCTCGCAGCCGATATGAGATACGCGCAAGTGACTAAGCGACTGATTATGCGGCTGTGAAGACTGATTGAAAGGTTCCTCGCAGAATACAGCGGCGCTGTAGAAAGCGGACGGGGACAGAGGTGACCAGCAGGTGGATCACCGTGCCGGCCCACGCCGTCAGCGCCTTCCGCAGTAGCATGCTCAGGATTCTCTCCACTCGTCGTCATTGAAGCATCCGGTTCGACGAAACATTTAGAATCTTGGCGAGACGAAGAAAGGAGAAGGCAAAGGAGACGGAGGGTGAAGAATCCGCAGCAACACCAGCCTCGCGGCTCCGCAGTCGCTGCTTGTCACTCGAATTGGATTACGTTCCTGAGCAGGGCTATCGAAATTTGATCAATGTAGACAACGAGTTGTTTGGCTGGATTGAGGTTAAGCGTCACCTCAGTTACTGTTGCTGAACGCTCAAACTACAGGCACGTCGCCGCTTTCATTGATATCGTAGCATCAATTTAATTCCTGAAACTTGATTTCTATTTCCACAGCAAGTAGTCGAGGAAGGCACTGAAGTTCATGGCTTGAAGAGTCTAGTCCGCATGACCATCGGAAGCGCAACTTCGGTCGGCGGAATCCGTTCGCTCTGCTGGTTGGACTTCGCCACATCGGCCGCCTTTTCGTCAGCCTGTTGAATCCCATACCATGTTTGCGGGGAGATGCCGCAATTTCTAATAGCCGGCGTGTGGGATTTTCATTTACCAGATTACTCCACCAGAATGCCGCGCCACCAGCAAACACTATGCAAGCGTTTGGCAATGGTTCGCGTCTCTAAACGCGTCGTGGTCTGTCTCACGGCTCTACTTGACTTCGAGCACATGTATTCGGGCACCCCGGCAATGTCTGCCGCCCTTCCACATTCAAAGGAGGGCGGTTCTTCACGCTTCCAGACAATCCTCCTAAGCAATTGCTCATTGCCAGCGGACTTGATTGCCCATAGCAACTCAGCCGCTCTTCATAGTGGACGGGCAACCCTCTATGCGTATCGCAACAACGGGCGATCCAAAGAACACACGAAGCTTCGACAACAACGAGGTGGAAGGGCACTGCCGTGAGCGATCACTATGGCACACGCGACCCCCGCCTTCTGTTGCGCGTGCATGCAGAGCATCCTGTGCTCTTGCGCACTCCAGATAGCGACGCTCCATTCTTCATAAAGGCATAACTTGCTCCCCTCCGGTCGTCTTAGAGTCTTTCCTCCCCTCCTCGGGTTACCCATCGTTCCTCCCGACAGCAGTCCGCTTTCCTTTCGCCATGTTCGCACACGCCCTCGCCGGCCTCCTCTTTGTTGAGGCTCTGCCCCGCGCACTGAGCCACGCTCCCTTTGTATCACGTGCAACGGAGCCACATCTCATCAAATTCGGTCCGAATGCCAACGATACGGCCTGGTTCACTCCCGCGGCGCTCGAGCGCCTTCATGATGCCCTTCACGACGGTGCACGTGCAAGTCTCACCTCGCTCTCCGCCGAGCCTGCGTTTGCCGGTGTTGACCCGCGGGCCCTCACCGCACTCACTCGCGAACGTTTCGGCTGCGGCCCGGGCTACATCGATCTGACGGACGCGACGCTTCCCGCTGTGGACGCTCCTGCAGGCACTCTACCTCTTGAGCTGAACTTTGCTGCGGTTGACGACGATGTCACAACGTTCGCGACCTTCCCGACGCCGTCGCCAGCTGCGTACCCCGAGCTGACCAGCATGTTCGCTAAAGTCTCTGGCACTGGTCTGAACGACATTGTTCGCATTCTCAGCACCAACTTCACGACGCGCTACTACCGCAGCACTATTGCACGCCAGAGTGCTTTGTGGATCCGCGACAGGTTTACCTCGATTGTGGGTTCGGCCAACGTTGCTCTTGTGGAGAACTCGTTCGACCAGCCGAACGTTATTGGAGCAATTCCAGCTGCCGCAGGAAGCACGGCTACCGATATTATTGTCATTGGCGCGCACCTTGACTCGATCAACCAGCGCAGCACGACTGGTGCCGCACCTGGTGCTGACGATGGTCAGTCCAGCCTTTCAAACTCAGACTTCAAGTTATCACTTTTGACACATCTCCAGACGCGTCCGGCATCGCGGTCATTACCCAGGCACTTGAGATCCTCCAGGCATCAGGCTTCCGCGGCAAACGTCGCATCGAGGCTCATGCTTATGGCGTAAGCCAGCTCCTCTCGCCGCATTTTGAAACACACGCTCACGTCTTCCATGCTGCAGGGTGAGGAGGGCGGTCTTCTCGGCAGTGCTCGCACTGCATCTCAGTACAAGTCTGCTGGCAAGACTGTGCGCGCAATGCTCCAACTGGACATGGTGCGCCACTTTTTGTCTCTGCTGTGCGGTATTTCATTGAGCCGTGCCTATTGTAGATTGGCTACCAACCAGCCGCAGCGCCGATCATCGTCATGCTCAACGACACTGCCGTTGATGCCGGCCTTCGGACATTCATCCGCGCCATTCTCGCGGCTTACGTCCCAGAGGCGACCGTCAGCAACGCGCAATGCAACTACGCGTGCTCTGACCACTGTGAGGATTCATTATGTCGATTTGGCAAGAGAGCCGCTGAAGCTTTATCATGCAGACTCGTTCATTAACCAGGGCTGGCCGGGAGGCAGCATCAACGAGGCCGGCCCGAGCGGCGGGTAAGCTCAATTTCCTCGCCCTATTACATCCGCCGCTTCTCTAACGACTATGAAGTGGTCTCAACCCGTACTATCACACCGCAAACGACACCATTGACAAGCTTAACCTGACTAAGGCGACCGTTTTCGTGAAGGCCGTATTGGCCTTCGCAGTCGAGGCGAGCGAGCGTGCCACCGCCCTCGACGAGACTCCGGTTGATGATACGGTTGCCTCAACCGAAGACGCAATCGAAGTCCCTACGGACACTCCCGCGGACTCCTAGACAGCGACAAGCGACGAGACTGAGGAGCAGTCTCTGACCGTGACGGACGAATTGCCGTGGCCGTTCCCCAAGGAGACTGACGGCAAGATCAGCTACCCTGTTGTTGACATCCCGGAGGTGCAGCTGAAGAGATTCGAGCGTAGCACCAATCAAGGTTACCTTGATTATTTCCACTCTTGGGCGCGAGTACAAAGAATATACCAAAATCTCACTCAATCTGTTGCCGAAAGTCACTGTGTCGATTGAGTTGGACCCGCATGGTTCATGCCCTTGATCCGTCGGTTAATTTCCAGGTCCGCTGTCCCACACTTGACTTACTCCCCCCACGCTCCTCACACAAATGCAACTGACCGCGGCTTGTTTGTTAATCTTACAATCTGTTTGCAATCCCTGCGCGTTACGGTAGATGTCCCGGGCGTCGCCAGGTGGAGGCGCTGGAAAGCCGATGATCGCGCTCCGAGTCTGCAGCTGGATCGCAGGCAAGCCCTTGGCCCTCCAGGGCCCTGGAAAGGGGGGACATCTTGTCCACCCACCTTCTCAAGTCTTGCCAGAATCGCTCCTTCTGGTCCAATGCTTGTTGTTCGAGGCAATATCCCAGTCAAGGTGCAGTGCACGTTCGACGCGTCGCAGCTTCAAGCACCCTCGAAGACACTTGTCTGCGACACAAGTTGTTCGTCTCGACTACCCGCTAGGTCTCTGTACTCGTCTTCATCTACGGTGAACCCTCGTCGCTCGTTGCAGAGGTCCAGGTCGAACACTCTGTCCGCCACGCTCGTCGCTGGTAGACCCTTTGAGGACCTGCCGCATAATCACGATGACACCACTCGCGCAACGCCCACTGCATCAACCTCCAGGGCTCAGATTGAGTTACGGGGCCATTCACTGAGAGCACTCGAGTCTCGCCCGTTGAAAATCGAAGGGGTCGAGGCTCTCAGCCCCAGTATCGAACTCAAGCTGCAGCAACGAGACCGGGACGAGTACTGTTCCAGACAGGAGCGGGCACAAGAGGAGCTTGCGGTAGGCTTTCTGCCTGGGCGTCCCATCTACAACATTCATTCTCAGGATGCAGTCGACGCGGTGCTAAACGACCTGTGGATTAGCACTCCACCACATCTGCACCACGCACGACCGCGGCTCGACATGCTCCTCCGCCATTCCATCCTCCTCTCAATCCTTGGGAGCGGTAGTTTTGGTGTCGTGGTCCTTGTGCAGCGCAA
>Ga0247815_10003713_pt1 | contig 10887 bp, 12 predicted proteins | sample UWRJL194509B1_FD_181014 | JGI IMG/M metagenome (GOLD analysis project Ga0247815, IMG submission 181014) | Plant litter microbial communities from Arlington Agricultural Research Station in Wisconsin, United States - UWRJ-L194-509B-1 | ecosystem: Environmental > Terrestrial > Plant litter >... | reverse complement strand
CAAGTACATTCTCAGCCCGTACCGATTTCTCCGTTTTGCTGGCACTGATGCTCACACATATTTTGATTTCCTGGGTGGCCGGTTTCCCGCTATCTGTCATTTTGCTGACCAGCGCGTCAAGCGTGGTTCCCGAACCCGAAAGGATTTTGTTGGCGGCAACCGTGCCAATGGTTAGGACAGGAATCGTCTGGGGAACAGACATTTTAGCAAGGTTCTCCGGACTTTTCATCACCAGTTGCGGGGTCTGAAGGTAGGTTTTTAACGCATCAGGCATATTGTCCAGAGAAGGATCAATAAGCAGTACTGCAGCGGCTTTTTGGGCCGCAAGGTATTTTAGTTTGGCGTTTAAAGGCGCTGTGCCTGATCTTGCACCGGAAACAGAAGTTGTAACAGCTTTGCTGCCCGGTTCAGACCTCAGGATCATTACAATTTTACCGGTTACATTTTGTCCCTCAAATTCTTTGTCCGATCCATATCCGGCGAATAAAACCGAGGGGGCGTTTAACATGAAACCCTTATCGGTAACAGATTGAGGCATGATATAAAACTCTTTCAGTGCCTCTGCAGGCTGTCCGTCAACAGTCAGTATTTGTGAAAGGCTATAATTTGCCATGTCAACCGGCTGAAAATACCCGCCTTCAACCGGGCCTCTCAGTCCGATAGCCTTAAAATGATCTCTGATGTAGTCGGCAGCTTTCCAGCCTCCCGGCGTACCTGTTTCCCTGCCTTCAAATGCATCAGAAGCAAGCACGGAAAGGTGCTTGTATGCGTTGTCTTTGTTTATGGTCTGACTAAATTTTATGGCGTTTTTATCCTGAGCTGCTGCGGTGTAGCCAATCAATACAAGAAAGCCGAAATATAAAACAGATTTTTTCATGAATTAGTCAGTATAGTTAAAACTCGGTTATTTCGCTCCTGTACTAGCAGGATATTTTGTCGACACGGTTGCCGTGTCTGCCACCTTCAAAAGGCGTATTGATAAAAGTTGTGGCCATCTCCTTTGCCAGGTCTTCGGACACAAATCTGGCCGGGATACACAATACATTGGCGTTGTTGTGTTGTCTCGACAGCGCGGCGATTTCATTCAGCCAGCAGATTGCAGCACGGATTTTCTGGTGCTTATTGGCCGTTATGGCCACCCCATTAGCACTGCCGCAGACCAGGATGCCGAAAGTAAATTCCTGATTTTCGACTGCAGAAGCCACAGGATGTGCAAAATCCGGATAGTCAACCGAGTCAAGCGAATAAGTTCCAAAATCTTTGACTTCATATTCAGCAAGATAAGATTTTAGTATTTCCTTATATTCAAATCCTGCATGATCTGAACCAATTGCAATCTTCAATGTTTCTGTCGCCATCTTTATGCTATAAATGCTTTAGTTGTTTACTTTACTTACGCCGTACACGTCTTTGTTTCTTTTACGTTCAATACTTGCCGAAATCCAGATGCTCATTTCATACAGCAGGAACAAGGGCAATGCCACAACCATCATCGTAAACGGATCCGCCGTAGGCGTCACAATTGCCGCTACAATCAGGATAAGTACCGTTGAATACCTCCTGCTGGAACGCATAAATGCGGGCGTCATGATGCCCAGTTTCGAAAGGATGTAAATGATAACTGGCAACTGAAAGATGATCCCCGTACCTAAGGTCAGGGTCATTATCGACGAAAGATAAGAATCAATCGTAAAGGTATTCTGAATGTCAGGACTGACTGTGAAATTCGTTAAGAAGTTGATAGACAGCGGGCAAATGATGTAATAGCCGAACATGATTCCGGTGAAGAAGAGAAAGGAAGCGAAAGCGACAAACCCGCTCGCAGATTTTCGTTCATTTTCATGCAGCGCCGGTTTCACAAACAGCCAGATTTCAAACAACAGGTACGGGATACCCAGGATAATTCCCACCATTACGCATGAATTCAACTGGAGGGTAAACTGCCCGGACATTTCGGTATTGATAATCTTGGCATCTATTTTTGTAATGCAGAAATCCGCTCCGATTGAAGGAAAGCGCTCATATAATTTACACATCATCCGGTAGGTCCAGAATCCGGGGTTTTTAGGCCCCATGATAATTTCCCTGAAGATGAAATCCGTGTAATAAAATGCACCCAATGTAAATACCAGTACTACCGCCAATCCACGTAAGAGGTGCTTTCTAAGAATGTCAATGTGGTCAAAGAAAGACATCTCTACTTCCAGTGTTTTTCCTTTTTCTTTTATAGCACCGATCAGGTCCCTTTTTTTAGTATCACTCATGTATGTTATTTGTAAAACAAAAATACCATTCTATCTAATTCAGAATGGTATTTACGTTTTAAATCTTATAAATAGTTTTCTATTATGATGCTATTCTGAAAATTCAAAGGTTTCCATAAACTTAGTGGTGAAATTACCAGCCCTAAAATTCGGATCTTTCATCAGTTTCAAGTGAAATGGGATGGTAGTTTTGATACCTTCAATTACAAATTCGCTCAATGCACGCTCCATGGTACTGATGGCTTCTTCACGAGTTTGCGCAACGCAAATCAATTTAGCAATCATGGAATCATAGTTGGACGGGATTTGATACCCGGCGTAAACATGTGTATCTACCCTTACACCATGACCACCTGGTGAATGGAAATTGGTAATCTTTCCAGGGCAAGGCCTGAAGTTATTGAAAGGGTCTTCAGCATTGATCCTGCATTCAATCGCATGCATATCCGGCAGGTAGTTTCTACCCGAAATCGGAACTCCGGAGGCCACCTTGATCTGCTCTTTAATCAGGTCATAGTTGATGACCTCTTCTGTAACGGGATGTTCAACCTGGATGCGGGTGTTCATCTCCATAAAATAAAAATTACGGTGTTTGTCTACCAGAAATTCTACAGTGCCAGCTCCTTCGTATTGTACCGCAATGGCACCCTTGATGGCTGCTTCACCCATTTTTTCCCTGAGTTCAGGAGTCATAAAAGGAGAAGGGGCCTCTTCAACCAGTTTTTGGTGACGTCTTTGTATCGAACAGTCGCGCTCAGATAAGTGACAGGCTTTGCCATACTGGTCACCAATAATCTGGATCTCAATATGCCTTGGATCTTCAATGTATTTCTCGAGATAAAGTCCGTCGTTTCCAAAAGCAGCTCCCGATTCCTGGCGTGCACTGTCCCATGCATTTTCAAAATCTTCGTCTTTCCAGACCACCCGCATGCCACGGCCACCACCACCGGCAGTAGCTTTTAATATAACTGGATATCCGATCCCATTAGCGAGCTTTATGCCTTCTTTAACACTTTCCAGTAAACCTTCAGAACCTGGTATGGTCGGTACACCGGCAATTTTCATGGTTTCCTTGGCCGAAGCCTTATCGCCCATAGAATTGATTTGCTCGGGTGTTGCCCCAATAAATTTGATTCCGTAATCACGGCACACAGAAGAGAATTTGGCATTCTCTGATAAAAAGCCGTAACCGGGATGTATGGCGTCTGCATTGGTCAATTCGGCCGCAGAAATGATATTTGGAATACTCAGGTAAGAGTCCTTGCTGGGAGGGGGGCCAATGCACACCGCCTCATCAGCGAAACGAACATGCAAGCTTTCCCGGTCAGCAGTAGAATACACTGCTACCGTCTTAATGCCCATTTCTTTACAGGTACGTATAATTCGCAAAGCAATCTCGCCCCGGTTGGCAATTAATATTTTCTTAAACATATTTTTATATAATGTTATTTGCTTTAAGCAAATATTAGATTGGTTCTACTAAAAACAGTGGCTGATCGTATTCAACTGGTGAAGCGTTTTCAACCAGTACTTTAACGATTCTGCCGGAAACTTCACTTTCAATTTCATTGAAAAGTTTCATAGCTTCAATAATACAGATCACTTTTCCTGTAGATACTTCATCGCCAACATTGACAAACAAAGGTTTGTCTGGTCCTGCTGAACGGTAGAACGTTCCGATCATAGGCGATTTTATAGTGATGTAGTTGGAAGTATCTTCAGTGGCAACCTGTTTGGTTTCCGTGGCCGACACCGGAAGTGGAGCAGCCGCTGCAGGAATTGCAGTTGTTGCAACAGGAGCTGGCACAGTAGCATGAACAACTGTTGGAGTCTGATTCGTTTTAATAGTTATTTTGAAGTCTTTTTGCTCTATAGCCACTTCATTTACGCCTGAACGAGAAACAAATTTAATTAGTTCCTGAATTTGTTTGATATCCATTTTTTGGTGTTATTTTAAGAAAACAATGTGTTTTTACAATTAACTAAGGTATGATTATTTATGATAAAAACATTAATAAGCCCACTTTAAGTACACGGCTCCCCATGTAAAACCGCCCCCAAAAGCAGCTAGTATAATGTTATCCCCTTTTTTTAGCTGGCTTTCCCATTCCCATAAACAAAGCGGGATGGTTCCATTTGTTGTATTTCCGTAACGTTGTATATTGATCATTACCTTATCCGATCCTACGCCCATTCGGGACGCGGTAGCATCGATAATCCGTTTGTTCGCCTGGTGGGGAACCAGCCAGGCAACATCATCCGAAGTCAGGTTATTGCGCTCCATAATTTCGGCAGCTACACCGGCCATGTTCGTTACCGCAAATTTAAATACGGCCTGTCCTTCCTGGTAAACTACGTGTTCATTGTTGTCGACAGTCTCATGTGTGGCTGGTCTGGCAGAACCGCCGGCCTTCTGGTGCAGGTATTGTCTTCCGGACCCGTCCGTTCTCAGGATGGAATCCATTACGCCAAGCCCTTCTTCATTGGGCTCTAAAAGTACCGCACCGCAACCATCTCCAAAAATGATGCAGGTCGTTCTGTCCTGGTAGTTGATGATCGAAGACATCTTGTCTCCTCCAACCACCAGTACTTTTTTATGTTTTCCTGATTCGATGAATTGCGCCCCTGTAGACACGCCGAAAATGAAACCTGAGCAGGCTGCCTGCAGGTCATAACCCCAGGCATTCTTTGCGCCGATCTTGTCGGCCAGTATATTTGCTGAAGCAGGGAAAGGTAAGTCAGGTGTCGTTGTGCAAAAGATAATCAGTTCAATTTCTTCTGCACTGATCCCGCGTTTTTTCAACAGGCCGTTAACTGCATGGACTGCCATGTCTGATGTACCGAGTCCTTCGCCTTTTAATATTCTGCGCTCTTTTATGCCTGTTCTGGTGGTAATCCATTCATCTGTAGTATCTACAATTGACTCCAGCTCCTGATTGGTTAATATGTAATCCGGAACGTAACCATGAACAGCCGTAATCGCCGCGTGAATCTTACTCATTTTAATCTCCTAATTGTTAAATGCGGCCTGTATTTTTCCTACCAGGCCAGTAGTCACCATGTCCCTCGACTGCAGAATCATATTTTTAACCGCTGTCGGACTGGAAATTCCGTGGCCAATAACCACAGGCGCGTTAACGCCAAGAACCGGACTTCCACCGTAATTTTCGTAGTTAAAACGGTCAAAAAATTCGTCTTTTAAGCCTCTTTTTAAAGTCAGTACATAAAAAGATTCTGCAAGTTTCAGCATCACATTCCCCGTGAAGCCGTCACATACGATGACATCAGCCTTGTCGTTAAACAAATCTCTTCCTTCCACGTTACCCACAAAATTAAACAATCTGGTGTCCTTCATCAGCGGAAAAGTAGCCATGCTCAGCATGTTGCCTTTTTCATCCTCTTCACCGATATTCATCAAGGCAACTTTAGGATCGCTGATCTGCATTAGGTTTTCTGCGTAAAGACTGCCAAGAACCCCAAATTGAAGCAATACATCTGGCTTACAGTCTGCATTTGCACCAACATCCAGCATCAGGCCTACGCCGCCACTCAGTTTTGGTAAAAACGTACAAAGGCATGGCCTGATGATACCGGGAATAGTTTTCACACTAAAAACAGCACCAACCAGCATGGCTCCGGAATTGCCGGCGCTTGCAAAAGAATCCAGTTCACCGTTTTTCAGCAAATTGAACCCGACAGAAATACTTGAGTTTGGCTTTTGAACAATTGCCTTTGTGGGATGCTCACCCATACCAATCACCTCCTCGGTATGTACATACTCGAAAAGTTCCGGATCAAATCCATGTGCTGATATAAGCGGCCTAATCTGGTTTGTATCACCGATCAGCACGATCTGCTCATCTGGTGATAACAATGGATGAGCAGCTATTGCACCCAAAACATTTGCCTTGGGTGCATAGTCTCCGCCCATTATATCGAGACCTATTTTCATAGTAAAAATCAGTTTGTGTATGAGGCAAAACTGCCCTAGTTTTCAATCTCTAAGTTAACCTTTCGAAGACTGAAAACACAAACTATTTTTCAGAAAATTAACCTATTGAGGTGTTTTCAATTACCAGTTTACCGTTGTAGTACAGATTACCATCAACGTTATAAGCGCGGTGTGGAGTGTGGATCGCGCCAGTTGTTTGACAGGTAGCCAAAGAAGGAGCTTCTGCTTTGTAGTGCGTTCTTCTTTTGTCTCTTCTGCTCTTAGAAATCTTGCGTTTTGGATGTGCCATTGCTGATTTTTTTAATTATTTTATTTTAATTTTTTTAATGCGGCCCATCGTGGGTCCTCATCTTGTTGTTCTTCGTCTTCTTCTTTTGCGCCTACTGCCAGACTTTCCAGTCTTGCGATCATCTCCTGGTCGCATTGTTGTCCATCACCATTCTCTTCGCAGATTTTGATGTATGGTACACCAACAGTGATGAATTCGTAAATGAGACCGGCTACATTGATCTCACTTTCCTTTTTGTTCAAAATAACGATCTCCAGATCATCACCCTGCAATTCATCTTCAGCAAATTTTACAATCTGCCTTTCCTGTATGCTCACTGGTGAATTAAAGGCTGACAAACATTTATCACAATCCAGCACTATTGTTCCGTTTATCCGGAAGTGCAGGATCAGCATTGTTTCCTGTTTGTCTACTTCAACCAGTGCCTTTAAGTTTCCCTCCTTTACCAAAGAGTATTCAAAAGCATCAAAAAAGCTGTTATCAATCTCAAAATCAAACTGATGTTTGCCAATTTTTAAGCCGGTGAATGGGATTGAAAATTGTTTTAGTGGTTTCAATTGTAACAAAATTTTAGCCCGCAAATGTAGGTATTAATTTGATAAACCTAAAATGTTATTTAAAAAATATGATCGACGTTAATTTGCATCATCTTTCAGATCAAAAGCAGTTTCCACCACTTTTCCTCCGGTCCTTAGCTGATTTTTTAAAAGCTCTTCCTGTTCTCTCCTGCATTTCACAATGTGGGTAGCGGCAAAAATGGCTTCAATAAAAGAGGAAGGGTCTGCAACATTTTTTCCTGCGATATCATATCCGGTGCCATGGTCAGGAGAAGTGCGTACAAATTTTAATCCTGCAGTATAATTTACACCGGCACCAAAGGCGATTGTTTTAAAAGGAATTAGTCCCTGGTCGTGGTACATGGCCAGAACGGCATCAAATTGCTTGTAAGTCCCGTTGCCAAAAAACCCGTCGGCCGGATATGGGCCAAAACAGATCACGCCCTTGTCAAATGCTTGCTGGATGGCAGGGGCAACTACATCCCCTTCTTCGCTCCCCAGCAGGCCATTGTCGCCCGCATGAGGGTTCAGTCCCAATACAGCTATTTTCGGTTTTTCGATCCAGAAATCCTTCTTCAGGCTTTCATTCATCAGAAGCAGTTTTTTGACGATCTTTTCTTTGGTAATACTTTGCGGCACTTGTCCCAATGGAATGTGTCCGGTTACCACGCCAACACGCAGGCCCTCACTGATCATAAACATCAGCACATCGCCACTTCCGCTTTTTTGCTGGAGGTATTCTGTATGGCCCGGAAACTGAAAAGTCTCCGACTGGATGTTGTGTTTGTTGATCGGGGCAGTCACCAGGGCGTCCAAATGACCGTTCAGCAGATCTTCAGTTGCTTTTTCCAGCGACAACAGGGCGTATTTTCCGCCGGTTTCGTTGGATACACCGAGGTCAATTTTTACATCTTCTTCCCAACAGTTGATCAGGTTGGCTTTTTTCGGATTCGCAGCTTCTGTATTGGCGATCACATTGAAAACAAGGTCATTGATTCCTAAAGCCTTGCGGTGATAAGAGGCGACCTTGGTGTGGCCGTAAACGATTGGTGTACAATAATCGAGAATGCGGTTCTCCGACAAGGTTTTCAGGATGACCTCAAGTCCGATCCCGTTTACATCACCGATACTGATCCCGATTTTTATTTTATTGCTCATGTCCAATTAGAAATTTGGTGCAAAATACAGAATTTCACCCTAATGTTAGTCCGATACTGGTAAAACTTTAGTTATTTTGCAGCCGTTAACAGATCTGGATATGAGTTTGGTAAAGGCAAAAAAACACTTAGGGCAACATTTTTTAACCGATAAAAACATTGCGGCTAAGATCGTGAACAGCCTGGCCCATACCAGTGAGTACAAGCAAGTTCTTGAAGTCGGCCCCGGTATGGGTATCCTTTCAGACATCCTGCTTGAACGTACCGACCTCGAAACTTTCCTGATCGATATTGATGTAGAGTCCTACCATTTTCTGAACAAAAAATACCCCCAGCTGGGCAGCCGGCTGATCAACGGCGATTTTCTTGCGCTAAACTTATCTGGTATTTTCCCAGGTAAGTATGCGGTTATCGGCAATTTTCCGTACAACATTTCATCCCAGATCTTATTCAAAATCCTGGAAAATAGGGAGAATGTGGTAGAGATGGTGGGCATGTTCCAAAAGGAAGTTGCCGAACGCTGTGCATCCAAACCGGGAACAAAAGATTACGGCATACTGAGTGTTCTGATCCAGGCCTATTATGAGGTAACTTATCTCTTTACCGTAAAGCCAGGGACATTTAATCCACCGCCAAAGGTCAATTCCGGAGTCATCAGACTCAGCCGGAACAAGGCTGAAACATTGCCTTGTGATGAGAAATTATTTTGGCGGACGGTAAAGGGCGGTTTTAACCAGCGCAGGAAAACTTTAAGGAACGCGCTCTCCGGGGTTATACCAAGAGACAAAATGGACGACCATGCCTTTTTTGACAAAAGAGCGGAGCAACTTAGCGTTGACGATTTTATCTTATTAACACAACATTTAACCAAACTCTCCGCATAACAATGAGCAAAGGGAAGATTTTAATTGTAGACGACCTTCATCCCATATTTAAAGAACAAGCTACAGCAATGGGCTATGAAGTCCATGACCAGCCTCTCATCACCAGGGCAGAAACCCTGGGCATCATAGCGGATTATGAGGGAATAGCTGTCCGAACTAAATTTCTTATTGACCGGGAGCTGATCGATGCTGCAACCCGCTTGCGCTTTGTAGCCCGTGCAGGAGCGGGCCTGGACAATATAGACGAGGCTTATGCTGATCGGAAACAAATCCGGTTGCTTAACGCACCTGAAGGGAACAGCGATGCGGTTGGAGAGCATGCCTTAGGTATGCTGCTCTCATTGATGAATAACTTCCGTAAAGCCGACGAGGAAATCAGAAACGGTATCTGGGATCGGGAAGGAAACCGGGGTTATGAGCTGAAAGGCAAAACGGTCGGCATCATCGGCTACGGCCATATGGGTCGCAGTTTCGCCAAAAGACTGGCCGGATTTGGCGTTACTACCATAGCCTACGATAAATATAAAACCGGTTTTTCAGACGAATATGCCAGAGAGGTCAGTATGGAAGAAATCGTCCGGCAAAGCGAGGTGCTAAGCCTCCACATCCCGCTGACGGCAGAGACCCGGCAGATGATAGACGACGAATATTTCTTTCATTTCCGCAAACCGATTTTTTTCATCAATACGGCACGTGGTGAGATTGTCAGCGTAAAGGCCGTTTTGAATGCAATTAAGGCCAATAAAATTTTAGGAGCCGGTTTGGATGTACTGCAAACAGAAAAATTTCCGGCATTGAATGAACAGGAATGGTTTGAGGAACTAAAAAAATCAGATAAGGTATTATTAACTCCCCATGTTGGCGGCTGGACATTTGATTCCTACCGTAAGATTTCTGAAGTGCTTGCCGAAAAATTGAACCAGATCTGATCATTTGGCATTCCTTCATCATTTTGTTACAATTATTTGCTTTTGTGATATTACCCGATTATCTTCGTTTTTAATGAAGCAAGACTATGTAGGCAAATGCCGATGTAGTCTTGTTTGTTTTTTAGAGTAACTAACAAATAAACGAGCTATGACAGAGGTAACATATTATACCCACGATGGTTTAGAGAAACTGAAGGAAGAACTACAGTATTTGAAAACTACAGGCAGGCAGCAAATTTCCAAGGCAATAGCAGAAGCAAGAGATAAAGGCGACCTGTCGGAGAATGCAGAATATGATGCTGCAAAGGAGGCCCAGGGACTTCATGAAGCGAAGATTTCCAAAATGGAAAACACACTTTCTACGGCCAGGTTAATTGACGAGTCAAAACTGGACCTGACCAAGGTGCTTGCACTTTCTATTGTGAAGATTAAGAACATAAAAAATGGTTCTACCATGTCTTATCAACTGGTCGCCGAATCAGAAGCAGACCTGAAGACCGGGAAAATTTCCGTGAAGTCTCCGATTGCCCAGGGTTTACTGGGTAAATCAGTAGGCGATAAAACGGAGATCCAGGTACCTGCCGGTAAAATTGAGTTTGAAATATTAGAGATCAGCAGATAGCCATGGCAAGTATTTTTTCAAAGATCATCGGCGGCGAGATTCCGGCACATGTAGTGGCAGAAACGGCCGAATTTCTAGCCTTCCTGGATGTTAGTCCCCTGGTGATGGGCCATGTACTGGTCATTCCCAAAAAGGAGATTGACTACATCTTTGATATGGACGAGGAAAGCTATTTTGGGCTGACACTTTTCGCCAAGATTGTGGCCACTGGTCTGAAAGAAGCGTTCCCCTGC
>Ga0247815_10003712_pt1 | contig 10889 bp, 7 predicted proteins | sample UWRJL194509B1_FD_181014 | JGI IMG/M metagenome (GOLD analysis project Ga0247815, IMG submission 181014) | Plant litter microbial communities from Arlington Agricultural Research Station in Wisconsin, United States - UWRJ-L194-509B-1 | ecosystem: Environmental > Terrestrial > Plant litter >... | reverse complement strand
GCCATATAACTCGCATTGCTTTTAGGAGAGGTCGCCAGGTAAACAGCGCACTGGCTCAGGATAATCCGGCTTTCGGGATAACCGATTGTGGAAACCGCCTGAAACGTATTGTTGGCCATAATAAAAGCGGTTGGATTTGCATTTCCAATGTCTTCACTCGAAAGGATCAACATTCTCCGTGCGATAAATTTGACATCTTCGCCGCCTTCGATCATTCTGGCAAGCCAATAGACCGCGCCGTTAGGATCGCTTCCGCGGATCGATTTGATAAACGCCGAAACAATATCGTAATGCTGTTCGCCGGTTTTGTCATACAACACGGTATTTTGCTGCACAATTCCGAGCACTTTTTCGTTGGTGATCAAAATTTCATCTTCATTGGATGCATTTACGACCAGTTCGAAAATATTCAATAGCTTTCGTCCATCGCCTCCTGAAAGTCGCAACAGCGCTTCGGTTTCCTTTAATATGATTTTTTTCTCTTTCAAAAAAGAGTCTGTTTTCATCGCACGCTCCAATAACGCTTCCAGATCTTCACGCGAAAACGCATTTAAGATGTACACCTGACAACGCGACAGTAAAGCAGGGATGACTTCAAAACTCGGGTTTTCGGTCGTTGCGCCAATAAGCGTGATGATTCCTTTTTCGACAGCAGCCAATAGAGAATCCTGTTGCGATTTGCTGAAACGGTGGATCTCATCGATAAACAATATCGGATTTTTTGCCGTAAATAAACCACCACTTTGTTTTGCCTTGTCGATCACATCGCGAATGTCTTTCACACCCGAATTGATCGCGCTTAAAATGTAAAACGGACGTTTCGATTCCTGTGCGATAATTTGCGCCAGCGTTGTTTTTCCGGTTCCCGGCGGTCCCCAGAAAATTAATGACGGAATAATTCCTTTCGAAATTTGTTGCGTTAAGGAACCGTTTGGACCAACGAGATGCAGTTGGCTGACATAATCTTCAAGGTGTTGCGGGCGAATTCTTTCTGCTAAAGGTGCTTCCATGGTTGCAAAATTACAGCTTTTGTTTTTAATTGTTTGTTAATTTTCAGGAGCTGTTCCGGCTATGCGCTCTATCTTTTTTGCCACGGAAAAAGCCGATGGCAAAAAAGGATGCCGCTGCTATCCGGGCTAGATTTACACCACAAATTTTTCCATTGTCTGACAAAATAGCATTAAAAACTTTTTGGATTTATTTTTGACAGCGAGGCTTTAATTCAGGTAAATCTAAACTTATGAATGACAACCATTTTAAATTTTCGCCTTCGGTAATTCTGTTGCCGTTTTTATTCGTTTTGTCGTTGTGGATTGTTTTCTGGACAGATGTCAGTTTCAAACTGCACCTGAACGAATGGGGAATTTACCCGAGAAGTTTTGAAGGTTTGCGCGGCATTTTGTTCAGCCCGTTTTTACACGGAAGTGTCGAACATCTGTATAACAATTCGATTCCGTTGCTGATTTTGCTTGCGGCATTGCGGTATTTTTACAGAGAACAATTTTTTGCAGTAGTTGGATATGGTATTTTACTTTCCGGGTTTATCACCTGGGTGATCGGCCGCGATTCGTATCATATTGGCGCAAGCGGACTTATTTATGTGCTGGTCAGTTTTATATTTTTCAAGGGAATTAGAACCAAATACTACCGATTAGTAGCGCTTTCACTGATGGTGATCCTGATTTATGGCAGTTTGATCTGGTATGTTTTCCCTGAAATTGAAGACGGGATTTCGTGGGAAGGCCATCTCGGCGGACTCATTACCGGTTTTGCTTTTTCAGTCATTTTCCACACGCCCGAATACCAAAAACTCATTAAATACGATTGGGAACGACCAGATTTTGATCCGACAGGCGATAAGTTTTTGGAGCGCTTTGACGAATACGGAAACTTTGTAAACCTTCCGCCGCCAGAGCCTGAAGAAGAAAGTCAATTGCCTTTCAATGTCATATACCATTATATCCCAACTTCAGAAAGTTCGGTCAATACTTCAAATAAAACGAATGAATAATTAGCTTCTTTGTCTTACAGCTTCGTATAAGAATGCGCCACAAGCGACAGATACATTTAAAGAACCGATATTTCCAAACATAGGAAGTTTGGCTTTTTCATCTACAATTTTCAATACCGATGGATTGATTCCACGGTCTTCGGAACCCATAATTATTGCGACTGGTTCATTAAGTGAAACGTCGTAGATATTCTGGTCGGTTTTTTCTGTAGCAGCCACGGTTTTGATTCCGGAACCCTGAAGAAAAAATACAGCGTCTTTAATGTGTTCCACTTTACAAATCGGCACATTAAATACGGCACCAGCAGAAGTTTTTACCGTATCACCATTTACCGGTGCAGAACCCGCTTTTTGGACGATAATGCCATTTACGCCGGTACATTCCGCAGTTCGGATTATAGCTCCAAAATTTCGTGCATCCGAGATTTGGTCCAGAATTAAAAACAATGGAATTTTTCCAGATTCGGTAACAGTAGTTATGAGGCTTTCCATGTCGTGAAATGCGATAGGAGAGATGCTTGCTACTGCGCCCTGGTGGTTGTTTGGTGTCAACCGGTTCAATTTCTCAACAGGAACATAGGAAAAGTTGATGTCATTTCGTTTCATCACTTTCATCAGGTCTTTCATGAGTTCGCCAGAGACTTCTTTCTGGATAAACACTTTGTCTACTGCTTTCCCTGATTGAATAGCCTCTATAATTGCTCTGATCCCGAAAATTTGATGTTCTTTTTCCATTGCGCAAAGATATAAAAAAACCACCAGCGTAAACTGGTGGTTTTAAAAAACATTGATTATACAAAATTAATATTCGTCTTCGTAGAAACCGGTTCTTTTATGACCTTCATAGATAATATCATATCCAGGGTCGTCGTAGCTGTAATGAACCCTGAAAGTAATTTTGTCAACTTTGTGGCCTGCCTTTGATACAGCACCACCTTTGATAATTTGACCTTCAGTGATTGTTACTGTGCTGGTGTTGTCTCCACCATCATTAGCATTTATGGCATTTGTTGCGCCGAAAGCGCCAGTATTCGTGTCTATAGTAAACTTGCTTTTTACATAGTAACCATTCTCATGGTCATCAAGCCACATCGTATTGTCATTTGCAGACGTGTTGTATGTGTAATGCAAAGCATTCTCAAACAATATGTCACCATCTGTGTCAGTTCCTGTAATGAACCAGTCTCCAGCAAATTCGCCTGTTGTAGTCATCACTTTATCAGGGTCTCCACCTTCGTCACATGAAATTAACGAAGTAATTAAAAAAATACTAAAAAGTACTTTTAAAAAGTTATTTTTTGATATTGTCATTTTTGTTTTTTTTTAAATTAACGTGTAAAGTTTCTGACTGCAGTTCCATAAACCCCAGAAGCAATCAATACCCATGTAAATCGATTATTGCTGACCAATGTTCCATCTTCACTTTCTACATCGATACCGTTTGTAGTCTGTGGTGGAATATACAAGTGTTCATCATCGATATTATAAAAAGTGACTTCAAGAGGTGTTGTTGGCGGAGCAATTCCCCCAGCATTATCGCTTGTATAAACTCTGTCTGAAATTCTCAAAACATGATTTTCGTTGCCACTTCTCAAAAAAGTTCCTTCCAAATTAAAAGCACTTGGTGCACTACTTAACACGATAACTGTTCTTGTTTGTGAAGCTGTAAAGCCGTCAGCATTACTTGCATTATAATTAACCTTGTAAACTCCAGGGGTCGCAGTATCAACTGTTCCATCGGAAGTAATTTCTAATTCCTCCGCTCCCGCCAGCGCAACTGCACCTTCATCTGTAAATGAATCTCCTTGAGTTAATACTAGGGTTTTATCACCATTAATTGTTACAATGGGATATGTAGTTACACGTGACACATTTTCTGTCGATGTGTCTTCACAGGAAGTAAATATACCACCGGTGATTAATAATAAAGATATGATTGTTTTTTTCATGATTTTAATTAATTAGCCCACCAAACTGGTGTTGTTAAAGGTACTAAAGCTGGTGCATTTGTATTTGAATTCCTCTCAGATAATGGATAAACCAATCTTCTTGGGAAAGCATTCCCCGCAGGTCCATTTACACTGTACGCTAACTGTCCTGGTACATAAGCGGCGTCGCTTTGCGGAACGTTAGAAATTGCTGGAATTCCTGTACGATTTTGCTCTAAGAATGATTCAAAACCATTTCCTGGGAAATTCGCAACCCATTTTTGTGTAATTATGGCTGTCAGTTTGTCTGCAAAAGACCCTCCAGTTGGATAAGCATATGGTCCAGCTAATAATGTTGTAGCGCTTAAGGGATTTCCATCTGCATCCTCATAACGTGCCAGATTTGTAGCGACAGCTTCATCATAAAAAGCTTTTCCGCTTCCAGTACCATTTCTTTCAACTGCTTCAGCCTGTAAAAATAAGCTTTCTTCTTTACTAAGGAAAAACACTGGCGCAGTAGCGGAGTTATTTACAACAGCAATATTACCAGCTGTACTTGTATAATCACCTTGGTTGAGTGCATTTCCAGCTGTGTAGTATTCGTCTCTCCTTGGATCGCCGTTTGATGTTAAAAATGATGAAAGCGTAGTGCTCATTCTTAAATTCGTTGCAACGTTTAACTGTCTGTTGTTAAATTCGTACAGAGGATTGCTTGAATTAGGAGCGTCTTCAAATTGGGTAAGCGCTGCGTCCACATCTAAAAATTCTACACCCGAACTAAGCAATTCAGCAATACCTGCGTTGGCAATAGATGCTCTTGAACTTTCTGTTTGCCTGATGTAAATTTTCAATTTAAGGGTATTTGCGAATTTAACCCAATTTTCCATATTGCCACCAAAAATATAATCATCATTTGCAGGAGCTGAACCGACAGATGCTGAAAGGTCTCTTGATAACGCATCATTCAAATCCTGGATCATGAAATCGTATACTTCTTGACCCGAATTGAAGGCAGGTTCTAAGATTTCCTGATTGTTTGCTTGTTTGTAAGGAATACTTCCGTACAAATCAGTTAATATCTGTGAGCCTTGAACTTCTAGGACACTTGCTATCAAATAGTAGTTCCAGTTTCCTTCAGCAAGTGCTCTTTTTTTGACGTTTCTGATATCCCCTAGAGCATCGTACATACCATTCCAGGCAAAATTGTAGTCTGCTGTACCGATAGTATAATTATCGATATCTCTATACTGATTTGCCAAATTACTTTGTGTCCAATATTGTGACCAAAAGCCACCAATTATTGCGTATGATGACCCTTCAGAACCTGCTAAACCTGCAATGCCCGCTGGTAAAATTGCCGAAAGCGGTGCTGCATCTGGATCCAGAAAATCCGGATCTCTATTTATATCTAAATCTGTACTGCAACCAGTGAATACAGCCGATAAAACTAATACACTTATAATAAACTTTTTCATTTTTTTCTTTTTAGAATGTTAATTTGAGGCTGGCACCATAAGATCTTTGTGAAGGATTCGTACCAAATTCTCCTTGCTCACTTAACAAATCATCACCATAAGTAGACAATTCTGGATCAACATAAGGGTTGTCGTCTGGAGTCCATAAAGCTAAGTTTTTACCGTAAATGCTAAACGAAGCATTTACCAACCCAAGTCTTTTTACTGATTCAGCTGGGAAATTAAATGTCAATGCAACATCTCTTAACCTTACAAACGTTTTGTCGATAATATGTCCTTTTTCAACTCCAGGATTACCCTGAGTATTCCAGAAATCATCCATTTTATCACTAGTTATCGCAGTAGTGTTCTCCACATATGAAACTTCACCTGCACCATTTGTAACTTCAATTACAGAGTTAGGGATGATGAATGTATTTCTGTCGTTGTAGTTGGTTTCGATACCATTTCCTGTAAAATGTGAAAGTCTTTTTGTGTAAGAGTACATTTCACCACCTTGTTTCCAATCGATACCAAATGTGAGCGCTAAATTTTTGTAAGTAAGTTTATTTTTAAAACCCATCACGAAATCTCTCTGCGTGTTTCCAACAGCTTCTTCATCGTCAGTTACTTTGTAAACTCCTGTTGCAGCATCAACAATATATTGACCAGCAGCATTAGTTCTTGGTACAAAAGCGCTCAAGACACCAAGAGGTTGTCCTTTTACCGCATTGAAACTAGTACCGTAATTTGTCGCAAGTTGAACTTTGTTCAAACCTCCTGCAATGTCAGTTACTTCAGACTCGTTTTTAGTAAATGTAGTTGTGAAATCCCATTCGAAGTTGTCTGTTCTTACCGGTACAACATTTAATACCAATTCAATCCCTTTGTTAGTAACGTCAATCAAATTTGTCGTTTGCGTAGCGAATCCTGTTGATGCGGCAAGTGGTCTTGCGAACAATAGTCCGTCAGATTTTTTGTTGTAATAGGTTGCATCAATGTTAACGCGTTTTTTAAACAAATTTGTTTCAAAACCAAATTCGAGTTCATTGACTTTTTCAGGTTTAAGATTCATGTTTCCAAGATTTCCAGCGAACTCATAACCATTTACACCTCCAAGTGGAAGTAAGATAGATCCAAATCCGAACGCTGCATTACCTTGCGCTAAAGCAGATTCAGTCTGGTATGCCTGAAACGTGTCATTCGCAAGTGCAGCATATCCAGCTCTTAATTTCAAAAAGTAATCTTGTGTTTCAACAACAATTCCGCTCAAACTTGCAGATGGGTAAAAGTATGAATTTGCTCCTAATGGTAGTGTTGATGTCCAGTCATTTCTACCTGTTAAGGTTAAAAACAATTTGTTTTTGTATGATGTTTCTACCGAAGCAAAAGCCCCAAAAGACCTTCTTAATTGATCATTTTGTGCGACAATTGGCTTAATTGAGGAGTTAGACAATTCGTAGAAATTTGGAATGTCTAAGTTTGTAACTGACGCAAGTAATGAAGAGGATTTACGTTCGTTTGTGTTCAATCCGAATAAAGCGTTCACATTAAAGTCTTCGCCAATAGCAGTGTTGTAGTTAAGAATTAAATTGGTATCGAATTCAACATTCTCAATTTTACGTTCTGTAACACCACCAACAACTGGAATTACACCACCAAGATCTTGTGCAGAACCTGGCAGATATCTTGAAATAGCGCCATAGGTTTTTAAGTTTTCAACTCTGTAATCTCCACCTGCCTGGTAGCTAAGAGTAAACTTTTTGTTAAATTGATATGCAAGATTTACATTACCATATAAACGATTACCGTCTATTTTTGTAGAGTTCTCATTAACAGCGAAGTATGGATTTCCAGAATATGGAGTGAAGTAATTGCTTGGCGTATTGTAAGGATTATTTACATAGTCTTGTAAATCAACCACGCTAACATCTCTCGGAATCTGCAGTAGTTCCTGAGAAAGTACATTTCCCTCTCCTGCAGCATCCCCTTGACCAGTGTTTACTGCATTTTGCTCTTTTCTAACATAATTAATTGTGGTTTTAATCGTTAGTTTTTCAGAATTTATTCCCGCGTTTAGGCCTAAAGTTTTTCTGTCGTAAGAGTCTGCAGCTGAAGGAATGATACCGTCAGAATTTACGTCTGTATAGTTTAATGAGAAGTTTGAATTTTCTCCACCTCCAGAAAGGCGTACGCCATTTGTATAAGTTCTCCCAACTTCATAAAAATCTTTAATGTTGTCTTTCAATGCAACATAAGGTTTGATTTGTTGGGCGTTGTTAATAATGGCACCCCAAGGGCGTATTTCTCCATTAAAAGCAGGTCCCCATGATCCATTCTCATTACTTGCATGATTTTGAGGATATCCAGCCCACGTGGAATAAGATACACCATCCCAACCCTGACCGAATTGGTTTTGTAAATGCGGTACTCTCGCTACTTCTGAAAAATCTGTCGAATTAGAAAGCTCTACAGAAATCTTGGATTTGTTTTTAGCAGATTTTGTTGTAATGATGATCACACCTTGTCCAGCTCTTGAACCATACAATGCAGATGCAGCCGCACCTTTAAGAATTGTCATGCTTTCAATGTTGTTAGGATCGATATCACTGATACCATTACCACCGTCAAAACTTCTGTTTACACCGCTTGAGCCGTTAGAAGAGTTGTTTATCGGCGTACCATCTACAACATACAACGGACTGTTTCTGTTTAGGGAACTAAATCCCCTTATGATGACTTTCGATGAAGCACCAACCTGCGCAGGAGCTGAAATGTCAACACCCGCTACTTTTCCAGAAAGAGATTCGAAAACGTTTGTGTTATTTACCTCGGTTAAATCTTTCGACGTAACGTTAGAAGTTGCGTAACCCAATTCTCTTTTTTGCCGTTTAATACCAAAAGCAGTAACTACAACGCCTTCAAGTTGAACAGAATCGTCTGTCAATTTAACAGTCATCGTTGCTGCTGCGGGAACTTCCTGTGTTTTCATTCCTAAGAAGGTAAATACTAAAATTTGCCCTTTTGCAGCAGAGATTTTGAAGTTACCATCAAAATCAGTTTGTACGCCGTTTGTCGTACCCTTAACCAGAACGTTCGCGCCCGGAATCGGCATGCCGGTTTGATCCTGAACAACCCCGGTTACGGCAATGTCCTGCGCAAATGAAATCTGCGCTAATAGCACTAGTAACAGCGCTAAAAATCCATTAAACTTTAGTTTCATTTTAAATTATTTTGAATTAGTTACCCCAAAAGTCCAAATTAATTGTTAAGTTTCCTAATCTTGAAAGGACTTTTTGACGTTTTTTTTTGAAAAAACTTTTAAAAATTGGTTTTAAAACTGATGTGGACGATAGAATTCGAAAGTTTTACCGGCTGTTCCTTTGTACTTCCGTTTGCATAGACAATGTTAAATAATCCGTTTTTTGTTAAAAGTCCGAATCCAAATCCGAGGCCTAAAAGCGTGCCGCTATTATTGGAAGTCTTGTCCTGAAAATAGCCATAATCGATAATCGAATGCACGTAAATGCCCGGCGTCAGACTGTATCGGTATTCGGTTAATAATGAAGTAAAAAGGTTTGCCTGCAGGCTGTTTTCGTTGAATCCGCGGATCGAATTGATGCCGCCAAAACGATACAATTCATTTGTAATGTAACTTTCGCTGCTCAAATAATAATTCTGGCTTTTGATATTAAAACTATTTTTTTCGTTTAAATAAATGTTATGTTTTACATCTAAATTTAACAAAAACTGTTTATTGGAAACAAATTTGGAATCACGCGATCCGATTCCGGCTTTAACAACGATTTTAGTTTTTTCGGGAAAAAGCAGGTCATCTGGTTTGAAATCTGAAAATTCGAAATTTGTTGTTAAAAAAGAATTTTCATAATCTGAAATTAAGGCAGTATTGGAATTTTGAATGTCGCTTGACTCGGTCGATTCGTATCCTGCATATAATCGCGTATTGTAATTGAAAAAATAACCCAGGCTAATTGCGGTTTTTGTGTTTTGAAAAGTACTGTCCTGTTTGAAAAGGTTCAGTTGCGCTTTTAATCCAAACGGACTTTTAAAAATATAGGGCAATTCGATTGATGCATTGAAAGTGGTTTGCTCGTTCCCGTCGCTTTTCCAATAAAGCGTAAAAGTTTCTCCGGTGTTTAGAATGTTGTTCAGGACCAAATCCAGATATCCATTGAAAACAATTTTGCTTTGTTCGTTGGATGAAAATCCTATAAATCCATCAAAAGTATTGGCTTTGGCTTTTTCGAGATACATGTAAATTTTTGTCGAATCCTGTGAAAAAAGGATTTCCGGATATTTGGTCTGTTTGACAAACCGGAATTTTTCAAAATCGGTGTAAATGTTTTTGAGGTTTTCCTGGTTGAAGATTTTATTGCGATAGATTCGTTTGATATTGGCTTTGTGTCCTTCGGGAAATTTTGGATATCCGTTAATGACGATGTCGTTGAGTTGGCGCTTCTTTTCAAGTGACAAACTGAGTTCTGCTTCAAGGTGGTTTTTGTTGGCTTTGATGTTGATGAGCTGAAGTTTCGAAAGCGCGTAACCTTTTTTTTCGAGTTTGTACAGAGTCTGGTTCATGAATCCTTCAGTTTCCGAAAACGGCATCACGATCGTATCATTTTTATTCTCAAAAAGCGACAAGGATTTGAGTTCCGAATTCGCGCCTACATATATATGTATGAAATTGGTTTTTTTTCCAAGACTCAAACGGAATTGAAAAGTCGAATCATTGGGTTTCGAATTTTCGATTATCTCATTTTCGATAAATCCGGCCTTTGTTAATTTTTGTGAAATTAAATTGGTTTCGGTTGAAACGGATTTCCCGTTGATGTGAATGGCTTTGTATCCGAGCGAATCGATGGTCTTGGAGTCTTTGTCGGTTTTTCCGTTGATTTTCAGGTAAAGGTTTTGGGCCGAAACGAAAGGCACCGACAGCAACAGGAAAAAAATAATGGCAAGCCTTTCCAAGTGTTTTTTAATTTTTGATAAAAGTAACGCAAAAAAGGGACATTTTATTCTGCTGTGGTTTTTGCAGGAATTTTTCTAAAGATTAGAATTTCCTTTCTTATGTCTCTTGGGTTTCCAAAAATGTATGCTGTTGTTGTGCTTATTTGTACTGCGTTTTGTTTGGAATTCATTTGTGTTTCTTTTGAAAATGCTGGTGTTTTGGAAATAAAATTTAAACCAATATCAAATTGATTTCAATTTCAGGTCAATTCTCTTCATTATAAAGAGGGTTTTCTTAATTAAAAATACAGACGTACAATACAATTGAAAATTAATGAATTATGATTTGTTTGATTAAAAATAATTACTACATTTGCAACCCCGTAAAAAGCGGGAAATTTATATATAAGTAATTTTTAGTATTAATTATGCCAACAATTCAACAATTAGTAAGAACTGGAAGAACTCAGATAACTAAGAAGAGTAAATCGGTTGCTTTAGATTCTTGTCCTCAAAGAAGAGGTGTTT
>Ga0247815_10003711_pt1 | contig 10889 bp, 8 predicted proteins | sample UWRJL194509B1_FD_181014 | JGI IMG/M metagenome (GOLD analysis project Ga0247815, IMG submission 181014) | Plant litter microbial communities from Arlington Agricultural Research Station in Wisconsin, United States - UWRJ-L194-509B-1 | ecosystem: Environmental > Terrestrial > Plant litter >... | reverse complement strand
CCGACCCTAGCGATTGTCTCCGCCCGGGAATATCGTGGGCCCATGATCGGATCCCTGGAGTCTCTCGTCATCGACTGCGCCGACCCCCAGGCGCTCGCCCGGTTCTACTCGAAGCTGATCGGCGCCGACATCGTCGGCTTCGACCCCGACTGGGCCGAGATCGTTCCCCCGGCCAGCCCCCGCCCACTCATCGCCTTCCAGCGCGTCGACGACTACACCCCGCCACAGTGGCCGGGGCAGGATGTCCCCCAGCAGATGCACCTCGACATCAAGGTCGACGACCTCGATGTCGGCGAGGCCGCGGTGCTCGAGCTCGGCGCGACCAAGGCCGGATCGGACACCCCGACGTTCCGGGTCTACCTCGACCCGGCCGGGCATCCGTTCTGCCTCGTCACGCCGCAGGACTGAGCTGGCTCGGTTTCGGCGTCGGTAGGGCTAGACGGCGGGACGCGTCGAACCGCGCACCTGCAGGCTCGGCGTGAACGTCTCGTGCACCGCTTCTGTGCGTCCGCGCACTCGCTCCAGGAGAAGCTCGACCGCGCGAGCCCCCATCGCCTCACCCTGCTGGTCGACCGACGTCAGGGAGATGGCCGGGTGCGCGGCGAGTGGCACGTTGTCGTATCCGACGACGGAGATGTCGAGTCCGAGATCTTGGATCGCATGCAGTGCGCCGAATGCGAGCTCGTCGTGACCGGCGAAGATGGCGGTGGGATGCTCTTCCGTCAGAAGGATGTCGCGCACCACCTCGTTCGCATACGACTCGCCCTCCCCGGAGCGGGCGATTCTCGAGAACTCGCCGCGGCCGGTCTGCTCCATCATCGTGAGGTAGGTCTGTAGGCGCACCCCGTGCGGCGTTCGCCGCTGTGGCGCCGTGGCCAGACCGTCCCGGGTGAGATGCAGCACGCGATCGTGTCCCAGCTCAAAGAGGTGGTTCAGCGCTTCGCGCGCCCCCAGCTCATCGTCTCCCGCGACAGTGTCGTATTTGTCGGAGATGTGATGCCGACCGAACAGAACCACCGGGGTGCGCCGTGCGATGTTCTCCAGCCAGCTCTGGCTTACCAACGGCGACACCGCGATGACGCCGTCCACCTGCTGGTCGACGAGCGCCTCGAGTGCCCGATACCCCTGCTGCTTCGTCGCCTCCGCGGGGGCGATCAGCAACTGATAGTCACTGCCACCGAGCGAGTCGGTGGCTCCACGAAGCACACGGGTGAAGAACTGGTTGCTAAAATCGGGGATCTCGATTCCGAGGGTGTAACTCGATCCCCGCATCGCGCGCGCCGCGACTCGCGGGCGGTAGGAGAGTTCCTCGATCGCCGAGGTGACGCGCTCCCGCATGGCGGGGCTCACGCCGTACGCATTGCGAATCACCTTCGAGACCGCAGCGCGCGACACTCCTGCCGTGCGGGCGACATCCTCGATGGTGGCCGGCCTGTCGTCATCCAGCCGCGTCACGTCTTCTCTTCTCCACTGCATGCCCAGACCGGGTCGCCTAAGCCCTTCTCGGCGTACCGGATACCCGCGCCGAATTTCCCCATTGTAGATCGGTCTACGGAGTTGCATAATTGAAACGAGTCAATGTAGACCGCTCTACATTGAGCCCGGTGCACCTCCCCACCAATCTCCGAAAGGAATCTCAATGTCGAGAATCACACAGCGCTCCCCCTTCCGGCGCCCCAGCCTTCGGCGCTCCGTCGCCCGGATGACCGCGGTCCTCGGGGTCGCAACCCTGGCCGCCGCAGCGCTCGCTGGCTGCTCAACGGGCGGAGGGGCATCGGGCGAGACAACCATCCGCCTCACCGCGGGTGGAAACGACCCTGCCGCCACCGCCTTCGCCAAGAACCTCGTTGCGGCGTTCGAGAAGGAGAATCCCAAGATCACCGTGAAGGTGAGCACTCGCCCCGGCGGCACCGACGGCGACAACCTGATCAAGACCCGACTCTCCACCGGAACGATGGATGACGTCTTCCTCTACAATTCCGGGTCGCTCTTCCAGGCGCTCCGCCCCGACAGCCAACTCCAGCCACTCACCGACGAGGCATGGGTGAAGAACCTCACCGATGACTTCAAGAAGACCGTGAGCACCGACAAGGCGACATACGGCGCTCCCTGGGGCACGACCTTCAACGGCGGCATCATGTACAACAAGAAGGTCTACGAGAAGCTCGGGCTCACCGTTCCCACCACCTGGGACGAATTCATCAGCAACAGCGAGAAGATCAAGGCCGCCGGCATCATCCCGATCCTGCAGTCCTACGGCGACACGTGGACCAGCCAGCTGTTCGTCCTCGCCGACTTCGCCAACGTGAGCGCCGCCGACTCGAAGTGGGCCACCGACTACACCAACAACAAGGCGAAGTACGTCGATGCCCCCGCCCTCGCCGGGTTCACCCACACCCAAGAGGTCTTCGACAAGGGTCTGATGAACAAGGACTTCGCGTCTCTGACGAACGTCAACGCGCTCAAGCTGCTGGCGACCGGTGAGGCCGCGCAGTACCCGATGATCACCGCGGTCATCAGCAACGTGGTGCAGAGCAACCCCGATCAGGTCGACGACATCGGTTACTTCGCGATGCCGTCGGATTCGGGCGACGCCCACGCCACCGTCTGGGAGGCGAACGGCGCCTACATTCCCAAATCGAGCACCGGCGACAAGCTCGCGGCGGCGAAGAAGCTGGTGGCCTTCCTCAACTCGCCGAAGGGCTGCGATGTGCAGAACTCGACCGGCGTTCCCGCCGGCCCCTTCGCAATCAGCACCTGCACGGTTCCGGATGACGCTCCCGCTCTCGTGGCGGACGAGCTGAAGTACCAGGAAGACAAGAAGACCGGGCTCGCGCTCGAGTTCCTGTCGCCGATCAAGGGACCGAACCTCGAGAAGATCCTCATCCAGGTCGGTTCGGGCATCTCCAGCGGCAAGGAGGGTGCGGCGCTGTACGACAACGACGTGAAAGCCCAGGCCCAGCAGCTCGGCCTCAAGGGCTGGTAACACCCCGGTCGACGGCGGTGGGGTGGCGCAGGTCGCCGCCCCACCGCTCGCCCCCACGCATCAGCATCAGCACCAGCACCGAACCGACATCACTCGACGAGGAGTAGATCATGTCGACAGCTAGCCCCGCCGCGGCCGTCCAGGCCGCAGCGATCGCCGAAGAGGCACCGCCACCACCACCGAGGAAGCGCCGACCGATCAAGTCGTACTACCCGTCGTGGTTCTTCATCCCCACCATCGCGCTCTACGTCGTCTTCTTCGCGATCCCCACCTTCGCCTCGTTCTACTTCTCCCTGACGCGCTGGTCGCTGTTCGACTCGCAATTCATCGGGTTCGCGAACTTCGTGCAGTTCTTCCAGGATCCGCAGCTGTACACCAGCTTCATCCACACCCTGATCTACGCGGTCATCACCTCCGGCTCGAAGGTGATCATCGGCTTCTTCCTCGCCGTGCTGCTCACCGGTCCCGTGGTCGGACGTGGCTACCTGCGGGCGGTGGTCTTCTTTCCGGTACTGATCTCCACCATCGGCGTCGGCATCATGTTCAAGTCGCTACTCGACCCGTTCCACGGAATGGTCAACGGCGTGCTCGGCTTCTTCGGCCTGCCGCAGCCAGGATGGTTCACCGATCCCAACCTGGCGCTGTACACGATCGCCGGCGTGGATGTCTGGAAGGGTGTCGGCATCGCCACGCTCATCTTCATGGCCGGCATCGTGGCCATCCCCAACGAGTACTACGAGGCGGCGAAGATCGACGGCGCGAGCTCGTGGAACATCCTGCGGCTCATCACCATCCCGCTCACCCGCGGCGCCACCGCGACCGTCATCATCCTGTCGCTGATCGGCGGTCTGCGCTCCTTCGACATCATCTGGGCGACGACCGGCGGAGGGCCCGGGTTCACCAGCGATGTCATCGCCTCCGTGATCTACAAGCAGTACCAGGCCGGCTTCTACGGCCTTTCGACCGCGGGCAACGTCGTCCTGTTCCTCGTCGTGACCGTCATCATGGTGCCGCTCTCGTACTTCTTGAACCGAAAGCAGGTCGAACTGTGAGCCGCGCCCGCGTCCGCGCCTGGATCGTGGGAGTCATCGCGATCCTGGTCTCCGTCGTTGTCTTTCTCGTGCCATTCGTCTTCGTCGTGCTGCAGGCAGCCAAGACTCCGGATGACGCCTCCACCCTCGCATTCTCCTGGCCCGCCCAGTGGCAGTTCTTCGAGAATCTGACCGCAGTACTGGCGTCGAACGACGGCCTGATCTTCCGGGCCTTCGTCAACAGCGCGATCCTCACCGTGGGATCGGTCACCCTCATGGTCATCCTGGCCGCGATGGCGGGATACGTGCTCGCCCGCAAGCGGGGAAAGCTCAATCCGATCGTCAACTTTTTCGTGTTGGCCGGGTTGATCGTGCCGCCCGCCGTCGTCCCGACGATCTGGGTTCTGCAGGCCCTCGGTCTGTTCAAGACAATGCCGGGGATGATCCTGATCGAGGCGACATTCGGACTGTCGTTCAGCATCCTGCTGTTCCGCGCCTTCGTCGGCAACATCCCGCGCGAACTCGACGAGGCGGCCGTGCTCGACGGCGCCGGACCGGTGCGCCTGTTCTTCCGCGTGGTGCTTCCGTTGCTGCGGCCGGTGGTGGTCACCGTCATCGTCGTCCAGGCCGTCTTCGTCTTCAACGACTTCGCCGGGCCGCTCTACTTCCTCCCCGGCGATGAGAACGCCACCGTGCAGCTGACCCTGTACACGTTCTCGGGGCAGAACCTCAGCTTCTACAACCTGCTGTTCATGGACATCCTGCTCATCACGATCCCGCCCCTGGTCGCCTACATCTTCTTCAACCGTCAGATCGTCGCGGGGCTCACCAGCGGCGCCGTGAAGGGCTGACCCACCGTTCCACCGCCGTATCCGTTCCACCGCTGTATCCGTTCGACCGACCACACTGGAGAGAATCAATGACCTGGCACGCACGAATGATCGCCGCAGACGAGGACTTCGACGGGGCGCCGCTGCTGCGCACCGAGTTCTCCCTCGACCCAGGGCACGGCGAGGTGGCCGGCGCGACGCTCACCCTGTCGGCGCTCGGCATCGTGGAGGCGTGGATCAACGGGAAGCCTGTCTCCGATGACCTCCTGACCCCGGGCTGGAGCAGCTACGAGTGGCGCCTCCGCTATGCGGAGTATGACGTGACGGCACTGCTCGGCAGCGATGACGACAACGACGGTGCCAGCGCGCTGGGGCTCGCCCTCGGCAACGGCTGGTATCGCGGTCGTCTCGGCTGGTCGGGCAAGTCGCGCTTCTACGGCGAGGAACTGGGAGCCTTCGCCCAGCTCGAAGTCGTGTTCGCCGACGGTCATCGCCAGCTGATCGACACCGATGAGAGCTGGACCGCCGGGCCGAGTGCGGTGCTCGCCAACGACCTGTACGACGGCGAGACCATCGATGCCCGTCTGCGCGACGACGCCTGGATGCGCACCGGCTTCGAGGGGGACGGCTGGGTCGGCGTGCACGCGCTCGACTTCGACACCTCCATCCTGGTTCCCTACATCGGCCCGCAGGTGAAGCGCTGGGCAGAACTGCCAGCCCTGAAGGTCTGGACGTCACCGGCCGGCAAGACCCTCGTCGACTTCGGTCAGGATCTGGTGGGCTGGGTGCGGGTGTCGGTGCACGGTGAATCGGGCGCCGAGGTGACGATCCGGCACGCCGAGGTGCTCGAGAACGACGAGCTCGGCACGCGGCCGCTGCGCACAGCGCTGGCGACCGATCGCTACATCCTCAGCGGCGGCGATGATGTGTTCGAACCGACCTTCACCTTCCACGGCTTCCGCTACGCCGAGGTGAGCGGATGGCCGGGTGAGCTTCGTGCCGAAGACGTCACCGCCGTGGCGATCGGCACCGAGCTCGAACGGATCGGCACCTTCCGCACCTCCGACCCCCTGTTGAACCAGTTCCACGAGAACGTGATCTGGGGCATGCGTGGCAACTTCGTCGATGTACCGACGGACTGCCCGCAGCGCGACGAGCGCCTCGGCTGGACGGGAGACATCGCGGCATTCGCCCCCACGGCGGCCTTCCTCTTCGACGTCGACACCTTCCTCACCGAGTGGTTGCGCAACGTCTCGGCCGAGCAGGCCCACCACGACGGGATCATCCCCTACGTCGTTCCCGATGTGCTCAAGTACATCGACCTGCCGGAAGGCTTCCCGCCATCGGAGAGCACAGCGGTCTGGAGCGACGCCGGAGTCTGGGTCCCGTGGGACCTCTACCAGGCTTACGGAGACACGCAGGTGCTCGCCGACCAGTTCGACTCGATGGCAGCGCACGTGCGCAGGGTGCACTCGCTGCTGTCACCGAACGGGCTCTGGGACACCGGCTTCCAGTTCGGCGACTGGCTCGACCCCGACGCCCCGCCGGAGGACCCGGCGGCCGCCAAAGCGGACACCGGAGTGGTCGCCACGGCCTGCGCCTACCGCTCGGCGTCGATCGTCGCCGACACCGCGGCGCTGCTCGGACTGGAGGCGGAGCAGACGGAGTTCCGCGCTATCGCCGACAACCTTCGCGCGGCGTTCACCGAGCACTATGTCGACGGGGGACGGATCGTCAGCGACTGCACCACGGTCTACTCCCTGGCGATCGTGTTCGGTCTGCTCGACCCCGAAGACCAGGTGGTCGCCGGTGAACGGCTGGCCGAGCTCACCGCGGAAAGCGGGTATCGCATCTCGACCGGATTCGCGGGCACCCCGTTCATCACGGACGCGTTGACCCAGACGGGGCACCTCGACGACGCCTACAAGCTGTTGATGCAGCGCGAGGTGCCGTCGTGGCTCTACTCGGTGACGATGGGCGCGACCACGGTCTGGGAGCGCTGGGACTCGATGCTGCCCGACGGCAGCATCAACCCGGGGGAGATGACATCGTTCAACCACTACGCCCTCGGCGCCGTCGCCGACTGGATGCACCGGGTGATCGGCGGCATCTCGCCGCTCTCCCCCGGGTACGCCGATGTGCTCATCGCGCCGCAGCCCGGCGGCGGCCTCACCGAGGCCGAGACGACCCTCGCGACACGGCACGGACTCGTCTCGGTGCACTGGACAGTCGCCGAGGGTGAACTCACTGTCGAGGTCGAAGCACCCGAGGGGATCAGCGGAGTGCTGAGGCTTCCCGGTTCAGCCGATCGCGAGTTGGTTGCCGGCCGCGTGTCGGTCAGCGCTCCGATCGCCGACCCGGTCGGCGCGGTGAGCTGACCCTCGCTCGCCGGCAGCAGACGGATGCCCGGCCACGTTCTCGTCGACGCGGCCGGGCATTCTTTTTGTGGTCTTCTCCCGCCGCGATACCGCGCCGATCAGCTCGAGAGTTTGCGCAGCGCAGTGCCCTTGTGGGCGGCCTGGGCCCCTGTCTTCTCCGACTGAACGATGAACGCGGGTTCCTCGGCGGATGCGGTGAAGTGTTGACCATCGAACTCGAAGTCGGCGGTCTTCCGCTGCTTCACCGTGCCCTGCGTTCGGCCCTGCGACGTGTTCCACGACACCCGGTCTCCGACCTTCAGCTCTGCCATGCCGAGCACGGTACCCCTCAGTACGCGATCATCCCGTCGCGGTCACTGAAGGTGCCGGTCGGACCGTCGCCGGTGATGGTCGCCATGGCGACCACCGCATCCGTACCCTCCGTCACGGTCTGCGGACCGCTGTTGCCGTTGAGGTCGGTCGCGGTGTACCCGGGGTCGATGGTGTTGACCCGCATCGCCGGCAGCATCTTCGAATACTGCACCCCGAGCATGATCACCGCCGCTTTGGATGAGGTGTAGCCGGGAGATATCACCGAGGACTCGACGCGGGACGGATCGGTGATGAAGCGCGGGAAGCCGAGGCCGCTGGCAACGTTCACGATGACCGGGTTGTCGGATGTCGACAGCAGTGGCAGGGCCGCCTGCGTCATGCGAACGATCGAGTACACGTTCGTGTCGAACACCTCGTGCAGCTCGGCTGCGCCGTACTCCTCTACCGGCACGTGAGCGCCGGTGATTCCTGCGTTGTTGATCAGCACGTCGAGGGCAGGGAGGGAGGCGATCGCCGCATCGACTGAACCCTGGTCGGTCACGTCGAGCTGCACGATGTGAGCACCGAGAGCGGCGGCATCCGTTCCCTTCGAGATGTCGCGCATGCCGGCGTAGACGGTGTGCCCGGCCTCGATGAGGCGGCGCGCGGTTTCGAGTCCGAGGCCCTTGTTGGCCCCGGTGATGAGTGTTGTTGTCATGCTTCGAGACTGCGGCGGTTAGCGCTCGACTTGCTGGCACTGCGGGTACCACCCGTCGCTCAGTCGCCGGGAGCAGGATGGTGGCATGACAGAACTCGGAACCGTGCTGCGTGCCTGGCGCGATCGTGTGAGCCCGGTCGAGGCGGGCCTTCCCGCCGGCGGGGATCGTCGATCACCGGGCCTGCGGCGCGAAGAGTTGGCGATGCTGGCCAACCTGAGCGTGGACTACATCGTGCGGCTCGAGCAGGGGCGGGCGAAGCATCCCTCGGCCCAGGTGTTGGCGGCGCTGGCCCGCGCGCTCCGGCTCACCGACGAGGAGCGCGACCACCTGTACCGCATGGGCGGCGTGGCAGTGCCGACCCGCACCATGGTGCCCCGGCACGTCACGCCCGGGGTTCAGCACATCGTCGACCGGCTGGGCGAGGTGCCCGTGTCGGTGTTCTCGGCCGCCTGGGACACGCTGCTGACCAATGACCTCTGGGTCACGCTGTTCGGCGAGGCCCCGGCCACCGGTGGTCGCGCGGGCAACCTGCTCTGGCGGCAATTCACGGGCGAGAAGACATCCGTCTCGTACAGCGCCGAGCATGGCGAGCAGTTTCGCCGCGACCTGGTCTGCGATGCGCATGTGGCAGTGACGAAGTATCCGGATGACGGTGCGCTCGCCTCACTCGTCACAGCCCTGCGCTCGACGTCGGCAGAGTTCGAGGCGCTGTGGCATTCTGCAGGATTCGGCGAACACCGCGAGTCTCGTAAGACCGTGCACAACCCGATCGTCGGCGAGATCACCTTCGACTGCGACGTGCTGTCCGCGCCCGGCAGCGATCTCAAGATCGTGGTCTACACGGTGATCCCCGGGTCGGAGGATGCCGCCAAGCTCGACCTCCTCCGCGTGAGCGCGGTGCGCGCCTTCGCCTAGCTCCAGCGCCCTACCACCCCGTAATGGGCAGTGCTCCCCATATCGCAGAACTGAGTCCCGCACGTATTCTGGGCGCCAGGGGGACGGTGCAGGCCTCCGTTCACGATCTGGAGGACCATCCGTGACCACTCAGGCCACCCCACAGCGTCGATGGGCGCCCCGTTTTCTCGCGGTGCTCGCCGCGTTCGCGCTGGCATCGAGTGCCGCCGCGTTCGGCGGAGCAGCCCCCGCACAGGCGGCGACCACGTACTCCGTCGGCGGCACGCTCACCGGCACGACAGCCGCGGGAGCAGCCGTTCCCCTCGATGGCGTCTTCGTGTTCCTCTACGTGAAAGACCCGTCCACGGGGTATTTCTCCTACGCCAACGCCGGGGGCTACACCAGCTCGACCGGCGCGTACACGATAACCGCCCCGAGCGCCGGCACCTACACCTTGCATTACAACTACTGCTCGAGCGAAGGCAGCACGTCGTGCAAGCCCGCGTACGTGGAGGAGTACCTCGGCCATGTCGAGAACAGCGCGGAGGCCACGACGTTCACGCTGACGGCCGCCGCCCCGACGACCGTCGTGAATCTCCAGGTCGAACGAGCATCGACCATCACCGGGACCGTGAAGAACGCGGCAGGTGCACCGATCGCCGGGGCGCGGGTGGCCGCCGACCGACCGGCCTCATACAACGGGCCGTCCACTACGACGAACGCCGCCGGGGTGTACACGATCTCTCGGGCCTCCAGCAAGAACACCATCGTCGAGGCCTACTACTGGGACCCCGCCGCCACGAACAAGACGCGCACCTTCTACAACACCAGCTACTGGAAGAACTCCTCCACCAAAGCTGCGGCTACACCCTTGCCGCTCACGGTCGGATCGACCATGGCCGGCATCGACTTCACCCTCACCCAGGCACCGTCCATCCATGGTCGCGTCGTGGATTCGACCGGCAAGGGCATCGCCAATCTGGGATACGTGCCCTACGAGCAGCTGGAGAACGGCCAGTGGGACGGTCCGCACAGCGGACCCAACCTGACGGATGCCGATGGCTGGTTCGCCCGGACGGCCACGCCGGGCAGCAGCAACAAGATCGCCTTCTTCGATGACCTCGGCAAGCAGTCCGAGCCGGGGACGGTCACACGCACGGTTCCCTTCGAGACCAAGTTCTACAAGAACTCGGCGACCATGAGCGGAGCGACGGTCATCACTGCGGTCGACCACACCCGTGTCGTGTTGAGTGACACGGTGCTCGCCCCGTTCAGCGGCCCGATCACCATGGCGGGCGACTACTACCTCGGCGATGAGTACGGCGCTGACCATGAGGTCTATGCCCAGGGGATGTTGTTCTCGCCCGCAGACGTGTCGACGACGCAACAGTGGTATCGCGACGGTGTCGCCATCGCCGGAGCGACGAGCTATAGCTACTTCTGGGTTGACGCCGATCGAGGAAAGACCCTCACGCAGAGGGTGACCGCCCAGCGCCCGGGCTCGTCCACGGTGACCTTCACCTCGAAGCCGTATCAGGTTCCGGGAGCGCTGACCTCGACGCCCACGCCGACGATCTCGGGCACGGCGAAGGTCGGGTCGGAGCTCCGCGCTGCGACCGGATCGTGGACGCCGTCACCGGTGTCGCTGACGTTCGCTTGGCTCCGCAACGGTGCCGCGATCAGCGGAGCGACCGCAGCGACCTATACGGTCGGCGCCTCTGACCTCGGAACCACGATCTCCGTCGCCGTCACCGGATCCA
>Ga0247815_10003710_pt1 | contig 10889 bp, 16 predicted proteins | sample UWRJL194509B1_FD_181014 | JGI IMG/M metagenome (GOLD analysis project Ga0247815, IMG submission 181014) | Plant litter microbial communities from Arlington Agricultural Research Station in Wisconsin, United States - UWRJ-L194-509B-1 | ecosystem: Environmental > Terrestrial > Plant litter >... | reverse complement strand
CTGTAACTCCCCACTTGCACTTTCCCTTTATCTAGACTTGCTACATAGCTACCATTTGTTCTTGTGTATCATAGATTAGAAACTCAAATAATAATCAATTTATTGCAACAGATAGCACGGCTGACCACAGGTAGTGGCAGGCGAACCGTAGCCCTAGCCATGACGGATACGGGTGGTTCCCATGACGGGAAGCTGTGAGCCGGCACCATCACTAAGTCCAGTTGCTCCCCACTGCTTGTATATATAGGAGGGAAGCCAAATTGACACAAACTTGCAACAAACCGAACGGCAGAATGCGGGGACTCATGACATGGGACAGGAGGCAGATTCGGAGCAGAGTTTGAAAATACCGGAAAGAGCTGAAGGTGCAACACGATACCACATAAGTGGGATTGGCATTAGGAACTGGATCAACAACTTTCCCGATCACGCCGCCACCAACTGGATCAACAACTGGTGGTTGGTCATATTCTGCAACTACGCAACCATGAAGGAAGCCGTTGGCAAGAGTGTCATGTACAAACATCTTAAGACACACTTTCTGGTAGAATTTCCGAATTGCCCTTATCCAGCTGGACTTTCATCAGTATGTTTCTCGCATTCTTGCACAAGATCCTAGACTAACTTGCACATTCAGTACTGCTTCAGTTCAATCAAGAACGGCCAGCGGGACATGAAGCAGGCTGCTACCACTGCTGGTGTTGGTACTGCAGCTGCTGCACCTCCTCCACCGTACACACTTGGTGGCACTGCAGCTGGTCCTCCTGCCACTGCTACTAGTGCCTGCACTGGGTCAACCCTTGGGTCTGAGAGGCCAACCCATACCCGGGTGCAGCAAATTCCAACCCGGGTGCACTGGGTCTGGGTACTCCCAAGGGTTACCCAGGGGTTACCCAGGGTCACGGGTTCTGGGCACCCCACAACATCCACTGTGGTCCGAAACCCATTTCGATGTATAAAATAATGTTAGGAATATTAATTACATGCATTCAACTTAGTACAGGAGGGAAGAGATGGACTAGATGGGTACAAGAGTGGAGGAAAGGGTATGACAGATGTTAGCAACTGCTGAAGCCATAAAATAGAAAAGAGCAATGTAGAAATTGTGCGAAACTAGTTTAGAGAGTCATTAAAAGGACTATGCAAACTCTGAAGGGAGAGCAGGCCAGGGATATTAGCACAGAGTGAGGGAGGAGGAGGGGGAGGATAGATGGGGGAAAATATCCCTCATTAGTGTTGGCATGGGTGACACCCATGGGAGGCTCAAGGCCATCCCACACCCTTGAAGTCACGGGTGACAACGGGCCCTGGGTGACTTGCGGGATACCAATGGGCAATGGGAAACGGGCAACCTGTGGCACCCGTTGGCCCATTACAAGAACTTCCATCATATTTATACAGTAAATACTCTAGTTTAGATCCAATAGAAGCAAGCATTAACTGTATCTAATGGTGAAGTGTTTATCTACTTGTCTCCTTCACCAGCTTCCAGCTCTTCCTCGTCCTCAGTCTCTGACTCCGCACCACCGTCACCTGCCACAAGGAACCCAGTGATGTTGTCGATGGTGATAATGCTGTTGCAAATCCAGTTGCCAACACAGAGCAGAGCTCGCATTGACTCTGCTGTGAGGCGGTTCTGGTGGCAGTCGAGCAGATCTCGGACACGACTGAAGATGTGTTCGATATCTGTCGAGCTCGCTTGGAACAGCATCAGCAATCATTCAACCTTGAGGGCAGGACAAAAGACGTATCAGGGATGCTCAGATAGTCGAGCGCCATGCGTGACAAGTGAGGGTAGATGTGCGCCCGTTGCTGCCACCACTCAAGTGGACAGAACTTCTCCCCAATCTTGATGGAGTAATGTGCCGCATTGAGGTAGCATGAGAGCTTGTTATCAGCATCAGCCGCAGGATCTTTGTCGCAGAGTGTGGCTAGTATGTTGTCAAACTGGTTCTTGCTAGCTGGCTGACGGATGGGTCAGAAACAGAAATATGGTACGAGCAAGTGGCATACCATAGTGCATCACTGATCCTGTGGCACTTCACGCACAGGCTCTGAACCAGCAGCATAGATCAATTGCCAGATCCCACGCATGATATCTATTGCCTCATCCTGGCAGGCAGCCAGCCATTTGAGCTGCTGCATGTACTTTTGCTTGAGGCAGGGTTGAAGAACTACAAAAAGGGCATGTATTAGAAACTGGAACCCGAGCAGGAGTATAGGACAGAAACTATGTACACATGACGATGTGATATGCATCCACAGTGTCCGTTAAGCCATAATATTTGTTCATGGCGGACTTGGCCTGGCTGGCGGCAATGTGAACGGCATGGTGGTAGGTGGGGTTGCGACTCGCATCAGTGAGCTGCTTGTCCATCTTGTCCATGACGAGTATCACCTCGGCCAGCTGTGGTGTCTTGTGCAAAAACTTGAGGGTGGCGTCATTGAATATCTGTGAGCAAGTGAAACTGTTAGTGAGAAGCAAGTGGCAGTGGCGGCACTGAAAGCAAGACGGTCCGGAATACGGGTCACGAAGGAGGAAGGTAAATGGTGGATGTGAGAGAGGATGAGAAGACAGGAGTTATGATGGGAGGGAAGGGGCAAGTCGGGTAACAACACAATGCAAGACAACACGAGGAGACATAGCAAACCTGAAACACGATGCAACGCCACATGGCACGCCACACCACGCGATAAGCAGACGCAATGCACATGACATAACACTGTTGCGGCATAACCTGATGCTGATACAGGAGGACACGATGCAGTGTCATGTGAGGGATGGTGGCACACTGTGACATGAATGAGAGCAGGAGGAAACCTAATCGGGATGGAACGGCACGCAAGCACCAATAAGACCATCCGGAACAAGAAATGCCAACATAATGATGTGAATGGCACAGGAAGAGGACAGAGCAAAGTAACGGGTGCAATAGAGCAATGGATGTGCTGAAATGGGTGTGGGACAAGGACAATGAGGACAGCGCAAGCAGGTACGAACCACGTGATGCGAAGATGAAATATGTACGCAAGGAGCACAGAAAGCAATAGTAACAGGGAGGGCAGCAGCTATGACAGATTCTAGGCATTGATAATGGTAATGGAAGGGGTTGGGACGGGGCAGAAACGAGTATGACACAAAGTGGACTCACACGTGAGGCGTTCATGCCGTCATTGCTGGTCCATATCGAGGTCTTGAGGCGCACCGCTTGTTCTTGATGTGGGACAGTGGGTATGGTAGGGAGGAAGGGAGAGGGGAGAGGGGAATGCAGGTGGCTGGTGGTGGGCAGAGTGGGAGGAGGAAGAAGAGTGATTAGCAGAGTTGCCGCGCGCTAATTGCTGATCTTCCTTTCGCTCCCGTGCTACCCTCATCCCGCATTCCCCTCTCATTCTCCTGCCCTTCTACCTTGTTCCATACCCGCTGTCCTGCATCAAGAACAAGTGGCGTGCCTCAAGACATTGAGAACAGCAAGCAGACGGCGTGCAGCAACATCGCGCAGTGCTCGAGCATTCGTCTGTGCCCAACTCCCACACAAACGTGTCCCAAATGGACGGTACGCACCTTCAATAAATCCCATAGATTTGCAAGCACATCCCATTCTGTCTTTTCGATCTCGTACTGACACAGGGTTTTGTCCTTGCAGACCTCGTCTATCACAGCCTTGTAGGCCAAAGTGCAATCCAACATGCGCTCTGTCAAGCCCCAGCACGCTCGTACATTGCATAGTGAGCAAAGTAGCTTCACGCCAAGTTGTTTGCACACGTCAAACCAGAGAACCACCACCTTTGTTGGTGAGTGTTTGACGGCAAATGACGGCTTGCGTATCTGATCCCCAGGCAACCCACAGTCACAGTATGGCCGCCGACCACCGCCAACGCCACCGTCAATGTCGAGAAGCATAGGGAATGGCTGTTAGCACTTGGTCAGATGCTCGATTTGAGGCACGTACCTTCTAAATGCTCTTGCACATTGGTTCAACCTGCTCACGCAACTCTTCCTTGTATTCTTCACTCATCCTGTTGAAGGCCCCGCCCAGCTCCGCCTCAATGTTGTCGTCCCTGGCTAGCTCAGCAGACTCAACATCGCCATCTTCTTTGTCTTGAGGTGAGTCTCCCAAATTGGTTATGTCATCGCCAATGTGTTCGAGGTCAGCTGCAGCCTCATCAAGGGCTTTGGCCAGCTTTGCTGCCAATGCATCAAACATAAGCATTGCGTGCCATGCCGCAATGTTTACAATGTGGTCCATGCAGCAGATGCGTGCCTTGAGCCCGCCGAGCACACTAGGCATGAGCTTGGCAAGCTCGTAGGCCAGTGCATCATTGTTTGATGCACTGTCCATTGTGATGTTGAGTAACTGCTGGCTCGTCAGCATGTCTCCTCCCCCTTCTTTCACTCACATACCTTGGCACTGATCTTGTATTCTTGCAGAACCTTACAGAATCTCTGTGCAGGATAGAGGCCAGTATGCAACTACAGGTCCGTGAGGTGAGTTTGTGTTCGATGACACGCAGGCTTGTGATGCACCAATCACACTTCGAACACGTCGAGACAGTGGGACACAGCCTGTCCATTCTCTTCATAGTGCACCACAATTGTGCAGATGGGCAGCCCGTTCGGGCTGGTCCATGTGTTGCAGGTGAAGCTGAGCCTGCTCTCGAGTTTCTGTGTTTATGTCTGAGGTCTGCTCATGATTGATAGTAACTGACACACCCTAAACTTGTGCTGCAGCTTCTTCCGACCTGCTCTCCAGGCTGTATGGGTATCTGCTGCCACTGTGCGCCGGTTTGGGATCTCATGTGACAGCCGGCCGATCTTCATAGTCTCAACAGACTCGGGATCTTCTACGATTGCGAACAGCTGTCCTGCCTGTGCACACCAAGAAACACAGCAAGAGCTTGTTAAGACCGTGCTTCCAGGGTACGGGTGAACAAGTCTTCTGGGTAGATCAGAGAACCCTTGTTCGAGTTACGACACCTAGCGTACTTACGGAGAAGTACTACTGATGCCAACAGTGCGTTATGAACACACTGAGTACGACCTCTGATTCCGCAATACACGGGAAAGTCGAGAGGAAGGAGTTAGTTGACTTAGAGCGAGAGTTCGCTCGTAGTGTTCGTCTTAGTCAGACAGAGAACGTGTAAGCAGAAGCAGTGCTAAGTCGATTTCGAAACTGGTGAACTAGTGTACAAGTCATGGAGTGTTATACAGTGTTCAGTATCTCCGTTAGGATTCCGAAGGTGGTGCACTCCATTGGAGTTTGCAGTTCCGGGATGTGGATATGCGGGGCCGGGGTATTGGAGTTGAGGAGACCGGAGATGAAGCAGGGTTGGTATTCCGGATATGAAGCAGGCACGGGAAACATGGCCAGAGGTAAAGGTCGGTCGTGAATGCAAGAGCACGTTGCGGGCTGAACAAGCACGTGAGTATCGGAAGGGGAAAGTGATGCCGGGTTTAGCAACCTTGCGCGTGCACATGTCCGTAACAGAGCTGTGTGACTTGACATGTCAGTGATGTACACACACATGCTTGAGTTCTTTTACACATACCAAACCTCAATTGGTGTGTGATTCTGAAATGAGAAGCAAAACTTCCCATTCTTTGTGCTGACGAGGAATGTCAGTGTGCCCTGCTTTACTTCTCAGATCCCCAACAGGATCTCGCATGATTGATGAGACCACCAGTCGAGCTATTGTCGGGCCCACTCTGATGGTGCTCATAGCGGTTCATGGGTGTTGGGCACTTGCAGCCTGGTCTGGCGCACCAAAATGCCAGTTGGAGACGGCCATTACCGCATAGGGCAATGCTGGGCTTGTTGTACAATGCATAGACAACTGTGTTGTATTTGCTCACAAGTTGGTCTGTTGATTGGTGAGCATGCATGCCTCTGCTTGCACTGCCAGCTCGTACTCACTACGGACTGTTTCCAGCTGCTCCTGTGTCATGCCGAGCCATGGGTTGGACTTCTGAGCTACTTTGGCTGCTGGGCGACTGACTTGTGGCACAGGTATGTCCTCGCCTTTGGTTTCTTCAGGTGTGACAGTGCTGGCTTGAGTTGCTGTGCTGGCCGCTGCAGCAGCTCCTGTTGTCCGCTGACGCTTGTAGACTTTAGCCTTGCTTGCAGTGGGAGCATCATCTGGGGCATCCTTGCACTTGCGAGAGAGCTGGGATGTCTGCTTCATGGAGCATGTGATGGGAGGTGGGACAGAAGTTTTTGCTGGCTGTGCAGCAGGCCCTGAGGCATTGCCTTGCGTGTATCTGTCTTATAACCATTATGTCGTCATTGTGTACGTAGTAGCTAGTGTTGAGAAGCTAGGCTTTAGTAGACTGGATTTAAGAATGACATTAATGAGTGACGGGTGGTCTGAAGGTGTCCCACACCTGTGCCTGCAATGGGTGCAGGGCCCTACCGTCACGGGATCCCCTCACCCAGTGCCTTCACTACCCTCAATCTTTTGTTCTAGAGTGCAGATCCACGCATGTGTTATACAGCCAGATAGCCCTGCTCTGGGGCTACCAACACATGTTGGTTGCGCGTGAATCAAGGCAGCTGTTATGAAGCTGTAAATCAGCTGGTCAGGTGGTGTGCAGAACACAGACTACTCACCTATGAGTCGAATTACAACACAGAATACCAGTGCAGTACACTCCTGAGAGCCCTAGATGCTAGAGACAAGGTGTGAGAGGTAGGGAATGCAGGGAAATGTGTAGAGAGGAAGCCAACACAATTTGCGCGGATTAAAACTCTGCTCAGAATGTGCGGCCTTCTTCTCCTCACCCCACAAAGTCATGTAGCATCATGATTTTGTCACTTCTAATATTTGTAGCCTCTAAGAAGCTGTGTATAGTTGTATTTACTACAAAAATGTACATAAAAGCGTGAAATAATAATAATAGCCTGGGTACTTGGGTCAGGCTGGGTTTCTGAGCTCGACCCATGCCCGGGTCAGGCTTTACCCGGGTCCAGGGTTACCCAGGTCACCCAGACCCAGCCAGATGCACTAGCCATAGGTACGTTCTGAAGGCTGTTGCATTGACCTTGCACTCCACCATAAGAAGCTGAACTGCTGCAGAACGGCAACAGTTGCTCCTGTCTGTGGGGTGACCCAAGTAGCTGGCCAGATTCCTGCATGCCACAGCTGTTCCGCCATTCCATCCTTTCCACCTTCACGGAAAGACACCTCGTTCCCACACCAACAGTATTGTACAGCAACACTATGCGGCCCATTTGTATGGATGATAGTTAGTGTGTGCACACCAATGTCTGGGTGAGTGTGATAGTTGTTACAATGAGAACCAAGGTGGTTAAGGTGTAGTACAAGCCCCATCTCTTGTAAAGAGGTCTGCTGAATGTACCCAGCACCGGACCATACTTGTACACAATGGAAGGGAAGATGATGGTGCTCAGCCACACAACAGGTTTTACATAACGGAGGATGTTCAAAGCAATCACTGCAGCGATACACAGCTCTTGCAGGCGCTCTGTCAGCCAGCTTGCTTCCACACTGACACAGATCTCCAACACCCTCAGCATACTTATGTGCATATGAGCTACACAGCAGTGCATTGGCACAAAGCTGTAGAAATCCTTGTGTGATAGCTAAAGGGTTCTATAGTCCCATTCAACATTTATTTCATCTGTAGTGTAGTGTACACACAACCTACCTGACTGGTGGGCATTTTGTGGTGTAGCCCTTGATGATGCTGCTCCTCTTGACTCAGCTCATCAAGATCCATCTCTTGGCCCGACCTTGGCATAGCCTGACAGCAGGGCATGTTTACATGGGTTACCAGCCCTTGACAAGCAGCTGACATTGATGAGATGTCCGGCATGAACATTGGCTTGACTGCTGTGTACTGCATTGCGGCAGATGATGAGACAGGTGGCTGCAGGGTAACAGGTGGCAGCCGGGTAGCAGGCAGGGCCAGCAAATTGAACAGCAGTTGAGCAGGATGTGACGGCAATACAGGTGGTGGGCAAGGTGCGGCATGAATAGCAGCAGGTCCCTGCATGACGGGAGGCATGTAGTGGTAACACCTGCCCACGAAACAGCAGCCAAATGAGGCTGCTGGTTTGAGCCACGCAGAAAACACTTTAGACACTGCGTGGCTATTCAACCACTCGGAACTCACTGGTGTCACATGGCACTGGAAGCTGGTCCCAGATGCTGATGCAGGCGGGCCAGAAATCCCAGTGGCTAAGTCGGTACAGCATTCTGGGCACTGACGTGAACAAGCCGGCAACTCTGGTAGCTATGTCAGCCCAGATAAGGAGATCAACTGGCCCCGCATGGGTGCCTGGCATGCACACCAACTATGCCAATGTGACTCAATGCATATATATGGGCTATTCATACTCATGGCCAAAAATTAAAAGTATCTATATGTGTATATATCTATCTCAAAGTATTCCTGATATACTTGGATCAATCCAAATCGATCCATAGTGTGCTCCACATGCAGATGTTTATACATAAATATAAATAGGGATATGACATGCTTCCAGGGTAGTCCCTACCTACCCCGCAATGCAGAAAAGCATCTCCCATTGTTCAGATCAGGCAGGGAGAGGGGGGAGGGTATGGGTTTCCAGTGAAAGTGTTTGCTCGTGATGGGGCAGGAGGAGAAGGTCAGTTTCTTGTCTGCCGATATTCCCAGACTAACCCCAACTTTTGCCTCTTAGATGTCTTTATAAGATTCTGCAGCATGTCTCCAGAAGGATGTGTGTATCTGCGGTGCAATGAAACGGCTGGAGGCAGTGGACAGGGTGGGTGGGTGTGTGCTCCCCACGTCCTCCTGTGGTCTATACAATAACTCTTCTCCCCGTAACTGCACAAGTATCTAAACACCCCAGGAACATCACACAGAAATGCCTGAGGAAGATTTATGCATAACTCAAGGAGGACAACTGTTGCAAGCAAAAATTTGCACTATGGGCTGCAGCATTACAGACCAGTTCTAATACTATTGGGGCTTGTAAACAGCCTGAGAACTCATTTTTAATCAGGTGAACGAGCTCACCTGGGTACATGGGCTTGCAGATGTGCTGCTGCTGAGAACTCACCTTGAGGTGCACCACTACCACCCACCACTAAGCCATGAACAAATAGTTACCCCGAGAGGCTAGAACAGTACAGGACACATTTCACATACTACACAAATGCATTCCATACTTCCCCGTTCTTCCCTTGTGATGGAAGACACTCTTTGGTGTCCTCTGCTGTGGTGCATCTACACACAAGATGCCGATTTAGCTTTCCATTTATGCAAGTATTGATGTACGTCACTCTCAAAGCTCAGATGTTGGATAGAGCCGTGTGGAGATTGATTTAGAGCTAGGGATCTTTGCTGTGGTTCTGGCTAGGTTGGTGCACCCCGAGAGCACAACAGTTACCACAGTCTTTTAAGAGCTCAGACATGTCACCAAAGCGAACCAATCGATCACTAGACTAGTGGCGCACATTTGAAGCTCATTAATCAGCAATATTATAGCAGGTCAGAGTGAGAGATAGTTGCACCCTCTCCTTGTGACATGTGCATGTTGGCTGCCCACAGGGCTACACATACAATAAGACGACTAACAGGCTGCTTGGAACTATATAAAATCTTGGAACAGAGCTCAGTTTGTGTTCAAATGGTTGACAACAGCGGCATAGACAACCCTTGCCTAAAATTGAGGTCCTACACTGCACAAAGTTCCATGACGCAAAATACTTTAGGTGGAAGAGAACAGAGTGAGAAAAACTAAGTAATCAACTACTTCATATGCAAAGGTGAACTGGCATTGTTCAGGCCAGTTAGTGTGGTGCACTGTGGTGCAGTGGCATGTTATCTGGTCTCGTCACTTGAGCTGACAGTGAATGCTGATTCATCAATTGACTATGACTTCTTGTCTCAGTGGCCATTGTATCAAAATTTCGATTCAATGAGGTACCTATATAACACTGATATGGCTACAAAGTGATGACAGACTTGGAACAGCAGGAAAACACCATCTGAGTCAACGAGAGTGAGCTGCCATATGTGTGAGATAGATGCACGGGAATGAGAGGATTATTGCAGTTAAAGTTGGCAGGGTCGCTACATCTATGTTGCAGTACCAGTCATGATGAGTGGCATGCGTGAGGCAGGTGCAGGGAAATATTGGCACAAGTGCCAAAATTATGCACGATCTTTGCGGGGCAGCATCCATTCGACAATGATTTGATGTTCATGAAGCAGTGTTGGATAGCCTGCAAAAGGGGCTATTTGGCAATCTGCGGGTTTGAGGGGGAGAGAACATGAGCCAGGGCATGGCACAATAGTATCAGGCAGATAAGATAATTTATTGGACCAAGTTGGGTGAGGCATCTGGGGAATGCAGTTGGCTGGTAGGATAAATCCCAGGGTCCAGGTGTGGAAGATCATACAGAGGATAAACTGAGAATGGGAGGATAGAGCTAATCATTGAGGATGAAATAGCTAGAAAGAGTTCATGAGGATAGAGTCTGACTAAAGGATACAATGACATGGAGAGGAAATATGGATGCAAGGAGGATAATCTGAAGCTAGAGTGAGCAGAGTGTAGCAGGAGATAAAATGGCATATAGAGGCTAAGTGGGAAATTTGAAGATATAATGACCTGGAGAGGATAGAATGACCTCTGGAGGATAAAGTAAGTTAGAGAGGATAGAATCACATCTGGAAGATAAAACCACGTGGAGAAGATAAAATAACTTTGAAAGGATAAAATCAGTTTGAGAGGATAGAATCATATCTGGAGAATAAAATTAGTTGGAGAGGATAGAATCACATCTAGAGGATAAGATAAGTTGAAGTGGATAGAATAATTGTGCAGGGATAAAAAAAAGTTTGAGAGGATAAAATCAGTTTGAGAAGATAGATTTACATC